>Ga0065711_1033589_pt1 | contig 25211 bp, 9 predicted proteins | sample Hoacrofraction12_FD_59098 | JGI IMG/M metagenome (GOLD analysis project Ga0065711, IMG submission 59098) | Hoatzin crop microbial communities from Cojedes, Venezuela - Epithelial fraction 12 v2 (version 2) | ecosystem: Host-associated > Birds > Digestive system > Esophagus > Crop | place...
GATTCTATGATTCTATGATTCTATGATTCTATGATTCTATGATTCTATGATTCTATATTTTATACCTCAGAGAAAATGGTTCAGAAGTGACATCTCTCCTCTTTGTTTCCTTATAAAGAGTCCTTCAATCAGCTGTACTCATATTTATGTCATTGTAGCCATGTGAGACATTCCAAGAGTCTTTTTTCTTGGGCAATTAAATAATAAAAAGACTAATATTACAAGATCTCCAAATCCTCTTGTTTACTGCCTGTGCTGCTTGAACACTGAGGTAATTTCAGATTCTCATACTGTTTTCCTACTTGTGGCTTCTGTGACCTTATTCTGAGTATCCACAGCTCCCCTTCTTAGTCCTGTTTACACATTTGCCTAGTTAATGTTGATTGATGTGGTGTTATTGGAAACTATTAATCCCAGTTTAAAGCTGTCCTCACAAATTTAACTAATCTGGGGTCAAAAGTGTTCTTCTTCATGGCATGACCTCTGTCTCTGCTCTTTTTCTTAGAATGTCACTCTTGACTGAGGAAACCAAACCCTTTCCTGGTGCCATAATGTAAGTCATACACTCATACCCTTCATTGTGCTTGTCTGCTTCTGGGCCTTTTTCGTCTGTCACCTGGGATGGTGACTGACAACCAGTCCTTTGCTGTCAAGAAGTAGGTTCACCTTCTGAGGTTGTGCAACAATGGTCCTTCTAGACTTTTATCCTTGTTACTTCTCTGCCATCATTTACACTTTGTTGATTATGTCACATGCTCTTGAATGCTTTCCAATCTAACTTATGCTATGGGTATTTTTACCCCTGCTTCCTGAGAGATTTGAGTAGGAGGCACGCTAGACAGCTTTCTGTTCCCAGCTTTCATTGATAGAAACCATTGGTTGTAATGTCCAAAAGCAGACAAAAGATTAGGTTTGGGAATCGATGAGGAGAAAGGGCGAGGAAGAACTCAGGATCTTTGTGTGGAAGCAGTATCATGCTAAGAAAATCTTTGTCATCACCAGCTGTGATGCTGAACATGTAGATTGGCTTTTTTCCATCTCTGCAGACTTTTCTTTGCACTCTTTCCCAAAGCTCCCTTGTTGCTCACAGTTTGTTTCCCACTATCCACTAATGTGTTAATTTTTAAGCTCTTTTTTGTTTACATCAAGCCCTGTCCTTTCATTAGGTATCACCAGTAACCAAAACAGTTACAAGTGATGACAGGACAGCCAGTTACACCTTTAATTCCCAGTCTCACTGTGACACTCACTCAAGCAGCAGGCCTGACACTGTCAATCACCCATACTCTTCAATATCTTTTTGTTCTCAACTACTTTTGCAGCACAAATAACAATTTCTTACACTTTACCAGGAAATTTTAGGAATGTTAATGTGACTTTAGCTTTTCATTCCCTTGGTAAAGGATTTTTTTTGCCTCACCAAAATTCCAGAAATCCTTACCTCTAGCTGAAAAGCAAATGAATATTATGTCATAACTTGCAGTCATAAGGGGAGAGAAGGGTGAATTAAATTCTATAGGAATGCTTGAATCTATAAATTCATAACTTTTGAGCATTGACTTTGTCATCTTAGCTATTCTTAAAACAAAATTTTTAACGAAATGTGTTAGTCCAACTGAAACCACTGCTCTTTATTAAAAAAGTCTTGCTCTTTTACTGTGCAGTGTCTTCAATTACATTAGATAAGAGAGTTCTTATTTCTTCTTGAATGCACAGTTTTGTTCAAAACTTCATCTCTGAAATTATTTACTCAAACAAGCATCCTTTCCTTTTGAATTTTCTGACACCTACCTTGCTCAATCTATTCTAAACACAGACACATTTTTTTTCTATTGTTGTGACCTCCTCATGCCTACTCTGAATTCTCCATTGAATAAAACTCAAGCTACTGCTTCTCAGAATAAAAGATTTTACTCCTCTCTACTAATCTAGTGTCCTGAAAGGTATTTAGCCATACCTTAAGACACCTTCTGTTTCTCCAGAAATGCAGCATTTGATTCTAGATGTCTTTCTGTTTTACACAGTTCCAATCAAAGTAATTTAATTCTTTGAATTTCATTTAACTCATTACAACACAGAAATATTTTTTAAAGAATCCATCAACCATTTCCTTAATACCAATAATGATATCTTCAAGAAAATGGACAATTCAGAAGTGATTAAAGGGCAGACATATCATTATTTTGTCATGTACACATAAAGGCAACATATAAAAACATATAACCATACATCTATTAATTTACCTGTATTCTCTAGCTTTTGTGTATTACATCCTTCCCAGTCTTTTGAGAGCTCTGTAAATACCATTTACTGGAATATCAGCAATATATAAAAGCTAAAATACAAAAATCACGGGTTAAACTCACGAATTCCAACACATTGAAAAGACCTGACAAAGACCTGAGTAAAGGTAGAAACATGGACAGAGTGTATCAAGAAACAGACTGTTTGACTTTCTGACATTGAATATCTTATATTACTACCAAAATTGCTGACATAAAATGCCAGTTGTTCCAGCTTTATTAGAACTGTCAGAAAATCTGGTCCAAATGCAAATAACTGCAATAAATTTTGGACAAGAAAATATAGAGACAAGATACTTGTTGAGATGTGCTGTATGTCTGAAAGACACCACATTCAACAAATCAAATGTGAGAGATTTAATAGCAAAAATGCTAGCACAATTTAGGTTTCACACAGAGAAGAATCAAGTCACACTACAGGGAAGTAAAAATTACTTTCTCCATTACTGTAGTGACATTACATGTGAAATAAAAGCCATGTCAGAAAAATAAAAACATGGACAAACTGGAAAATGTTCAGAGAACAACAAATTTTGAAAGTGCTAAAGGAGGAAGACTTACAAGAAGATATTAATGGAGCTTTCTCTTTTTCTTTATTAAGATATGATTAGAGAAAATGACTGTTATTCACACTTATTATTTATGTCCAAATGCTTGGAAACAAAACTTCTGCTAGCATAAATCTGTGTAGTTTGTCTGAGAACTGAGTAGCTATGCTGATTTACATTAGTGGAGGACAAGGCACTCAGAACAGAAGCTAAATTTAACTTGATATGAGGATGTAGAAAAAGAATTTTAGTAAAATATAATGAAAAAAAAACCACCTGTAAAGAACCATTACATTTTAGAGCAGATTCCCAGAAGAACTGGAACAATGGAGACCACTATGACTAAGAAAGTGGGAAGTGTTATAAATTGTAATTCTTAATGGCACAGATGAAGACCATCATCCATATGACTATGGCTTTTTCTTTCCCTATTTCAAACTTGTGGGATCAAATGAAAAGACTGAATTAGAAGATTTTAAGACTGTGATATGGTTTTCTTACTTTTATACACATTTTTAGATGGCAACATACACCATAGGTCCCTGGTCTCTGGAATTACTATTCTGACATTTATACAAACAATAACAGATCATCTGCTCAGCCTGGTGCAGAGCTATGAGAGGAAGGAGAAAGGTTAAGGAGCATCAGGGAGTCTGAGAAAGAGGTAGACTGGTGGAACTGTGTTCTGCTCTTCCTGAGACAGAAACAGGAACAGCTATCAGAAAAAAATAGATCAAGGGGATCCTGCTTCCTCCCCCCACAAGGCTGATGGCAGTAGCTTAAAAGAAAGGAGTGAATGGAGGCAAGTCCATGCTTGGGGTGGCAGGTGAACCGCCTCCTTCCCCACCTCACCTTCGCAGGTGCCTCTGTACAACAGGTATGAGGGTCTGGACATGGAAAGTCAGCCAATGGATGATGTGTATGACAGTCCATCTATGCTAGAGGTGTTGCCAAGGTCAGAAAGGCCTACGTCCTGTACCACAACCACCTCCATGAGGAAGAAAAGATGGGTTATAGTTGTAGGTGATGCCCTTCTGAGAGGAACAGAGGGTCCAATATGCTGGACAGACCCTCCTTTTAGGGAAGTCTGTTGCCTTCCTGGGGCCCTAGTTAAGGACGTTGCTAGGAAACTTCCTAGTCGGGTACGGTCCTCAGACTATTACCCATTACTTCTCTTCCATGTGGGTGGCGATGAAGCCATATCACATAATCCAAGGTCTATCAAAAGAGACCTCAGGACCTTGGAACAGTTGGTGAGGGAATCCAGAGCACAGGTTATTTTTTCCACTCTCCTTCCAGTTGTGGGCAGTGACATTGGAAGAAACAGACAGGCCCAGTCTATTAACACACGGCTCCGTGTCTGGTGTCACTGCCACAGTTTTGGGTTTTTAAATAATGGGATGGCCTACATGTCACTAGGATTGCTGGCATCAGATGCAATTCACCTTTCTTAAAGGGGGAAGAGTGTCTGTTTTGGTTTGGCTTTCCTCATGAGCTAGCAGGTCTCATTGACAGCGCTTTGAACTAGACTTGAAGGGGGAGGGGGATAATATCAGACTTGCCCATAACAAGCTGTGGGATGACATGCCAAGGTTAGAGGGACAGGGTGTTAGTGAGGCCCCTCAGATCGTTGCTCTGAGACATGCTGAGCACACTGCAGTACACTTGAAGTCTTACAGAGATGAGCCAGGGGCTCCTCAAGTAATAGGAACCAACAGGGAAACACCAGTGAAATATCTCAAAAGGAATTAAGGAGTGCTCCTCTAAGAAGGTGACACAGCTGACAGCCCAGTTGAAGTGCTTCTACACAAACGCACACAGCATGGCCAACAAACAGGAGGAGCTGGAAGACACCATGCTGCTAGAAAACTACGATCTAGTTGCCATTACTGAAACTTGGTGGGATGAATCCCATGACTGCAGTGTAGCTATCAATGGCTACAGGCTCTTCAGAAGGCACAGGTGAGGAAGGAGGGGTGGAGGTGTTGCCCTCTACATCAAAAAATGGATAGGGTTTGAGGAGCTGTCTCTGAAGAATAGCCACAATCAGGCTGAAAGCTTATGGGTAAGAATCAGAGACTGAGACAACAAAGGGAACCTTGTGGTTGGTGTCTACTACAAGCCACCTGATCAAGGGAAGCCTATTGACGAAGTCTTCTTGCTCTGACTACAGGAGGCATTGCACTCGTAGGCTCTCATCCTGACAGGGGACTTCACCCACCCTGGTATCTGCTGGAAAAGTTAGCACGGTGAGCTGTAGGCAATCCAGGAGACTCCTGGAGTGTATAGAGGGCAACTTCTTAAGCCAGATAATAGACAGCCCTACCAGAGGGGGTGCAATACTGGACCTGTTGGTCACCAGCTCAAGTTATCTAATTGGTGAAGTCAAGACTGGAAGCAGCCTGGGCTTCAGTGATCATGCACTGGTGAAGTCTGCAGTCCTAAGGGGTATGGGTCAGGCAAAGAGTAAAGTCAGGACCCCAAATTTTAGGAAAGCAAGCTTCCAGCTTTTCAAGCATTTAGTCAGTAGGACCCCTTGGGAAACTGCCGTCACAGACAAGGGAGCAGAACAGAGCTGTCAGATCTTTAAGGACACATTCCACAGAGCACAAGAGCTCCTGATCGTGAGGTGTAAGAAATCAGGAAAGAAAGGCAAGAGACTGTCATGGCTGAATCGAGACCTGATGGACAAACTAAAGGGAAAGAAAGATATGCGCAGACAGTGGAAGCAGGGACAGGTGTGCTGGGAAGAGTGTAGGGATGGCATCAGGAAGGCCAAGGTGCAGCTGGAGCTGAACATCACAAGGGATGCAAAGAATAATAAGAGCTTCTAATGGTATGTCAGCCAGAAAACGAAGGCCAAAGAAAGCATACCCTCCCTGAGGAGCAAGACTGGCAAACTGGTAACAGACGAGGAGAAGGCTGAGGTACTCAACAACGTTTTTGCCGGCCTTCACTGACAATCTCTCTTCCCACACCTCTCAAGTTGATGGACCATATGATGGGGACTGGAGGAGCAAAGTCCCCCACTGTGAGAGAATACCAAGTTTGTGACCACCTGAGGAACCTGAACATATATAAGTCTATGGGAGCTGGCAAGATGCATCCCAGAGTCCTGAAGAAATTGGCTGATGTAGCTGCCAAACCACTCTCCATGATATTTGAAAAGTCATGGCAGTCAGGTGAAGTCCCTGGTGACTGGAAAAAGGGAAACATTTTGTCCATTTTTAAAAAGGGTAGAAAGCCAAACCCTGGGAACTACCTCAACTCTGCGCCTGGGAAAATCATGGAACAGGTCCTTGTAGAAGCTATTCTAAGGCACATAGAGGACAGGGAGATGATTTGAGACAGCCAGCATGGCTTCTCAAAGTGCAGGTTCTGCCTGACCAACCTAGTGTCCCTCTGTGATGGAGTGACTTCATTAGTGGACAAGGGAAGAGCTATGGATGTCATCTATCTAGACTTCTGTAAGGCCTTTGACACTGTCCCCCACAACATCCTTCTCTCTAAATTGGGGAGATACATATTTGATGGGTGGACTGCTTGGTGGATGAGAAATTGGTTGGATGGTCGCATCCAGAGGGTAGTGGTGAACTCTCCCCTTGTAATAGTCACGTCATTTAGTCATTTATATTGTGTTGATTTGAAATTCTTTGATGTGAGAAAACTAACTCTATCCCAGCTGAAACCAGGACACATATGTATTATGTTCATTTTGATATGCTGCCATGCCAGCTGGCAGACTTGCAAGCTTGGAAGACACTCTCTTTTTCATTCACTCACTTCCTTCCCTCTCTGCCCTTGTAAAATATAACTGTTCCGTACAAAATGGAACAGATGTAACAGGAGAGACTGAGAGGGTACTTCTACGCTGCCATGTTATCACAGATTTCCAGCTCATATTTGAGTTCAAGTTCTCCCATCATGCACACTGTTCCTGCTTTGAATTAAACCATGGACTCAAGGCTATCGTTAGTCAACTGTCTCAGCAGTAAGGAGAGACTTACTTCAGAGTGCTCTAGAGACTGGGCCATAGGATGAGGTGGGAATTGAATCCAGGTGTCCCACATCCTGAAGGAGAATTTGGACTACTCTGTCCTTGAGAAAGAAGATGGGGGAGATGACATTATGTGGAGGGCTAAATTCAAGAGATGCAGTCTGGGAACCCACAAGGAGCTGGACTCTGCAGGGAAGTGCAGAGGGACAGTTTCACATACGATCTCAGGTGAGTACAGCAACCAGCTACTCAATCCTGTCAACACTGTAGCAATTCTAAAGGGCTGGTACCCACGAACCTCATTCAGAAGACAAGGGGAAATGTAAGCACAGAGTTTATAAATGTCCAAATTTTTAACCAGCAGATAATGCTGGTTATGTGCCCACTAGGAGAGTACCTGGGTAAGTATTAACATTTTTGTGAACTTCTAGGTGAGTAAAAATGGGAAAACTGGAAGCAGGACCTATGGACTATTGGAATTCTGACACTGGGACAGACTGAGATCTACAGCTGAAATTAGAGGAGTGTGGCACATAGAGATGGGAAGGTTTAAGAGCCTGAAAATAAGAGACAGACAACTCTCTCTAAGCAGTGAGGACAAGGCAAGATGTGGTGGTGAACAGGAAGTCCTCTGAGGAGCTGCAGAAGGATTGAAGAAGAGGTATATGGAGTCCAGAGAGAAAGACTGTAAGTGGAAGATGATTCTAAGGAAAAGATACGTAGATGAGAAGAAAGACAGAAAGAAGGAAATAGACTAGTCATTGCCAGAGAAATGGGACTGTTATGAGAAATCAAGGGAGGGAAAGAGTTAGGAATGGTCCTGGCTTAAAGTTAGAGATCATACAAAAAAAGAAAACAGACCACCCTTTGAATGAATAGGCAAAAACATACGTATTCACAAGAGACATCTTTTCCAAAAGCCTGCAGTGGAGCTGGCGTGGCCAGAGTCCCACTCAACTTAATCTTGGTGATATTTACAGTTAGAATGTTTAGGTTGAATCTTGCAACTTTCTCATAACCAGAATTTATAAAAGTCACTAATGAAGCAGATGTATAAATTCTCTGTTTGTTATTAATAAATGATTATACCATGAAGCTCTTATTAAAAATCAATTTAATATATTAATAGAGAAACCATAAAAACAGAATGTTGCACAATCTGCTTTGCTATACTCTTGGCCAGAGTTAAATACAATCCCATAACGAAGTGGTTCAGTTCTAGCAAGGCAGCTCTGGTGGCTATAAAGTAAATGCTAGCATGCATCTTAAAGGTTTCATTTAGTTTTGCTACACAGTGTATGGTGCTATGTGAGCAGCACGGTAACAGAGGTAGAACTAAAAATCTTTTTAATCTCTCAGATGGCCAAAGGAGAGATCCACAGAGTCATGAGTACTCTTACAGTTTTCTGTCCCTGAAGTCATTTCCAGGGAGGAAAAGCCAAGGATGATTATATTATTCTTCACATGACTAACAGGTGTAATTTCCTCCTCCTTTGATATCTGGAGTTTACGTGTAATATTTTTGTCATCCCTGTCTCAGAAGGAAGGAACTGAAGTAATTCCTTACATTGACAACATCAGGAATCTTAATCTACCCTCCTCGAAAGAAAGTTAAGGGGAGAAGCTGTTAAATATCTCCTCAGACATCTGCACATATCTGAAAGTAAAATTGTATTTTATTCTTATCTAAATCTATTTATAAAGGTGGATCTTTGGTCTTAAATATGTCATTCTGTTCTTAGAAAATAAATTGTGGAACTGGCATTATGCTGCTAATTTTTTGTGCCGTATCTGTTCAGTTTACAAATAATAAATGTTCTTGTAATTGTGCCAGCCTTGCATATGCATTCTGAAATGTCACACTGTGTATGTCAAAGAACTGGCGGAAACACAATTTGAAGTTAGTACACACACATCCAGTGAAACACATTCAATGGGCTTAAGACTAGACCTAGAGATTCCAAAGATAAAATTTACATCTAAATCCGAGCTTTTTCAGTGGAGTATATAGGTTTAAATAATCCCAGAACGAGACAGTGGAACATGAACAAAATATTCTGTCATGATGCATGAGCTAAATATTAAATATGTGTGTGTACCTGTATCCCCTTAGGACCCAATTAGATCTCAACAAACTGTGCAAGTGTCCAGAACAAACACAGAAAAATAGCCTGTCGTACGACACAGATGGCAGTGTATCGATGCGACACATGAGCAAGCTGTAAACAAGAATCAGAACATACCTAGCCACAGTCACAAGATCCAGCGCAAACGACTGTACTTTGTGTGTCAGAGATCTAACCACCCTAAGTGCCATGCCAGATTGCTGCTAGTACTCTTGAGAGGTGTCCTGGCTGTCCTCACACAGCACTGCAGGGCTGGGGTGCAATCCAATCCATAGCCTCTGTGCAGAGGTGTTTACAATTACAGGAAAACAACATGTGAAGGGCAGAGGAAATGACAAAATGTTAATATATTGTATGTTTTCATTTTCAAATCTCCATCACCTAATTTACAAACCAGACACTTAATTTGCACAGCAACAGTTATAAAAACATGTAAAAATTTGGCTTTGACATTAAAATAAACATTAGTTCCTAATATGCAGAGGTCAGATGCATGGAGTAAGTGTGCTGTTTTTACAATCTAATTTTAATTGCAAATCTCTCCAACACCAGTCTCCAAGCCTCTGTATTTCCATGAGTTATACAAAATAATAAAATATATGATTATCAGTATCTTAAACACGGTTATGTAGAACAACATAGTGAGTGTTATTGTAATTCTAAAGTAACATTAGGAAATCCAGAACTGAAATTTAAGAACAAACTTTTAAGCTTTATCAGACAAGCCCTCCACGATGACCAATTTGTAATGCTGCATCTCATTAGTTATGTTCGCAGCACCATCCATTGTCAATTAAATTGCTCTCTGTCCTTCTCTGTCTGTGATGATAGACATCACAGATAGAGATGGATCTCTAGCTATCACATCATCAAACTAAAAACCAAGCCCAGCTCACTAGCAAGACTGGTCATATAATTAGTTGGCTATAAAAAGTCTTCTCACAGCAACCAAGCTCTCCTCTTTCACCCGTTTTTCACTTCCCGCAATGTCAGGAGTCATGCTTCTAAACTACCAGGCTCCTACCTTTCAGGTCTGCCCCAAGCTCTGTGCATTAGCACTGCAGCCCCCTTCATTTCAAGCTGTTTCCTCAAAATCACCATGCCGCTTCCCAAATTCCTCCTGCCTACCACATAAATTAATCCCACTCACCGTGCCCTTGCCTAGGAAGCTCTCCACTTGTCCTCACCTCCAGCAGAGATCTGTCCAATGAAACCTCTGAAACCAAGTGTGCATCTCCCAATGGCAGAAGACAAGGACTTCTTGGGAGACCTCTGAGGAAAATAGTCATCTCCACCACTGCAGACAGGTGGGGTTGCTGTGGGACAGCCTGCTCCCTTCTGCAGGGCTGATTGGCCAGGCCAGGGAATTGCAGGCTGCCGAAACAATTCTTTCTTCTCAGAGGAATTAGACAAAGAAATTCCTTGCAAGGTTACTGGTATTAACACAACAACATGAGAGAAATGTGATCGCTATCTAGTAACTCATGTAAAAAAAAAAAAAAGGTCCTCATTAACTGATTGAAATTTAAGTAAACTTAATGTTTGTTAGAATTTCAAATTCCTTCATGTGTTTGGCAAAATATTGTTCCTCCTTCTGTCAGTTTTGCCCCACTTCCAAAGTGAAATTAAATCTAATCATGTTAAGAGATTCAAAGTCTTTACATGTATGTCCCCATTAGCTTCCTTCATTTAACACCTTCAGACTACTTGCACTGCAGTCATTAAAGAAGTACCAGGAAGGTAGCTTAACTGCAAAGTAAAATGCTTCATTTTTGGCACCACATTGCAATCTAAAATTACAGAACATTACAATATATTTGGGGTAAGCAATTAAGCTAATCAAACTAAAATGTTTCAAATGTTTCTTATAGACAACTTGGCAACAAATTCATCTCTCGTGAATTTCATTTCCTAAATACAAGAGGCTAAAGTAAGCTGATTTATTATACAGAAAAAGAGATGAAAGGAAGATACCTGTGGAGCCAAAGATCTATATTTGATTTTCACTGCAGACGAAGATCCAATCCAAAATGTTTGGGAGTGGGAGTAGCCAAAATCAAAGAACAGTCATCCAGATACATGTGCCACAAATCAGCAGTTAATGAGCTTGTACATAAGCTTATTATTTAACAGCTCCGTACTTCAGACAGGGACACTGTACAGCCAACAGTGCTTTGAATACAACCAGCTTATGTGCTTTTCTTCAGTCACTAGTGTTCTTCGGCTGAAGTCTCGTTCGTCCAGAAAGACAAAGGAATCATCCACTAAGAACAAGGGCAACATGCCCTATTACTGTTGACCCTCATGAAGGAATAGAGGGGAGAAGGAAGTTTTGGTAAACTTTTCTCTCAGACACTGCTCTGTTGTTGGTAAGTAGCTGCAGCTGCAGGAGGGTCTGATCCAATGTGGTCCAGCCACCAAAATTGGGAACATAAAGAAATTAACCCAGCATTTCGGTTGGTTTTTTTTTTTTTCTAAAAAGGGAAGGGATAGATTCAATAGGCAATAAATTGAAGTAAAACTTAAAAAGAATTGTCATACACAATTACAAAGCTAGTACATGATGGGAAATAGGAGAGGTTTGATATTTACTCTCTGAGCTTCCCATCTTACCCAACAGCATTTTAGACCGTACAATCCTGCTTTAGCTCCATCTCCCAAAATAAGTCATGGGATAGTGTCTGAAGTAAATAGGGAGCTAGCCTACCATGGCACAAAAAGACCTGAGCTCCAGACTTGGCAGCTAGATACCTCACATCCTGTGCAAAAATGTGAAGATTTCAAAATAATCTGAATTGCCCAACTCTGGTGGTTTTCTCATAGCTTGCCCTTTCATTGAAAGAAAATGTTTTTATTTTTTCTTGCCTAAAAATATAACATGTAGTGTAAACCACTGTAGTGCCAACCCCTACACCCAGATTTATTTTAAAATGTCCTCTGACAAGAGCAGATACAGCAAAAATAACTGTAGTGTCTCAGTGAATATATCAATTCTAGCAAGGCTGTAAGACAACGTGGAAATTGGGGAAAATTCCAGTTTTATTAAGCAGGTAGGAAAAAGTTGTTACCGAAGGCAAGGTACGTTTGAAAACTTTTGCTTACTCTTCTCCTCTTTTTGCAAAAAAAAAGCTCTTTCTGTACTCTTCAAAATACAATTTTCTACCAGTCACTACAGCAAATATTTTTCCTGTTCATTCCACCTATTTTTTGTTGTTTCAGATTTTCTTCATTTGTAGCAACTGCCATTAAGTATGGACAGCTGGTGCCTTGGAAGATGGCTGTAAGCAATCTCAAAGGCTTTACTAATGCCCATTGTCACAAAGATCTAGCTAACAGTGAAGTCAAAGTCTATATACATTGGCTATATCTTCAGAAACTTCTGCTTTTAATGTTCCCTCCTCTGCCCTTACTACCTGTTCTGATTCTTTGCTAACTCCATGGTGATATGAGAGCTAGCCCAGCAGAAAATTAACTTTAAAAAAAAGTGACATTTTCTTTGTCAACGTAGCTTTTTGAACTGACTTTTTGCAGAGTCAGGTGACTGCAAGTGCTGACATGAGGGGTGTTGAGTATGGAGCTGGAGAGGACAAATACTAGGATCCTGGCAATGCCAGTATGGATTCACTTAAAAGTTAAGTTGCTTCTTTATGTTCCTGCTTGAAATCCTCCAAATTAAATGTTTAAAACAGTTTAACTTAGACTAAACACTCTATCTTTTGTGCCTTGCTAGGGCTGTACATTGATATCTAAGCAAGGGCTCCAGCTGTGCTGAAGACAAGTTGCTAAAAATATGCAGTCATATTTTGATTAGCTGAAGAAGAAACTTTTTAGAGCAATAGGACTAGGAGAGTATTAACATACCTATGTGGATTTATTTTGCTGTGTTATGCACTTGGAATATATTTGGAAAAAATATAAAGCTGTGCAGTTTACTTTTTAAACAAAAATAACACGTTATGTATTCTGCAAGAAACATGAAACAAAACAAGGTGATGTACTCTGTACTGTATGTTCAGTGACCAGCGAATGACATTCCTTATTGATAAAAATAGTCAGAGGTGGCCAGCACTACTAACACAACTCTTTTCTGATTAATTAAAGACAACAGTACAAATTGGTATTTTGGTGGATATCACTGTGCTACCTAGAGAAAATTCAGCAGGCTATTTCACCAGGTCAATTATGAGAAGTAAGAGAAGATTTATAAAGAGAGGGTAAATGTATATATACTCAATTCATGTGAAAAATATACACTATTTTATGTATTTTGAACACATGTTACTAATTATATTGAAATAATATTAGTCAGATTGAATGCAGTGAGATGAAAGGGCTATAATCGTGTTTTAAAGAGTCTCATGAAGATTTCTCCAGGTTAGGTGAATCCCTAGGGTCCAAGCAGCCTGGTTTATTCTGCTCTTCTGACATTTATTAGCTTATGACTGTGCCAAGACATAGGTAGGATGCTTCTGCAACAGAGTCTAACCAGATATACTAAAGCATTTTAAAAATAATTGCCTGTATGCTTTACTCACACTCTTAAACAGACAGACACTGAAACAGTAGATTGCACTACACAGAATCACTTAGCCTGTCTCCAGCCTCGATCTTAGAGACAAGCTCAATTCCAAACCAAAGAATTCTAGTAAACCTTTTAGGGGAAATAACGATACTTAGGAAACTGGACAAAAAATTTGTGTGTTTTTATCCTCTGGATATACGTTCTATTTCAGTTTAAGTCAGCTGCCTTCACCATGAATTACTGACAAAGAACAACTCTGTGAAAGTGACCACAAGGTGCTTTAAAACATTGGCAGCAGCAAAAACAAAAACAAAAAAATTAAAAAGTAATTACGAATATGGTCAACTCCAAAAAGAAGAATTACCTAAGAATAATGAAGCATGTTAAAAATAAGCTAAAAAGGGTAGCTAAAAGGTGATAAAAAGTTGACTAAAAGAGTTAAGTCTCTGTCAGCAGCATGAGAACAATTTAGAGACTACACTGAAGGTAAAAAGGATATGCATACTTCCTGTCCTGTAAGATCTGAGGAAAGCAAAGGAAGCCAGCATGGCTAAACAACAGTGCAAGAAAGATAAGGCAAATGCAAGAAGGCAACCTTGAAAATGTTGAAGTGGTGTCCATATATGGAAACTAGAGAGGATGAAACTTTGGCAGGTTAAATATAAAAACACAGTAAGGCAAACCAGAAGACCACTTGAAGGAAGCTTGCAAAAAACAACAATAAATTTTTTTCAAAGATGTCAGGTATGGGAAGCCAGTCACAGAGTCTAAAGCATCAGCAGATATTCAGGGTATAAAAGGAGCACTCAGGGAAGACAGGGCCATAAAAAAGAAGCAAAATTAATCTTTAATTTTTGTGTTCACTGTGGATGCATATGAAAAGGCCAAAGACCTTCTTTACTGGGAACTCATTACAGCAGTTGATGCAAATTTAAGTGTTGGTAGAAGCGACTACAGCAGAAATAGATAAAATGAATGATAACAGCTAGGACCAGATGTTATTCACCAAGAAACTCAAGGATAGAACAGCTCAGCTAGTAAGTGTCACGTGCAACCTTTGAATTAGAAGTGCCTGAGTGCCTGTGGACAGGAAGGGGGCAGATGTGACGCCAGTTTTTCAAATGGGTTCTAGGACAGACCCAGTGGTCTAGAGACCAGTAAGATTATCGTTTGCACTGGACAAATTGGTGGTAATTACAGCAAAGAACAGAATTAGCTGGCACACGAACAAATCCAATATACTGCAGAAGAGCTCAAGGCATTATTGGGAAGGAAGGCTTTGCTTTACAAGCCTCCTGGCATTCTTTGAAGAAGGCAAAAAGCTTTTTCTTAGCAGACATACAGCTTGTGCTGGTTTTGGCTGGAGTAGAGTTAATTTTCTTCATAGTAGCTAGTATGGAGCTATATTTTGGATTTGTGCTGGAAACTGTTGATGAAGGGATGTTTTAGTTATTGCTGAGCAGTGCTCACACAGGGTCAGGGCCTTTTCTGCTTCTCACACCACCCCACCAGTGCGTAGGCTGGGGGTGCACAAAAAGGTGTGAGGAGCCACAACCGGGACATCTGAGCCCAGCTGACCAAAGGGATATTCAATGCCATACGACATCGCACCCAGCAATAAAACTAGGGGGAAAGTTTGGTGCAGAGCCACTGTGCAGGGACTGGCTGGGTGTTGGTCAGTTGGTGGTCAGCAATTGTTTTCACTTGCATCATTTGTCTTCCTTGGGTTTTATTTCTCTCTCTTTGTTATTTTTCTTTTCATTGCTATTATTTTTAATATGTTTCAATTATTAAACTGGTCTTATCTCAGCCCATGAGTTTTCTCACTTTTACCCTTCCAGTTGTCTTCCCCCCCATCCTGCTGGGGTTGGGGGGGAGTGAGCAAGAGACTGTGTGGTGCTCAGTTGCCAGATGGAGTTAAACCATGACACAGCTGCTGCGGTCTACCTGGATTTCAAAAAAGCATTCAACAAGGTGCTTCATCAGAAGCTCTTGTGGGGACGTAGAATAAGAGAGAACATTTACTCATGAATTAAAGACACATAAAGATAGGAAACACCGGGGAGGATCAAATTGATTTCCTGGAGGAACGTCTACATGTATGCATGCTGAGACTGTGCTGCTCAAAATTTTAGAAAATAGCAAGGTGTCGGTGTTTTCTGTGACTATTACATTATTCAAGGATAGTAAAGATAAGCAACAGCTATGAAGTGTAGAAGGAAAGCGTGAGACATAGTGACCGGTTGCTAAAATAGCAGATAAGATTCAGTGGAGATAAATGTGAAGTGCTGTCCATAGGAAAACAGAAGTGCTAATGGACCAGTACCCCATAGGAATGGGTTCAAGGATTATATCAGAAGTTTCTATGCTCAGAACTCAGTAACAAGTAGAAAAACAATGTTTAAAAGTATTAAGAATAAAACAGAGAGCATCATTATGCCACTGAATAGACTGTCCCCCCTTTCTTCCAACAGAAAAAGTAGGAGTGATCAAACAAAGCTAGTGATTGGCTGGGTCAAAATAAACAAGGTAACACAGCTGACCTACGAAGATTTTCACCACAAAATTTTTGAGTTAATGAAAGACAAAATGGTCAAGGGCTACAAAAAATTTGTCATGCCTGACACAGAAATTTAGGCACTGAGCCACAAATTCTTGGAAGTCAAGAGAGTATTCTGGGGAAGTAACACTGTAGGCTCTCTCTACTTCTGTATTTGTTGTCCTGGAAAAGAGCAGATTTAGGATAGACCTAACAGCAATCTTCCAATACCTAAGAAGAGGCTACAGAGAAGATGGATGTTGGACTACAGTTCTTCTACTATCCCCTTCAACCTGAATGATTTTGTAATTCTATGATTCATTAAGTTTTGGCACTGCTGGAGACAGGCTACTAGGCTAGCTGGGCTCTGGTCCAATCCAATATACCGATTCTCATCTTATACACATGTATGCATTAGAACACACTGTTAGAAACTCAAGGTCAAACTCCAGCTCAGTAGCAACTCACCATCTCTGCAAGCTGAAAGACGCCAAATGTCACATTTGCAGCTTCAAGAAATAAAATTGGCTTTCTGAGTTTCACCTTCATGCTTTCAAAAAGAAAAAATATTGAAGTCCTCACAAATAATGTAGATTCATATATCATATCTGAGTCCTTTAAGAGAAACTTAGTATTAGAAACTCATTCATGAACTGAACGTATATAGGGTTTTGCTAAATAATAAACAGAGCAGTTTAATTGGCAATTTAAAAGCCAGTCACAGGACTGACATATTTCTGCCAAAAATGTGACATGTTCAGGAAGAACAAGCAAGGAAACATTGGAGAAGGCACTCTACTGTGCATTTAGACTGCTATATGTCGTATAGATGTACAAAATGTCAGATGTATAAATTATATTATCTGATATACAGGAAGAGCTGAGAAGCTGAATGGAAGAACGTGTACAAATGAAAGTAAAAGAGGAAAAAGAGTTTGTATGTTGTCAGGGCATGAGACTACTATATTACTTTGTTAAATTACTAAATTTAATTCAAAAGAAGATTATTTTTCCCCATACTCTCCAGTAAGATATTGCAATACACTCAAGCTCATTTTTTTGTCTTGGAGGTAGAGGGAATTTTTAAGGGGCTACTGCTTTAGAGGAGACTAACAGATAAAGGAAGTGGTTGAGAACATGAAAATGGACAATCGTTTGTACGCAACTGATCAGAAAACACTGCAGTACCACTCTAAAAAGAGCAAGGAAGGGAAGGAGTGAAAGCAACAAAATAATGGCAATAAACAGATATTATAAAATCTAACTCAGGAATGTGTGGTCTTGATCTCCTGGGAAGGTACAGGAAAGGGAAAGTAAAGTAGAAAAGTGAGTACTTACTGAAAGAAACCTTATCAAACACGCAATTAGTCTGAGACACAAAGAAGAGGAATGGAATGGCTTTTGCTTCATTAGGCACAACTGAAGCAGAAACTAATCATACAAGAGGTGAAATACGACAAAAGGCACAACAGAAAGAATCAGTATAAAGGAACAGCAGAAGTACATGAGGTAAATAAAGTGCTATTGTTAAGACATTGAGAAGTAGCAGGTGAAGAGAGCTGGATGAGAACACAACGGGATAGCAGGAGTGCTAAAAGACAAAGCAGCGTGGTGTTGGAAAGAAGGCCAACAAAGGACCACCTGAGCTTGAGTCCTGTAACTCCCAATCCTCCAGAAAATGGGCTATGCAGAATAAGAACTGGGATGGGCAAATACTTAAGAGCTGTGTAGAAACTGCAGGCCTGGGCCATATGAAGGATATGCCATTTTTCTGACATTTCAGGATTTCTGCCATATTGTGCAGAAAGAGAATCCAGTCAGACTCGATGCCTATAAGGCACAGTAAATTAAATAATCTGGCTTGGGTTTTCTTGAATAGTTATCTGTTCAAAGTAGCCTGAGCCAGTGACCACCTAGGTGGATATGTCTGTCACAGACATTTTTGCATTAACTGATGAGACTTTTGGGCCTTTCCTGACTGAATGGTGGAGCCCCCAGGAATGACCACAGCATAGCTTGGGTACTCCGTAGGAGGGGCAATGATGTGATTTGCACTCGCATCTTGAAGAACATACGTACTATCACACCACTGCAGAAAGCAGACATTTGAGTAAGCACATACGGCTTCTATGGGAAGGCCACACAACATAGTTACACAGCAGTATTGCATCCAGAGTTAGTCCAGCCCAATACAGGAATGACTCAATCAAAATCCAGTGGTCTTTATTTTGTTTGTACCTGCAGTACTGTGGGATTTTTTTTGTAGACTGATAGTCATATCCATTAATAAAATTCAGTGATATACAGCTTACTTTATGGGCATATACAAGTCTTTCATCCAGATCTGATTTATGGAAGTTGACTATTTTCTGAAATCTTGCATACATCCTTGATACATGTGAAACTACCTATTAAAATGTATCAAAGTGCAAAATCTTAACATCTTCTGTAAATTCATTAGCTTATAGACCTTGCTTAAATATAAAATATGCAGTACTCTAAACTGCAATACCTTAGATACACTAGTTTAGGAAAAAAAAGGCTTCCGGTCTTGCCAGAGTCAGGCAAATACAGCACTCTTACTCCTTGTCCTTTAGAAGATCTTTAATGGCATGTAAAAATCCAGGAATCAGGGCCTTGTCAAAAACTTAAGTCAACATTTATGTCCCAAGTTTGTAGCTACTTCTCCTTTTTCTCTATGCTAATTATGAATAATTATCTTGCTTAAATGCTTTTTTAAAAACACGAAACCTTTACAAAATGTATAAAATCTGAGTTGATGTAAAAAAACAATTCTATATACAAGAATTTTAAAGTATTAAGCTATTCTACATAGACTTTAGAAGTAAACCTATATAGTTCTTTTTCTGTAATATAATTTCTCTGAACTCTTTGTATTAGTCTGGTGACTAATTTAAAAAGTTGTCTAAGCTCTCATTTAGAACTCTATTAAGAATGAAATGTGCAACACGTAGGAGTCCAGCAGTTTCACCTGCCTTCTTAATGTGATCCTCATGCCTGCGTATCCAGTTCTGGGAGATACAGGTACCACTCTTACTAATGTATGTGCATCATCAACATCAAAGGGAACTTCCCTTCAAAAGGAAAGGAAAGTATTCATCATGACCTAAAAACGAAGTCTTATCTGTGAGGAGTTTATATTGAGGTTCACATTTGCACTGAGTGGTCAAGTGATGGAGAATGCTACCAGTATACTAATGAGCTTCTTCAGAAACCCCAAAATTACATTAGTTTGGATAAATCCACACAGTTAAGGTTCAAATAGAGAAAGCAATAATGCATTGGAATAAATTTCTCTTGCTTCCACTGAGTTAGGTATTCATAGATTTGTACTCATTTTCTCTTGTTCATTTTACAAAAGACTCAGGATGCCAAGTCAAACATTGTGAAGAATATGCAAGAGTAATATCTCTTTTCCCCAAATGACTAATTGTTCTAGGGACACGGTGTGATTTTTCCGTTGAAAGAGATTACAAAAGGCTTATGATCCTCTGATTTTCAAAATACTATGAAGTTGTTATCAGAAAGATCCATTTAGAGGAAACATAGTTTCCTGGGCTATAGTCATATCACGAGTTGAAATTTTATGCCATATGTGATCCATGACATTACAGTATGTGATTCTTATCTCATCTGTGTGTAGACTGTAATGATGAAAATTATATAAAATATATATAAAATATATAATGTAATACATATAAAATATATAATGTATAATGTATAACATATACAACATGTACATGTATGTATATAACACATAATATGTAATATTTAATATGTAATATGATAAGTATTTATGTAATCATATGAATTATGTAAAATAGATCAAAAGGAGGAAAATTTTCAAACACAGCACACATTGCCTACTTAAATACATAACATAGTATGAGAAATAAGTGGGAAGACTGTGAAAACATCTGGAATTCATTCAGAAAATCAAAACTAACACAAAAAAAAAGACATTTAAAAAGCTAAGAGTAAGTTTATTCTTTCCTCATCTGGGTTTCTTTCTGGGTTTTTTTGTTTGTTTGTTTTGTTTCATATGAGCTACGCAAGCAGAATTTTATGAAATAATTATTTTATAACTAATAATGTAAGCAAAAAATTCTATTTGTTCTGCATATGTTTAATACCTTTGTAGAACATCAAATATAATTACTTTCTAGATAAGGACAGAAAAATGGCATTATTCATGTAACTACTCAGGAATGAACCACAAGAGTTATTCAAGAGCCAAGTAGCAATGCTTGATTATCCAGTCAATAAAAATATTGTCTTAGAACTTATTGTCTGTTAAATTCTGTGACATGGATTTCTTCACTTTCATCACTTTGAGTTTAACCAATAAAACAAGAATCAAAAGGTACATAAAGTCTACACCTCTCAGCTTTTTACGCCCACTGGCAAGTTCAAGAAGTGATCAAAGTTAGAGCTCCAATTGTGCAATGCAGGAAGAGTGTCTGAAAATGTATCTGTTTTGTGGAGTGAATTTTGCTTCCCAGGAAACGATGGCATGAAGCATGCATTCCCACCAAACAACTCTCTAAAATATAAGCCTCTAGGTGTTCCCATAGACATCATCTACCACAGACTATTTAGCCTTTCCTCCTTCTAGCTCTGGGCTAGTTCCATGGAAAGTCTTGAGACCATAAATCACTCTTCAGGCAACTAAGGCTGCACCTACAGTAATATGTAATTCAGCAAACAAAAGTAGATTGGCAGGCTGAAGCTGCTGATGCCCCTACATCCACATTATGTATGTTTCAGGGCTTGTTCTTCAGATTAGATCTGGCATGATGGCTTGAACTGAACATCTCCACCATGCATGTGATTCATAGCTGCTCCAAGGACTGGTCAGTGGCTTGGACTTCCACTAGGGCTTAGAGCACATCTGTAAGTTCCTGGAGAAAAGTTTCTGGTTTAATTTTACATGGATGGAAGCTAGTACGCATGCACAAAATCTGCTCTAGAAACCATGTCAACGTGCATTAAGTGGGGATGACTCAGAGTTAGTTTCAAAACTGCACTACTGCACTGAATCAACACATTCAGGCACATGAAGCCTGCATCCAATACAGGAGCACAATTGTACATAAAATTTCTGTTGGTGAAAAACTAGCTCAAAGCTTTAGCTGTGCAAGCGAAACCAAATTCTACCTTAATCTTCAGGGAATCAAAATTTACCTTCACATTAGAAATGGACGTACTCCAGTGACACCGCCCTTCTGGAGGGTGGTGGCGAAATGCTGCTGAAAGTGCTGGTTTGGCTGCAATGCACTCATCTGCAGGAGAGGAGCAGGGCACAGGGCTTATGGTCTGGAATCACTTGGCCACCCACGCCTCATGTTCCTCCTTCCGCTGCTGGAGCTTCCCACTATTTGCATGGCATCTCCTACAGCACAGAGGTGACAGGGTAGAAGTGAGTGACTAGACAAATGCAGGACCACCCCTGCAAGCAGCAGGGCTATGGCTGCCTGTTACTGGAACAAGAAAAGTCACTTGGTCCTGTCTAAGGAGGACAACTTCTGGAGAATCACTCCACTGTAGCAAGCTGTGACACTTTTACTCCTGTTAGCTCCAGGCACCTAGCCCTAAAACAACTGGAAGGGTGTTGCCTGTTCTCCATAACTTACTGTGTGATATTATTCTGTGTTTCTTGGGCTGCAGCAGTCACCCTGCAGAGAGCTGCTTGTGCTGTGGAAACAAGGCACAGGCAGAATCAGTCTAGGGTACAACTGATCCCAACCAAGCAGGGTTGACTTGGAAACCAGGAGGACAATTTAAATGCTATACCAGGTAATGAAGTGAAAGCCCCAAAACTCCAAGCCAGGCAACTCAATTTGTGTTACTGGGCAATAAAAATTATCAGACACATATCACTGCCACTGTCAAGGAAGACAGGCAGGTGCTAAAGGCCAGCTGTGTGATAAAATGATTGTAACTGGAAGACCTGATGGAATGAAACCTAGGGGAGGGAAAGACAGCATGGTTGTACAGCAGTTTTGTTTCTCAGGTTGATTACAGTGATTAAATAAACTTACAATTTATCTGTAAGTCTTTTTCCAGGGCAACTGCTCTAATGCTTTTTTCCACTCACAGCCTTATTTAGACAGTAATAAGACAAACATCAAAATGTCTTTCTCAGTGTATGACTTTCTCTATTCCCTAGTGCAAAGCTGGCTTAGTACTTACAGGTCTAACCTTGGCCAAAATGAAATTGGAGATCTCAGGAAAAAAGAAAAAACAGTGAGAACGTTGTTAGTCCTATCAAAGTGCTTAACATTGGCCTAAACTATTTTTAAAGCACTTGTTTAAATTTTAAAGCACTAAGGGATTAAGAACAAACACAGGCATTTCTTGTCTCCTTTGTGTATAAGTAATTTTAAAGGTCATGCAGAGCTTTTTTGGTTCCTGAAAAAGCCCTCTGCATTTTTGAAAGTGAAAAAACATAGGCCAGACAATCAGCGAATGTAAATTAGCAGAGTTCTATCATAGTCAATACAGGAGGCCAATTTACACTGGCTGAGGTTCTGGCTGCTGTTTTATAACATTCCAGAAGAAAAAGATTACTGTGTTTTTAAAGAAATATATCCTGGAAGAGGAGATGCAGATTTCCCTGTTTGTTTCTGCCAGAGGGAATCAACTCATAAGTACAATAAATCAAGACAATAAAAACAGGCAGGTAAAGCCCAGTTCTTGTGATGACAGGTATACTGTTTCTTTAGGTTTGTGATAGAAAGCCAGGCTGTGCATGCAGGAGGTCTTTACCAAGGCACAAACAGCACCACATCTTGAGGATGTCATTCCATTAATTCCAGTAAGTGTCCGAACTTCACAGTCTTTAGAAAAGAATCACACACACCTCTGACACAATAGTTCGCTCAAATGATTTTAGAAGCCCTGTTGGTGTCTCTTGGACAGAAGCAGCAAGTCAGCAACATGAAGTTCTCGAGAACTAAATCAGGAGTTTCCTAAAGCTGACTTTAGAATATGACACTAATTACAGTGTTTTCATCGTAACATGTACAGTGTTTCTTCTGGGATATCAGAGATGAGGTTTGTCATTTTTTGAAAAAGATTATAATTCACCTCTGAAGTGTCTTTTTGCTGATTCTTGCTGTGATGATGAAAAAAGAGCAGAGTGGTATTCCAGAGCTCTCCTTCCAGATCTGCAGCTAGCACAGATCTGAAAGCTGCTTAAGACCTGTTCCAAAGGCAAATCAAAGCAATGATATACCTGACCACTAGAGCAAACAAAATCAGCATTATCAGCCTAATCCTGCTTCCATGGAAAGAAAGGAAGTAAATTTTCAATGGGAATAGCATTAAATACTTAGGCTTCTCAAGGAAGGACTAAAAAGTCCTTAACTGAATACCTTTTCAAGTCATTTCAGTATGTACTACTTAACTTAAAATTCCCCAACAACAAAGACTCCTGAAAGACAGCATGAAAAAAATTAGTAGCTCCATATTACAAAATTTTGCTATTAAAATCAGGCTTTTAATCATTTTCCCAGCGCTTCACAAGAAGACACTTGCAGATCTAGGAGAAGAATTTCTGAATCTTTCTTCTCCATTCCCATGCTGTAATCACTGCAGAGTTTAGAGAGCATATTCGTATGAGAGCACTTTGTTTTCTAAACATTGACAACTGATACGTTTGGGTGATTATTTTTCTGAGTGAATTTCTGAATAGACATGATCCTTCTCAGAAGGTCTGGTATTACCGGCTTGAGTCAAAAGAAACGTGTTTTGTTTCACCTTTTCTTTCCTATTTCAATGCGTGTAAATAATATCCAGGTTTTAGTAAGTTTGTAACTTACTTCTATACCAGAACTGACTTGTAATCACTATTTAAAGACCTAACATAATAAATGTTTATGTGATTGATTACTCTTAACAGAAACTGACTAGTAACAGAATAGTTATATAAGGATTACTCCCAATGAATAAAAGTTGAAAAGTATAGGGTCAAATACCCATACTCCATTCCTGCCTGTCTGAGAGGTTTCTAATTCCAAAGAATTTGAAATTAGAATTGGCAAGCAAGGCCAAATATTAAGCTGGTCTATACCCCACATATAACGAGTCTCTCCTAGCAGACAAGCACTCTGAAATAAGCATGTGGCTGGGTACTGGAATTTAGGCCACCTGAATATAATCCCTCCATAGAATCCTTTAACATGTCAGGTTTTATTATTTTGTGTTTTAAAAATTCATATAAGTTCTACACCAGGATCAAGGTATAGGATTCAAAACCAAAGACACGAGTATCAATATACAATCAAGACTTAAAATGCATCAGTTCAATGATGTTTTGCAAAAAAGCACTCTTTCTATGCTCAGGAGGCATTTCAAACTGCATTAGACACAGACGGCAATTCATTCCTTTTGGTGCGTTTACATTATCATCTTCTGCTCTGACACCCAATATGGTAAAAAAGCTGCTTGTTTCAAAATTTACAAAATGATGGGGTTTAGCTTTGCTTCCTGGGGGTTTCTATTCTAAGGTGACTATTTTCCTCTTCTCCTCTGTTTTCACTCTGTTCCAAAACACTAATAAATCTGTGTGATAATTAACCTACTTGAACTTTTTTGTTTGTAGTGAGTGATACATACTTAGAGACTGGATTAAATATTATAAATATGCTCACAGGGAGGGAAATCATGTTCTGGGCAAAGCATCTTTATTATCTCTGCTCCCTCAAGAAACACTGATATAAAGTGTCACTATATAAGGAACCTCCAGAATTACAAAGCTTGAGTTAACTTTTTAAACCATATGCATAGATTACAGCTGTTCTGGCATGCATTTTCCAGCCTATGAAATACTATCCTGCTCTTATTAAAATACTTTTAAGGATGCAAAAGCAAGGACTAAGAATCTGAGGAAATGCCAAATTAATGGTTAGTTGTGCATTGGTTAGTCAGGACATTTCATCTCCTTATGCGTCTGTCCTACACATTAAATGAAATGAGACACAGTAAATGGACATATAACTAGACATTCAGTACAATTAATTCATAGAAGACATGCAAGTGTGGTTTCAACAGACACAGTATGCGTACCGTTCATTAAATTTGGGAACATTCATACATATGGTCTAATGGTCACCCTTTCTGTATAGAATTTCTTTTTTTTTTTTTTTTGAAAG
>Ga0065711_1033590_pt1 | contig 25210 bp, 17 predicted proteins | sample Hoacrofraction12_FD_59098 | JGI IMG/M metagenome (GOLD analysis project Ga0065711, IMG submission 59098) | Hoatzin crop microbial communities from Cojedes, Venezuela - Epithelial fraction 12 v2 (version 2) | ecosystem: Host-associated > Birds > Digestive system > Esophagus > Crop | place...
TGCACCCCAGGATCCCATTGGCTTTCTTGGCAGCCAGGGCACACTGCTGGCTCATGGTCAACCTGTCGTCCACCAGGACACCCAGGTCCCTCTCCGCAGAGCTGCTCTCCAGTAGGTCCGCCCCAAGCCTGTACTGATGCATGGGATTGTTCCTCCCCAGGTGCAGGTCCCTGCATTTGCCTTTGTTGAACCTCCTCAGCTTCCTCTCTGCCCAACTCTCCAGCCTGTCCAGGTCACACTGAATGTCAGCATAGCCTTCTGGTGTATCTACCACTCCTCCCAGTTTGGTGACATCAGCAGCTGGATTTAAAAAGCCCAGCTTGAGGACGCACTAGTAGCAATTTTCATAAGCCTGTTAACTAACACAAATCAGGACAGATTCTCATAGAGAGTAAAACACCACACACTATAGTTTCTGTTCAGGGCTATTCACAGGTGCTTCAGCATTTTATTTACAGGCCTACGTGCATCTTGTTAAAGATTCCCCAGTGAGCTTTGGTGTTTTACCTTTAGCAAAGTAAAGACTATAGTATATACCAGTGAAAGCCCACAGCTCAGTTTACTTCTCGAGTCCAAGGCACAAGAGAGACAGGCTATCACAAACCAGGGAGGTATAAATTACTACTCATAACCTCTATGCCACTAAAGAACAGCATCTTTCTTTGGACAAAGTTATTTTTCCTTTATCTGCAAATAATGGCCATTTACACGTTGATAGGAGTCTCCAAAACCAAGCCAAGCAAGAAGCACTGTTGCAAGTTTTCAGCTAACAAAACCTTTCTGTCTCTTCTTTGGCGCCCATCTTGTCACACTCCATTGCCCCGTTCTACTGACATACAAGTACTAAACAGCGACAGGGGGCCTATTTTTCAAATCAAAATCAAAGATTAAGTCCTCCATCTCATGGAAGAGATACTTGAGTAAAGTGTCTGTCCAACACTAAATATTTTATATATACCCTTTACTTATTGTTCTCCATTTTCTCTAAATCACAGGACATCAAAGCAAGGAAGAAAGGTCAATCAAGCTGGGCAAGAAACATTGTGCTGTCACCGAATTCCACATTTACATTGATATTTTTGTGTCACAGTGAGATTGCTCAAGTATCAAAGCAAAGGCTAGGAGGCAATTTTAGTCATAGCATTGCATCAGAATTATGACATCACACTGCAAACCCACAAGTAAACTGTTAGTGGACCACACACAGTAAGTTACAATACCTGAGGTTTAGTGCATTCCTGTGAGCCAAAATGAAATGAATGCCATATAGGAGGAAAGGAAAAGATGAACATTATCAGACATGCCATAGTATATTCCACCACTATGAAGATAATGTTAAAATTATGTTAATGAGGGTCCACCGTCCCCTACAAGTTGACTCTATTGCAGAAAGCCATGCCACAACTGAGAGCACTGCATTTTATTTTCAATTCTTGAAAAGCACAGCCATGCATCTACATTTAAGCTCTATGTTTTGCTCTACATTTTCACAAAGATTTAGAAAACTTTCTTCAGAAATACTGTTGAACTTTCCAAAGAAAAGCATTCAGAGACTACTGCAAACAAAGCACTAATAATTGTTAAACAACAACAAAGATCATTCTATGTGGCAACTACGGATTCGGGGTGAAACAAAATACAAGAAAATTACACATTCTGTAAAGATTTTGAGGATGGTATTAAATCAGCTTTATTACTTTGAATCTCATGTACATAACACCTAAACCAGAACACCTCCACAAGGAAGAGCAAACTTGAAAACAAACGCATCATATTAACCATTTTTCAATTTAACTTTAACACATCTACTGCAATATCTGAACATCTGCATTTTTTAATGCTTCTTTCTTTATTTATCCAAAACTAAGAAGCAGAGCCAAAGATAAGACCCTGACAGATGCCGACCAAAGAATGGATAGGCAACAAGCCCACAAGATATGTGCTATAATACGGTTTGAATTCGTACGTGTTTCACAAAAACCCTGCTTTCTTCAGTCAATTTCTCAACAAATTGAGACTAAAAAAATGAGGTCAAGGGACATAAAGTAGGAGAGGAGAAAAGACAATGCAGCCTTTAACATGTATGATTAAAGCGACAGAAATAATACTGGTTGTAGAAGTGAATGAGAGAACAATGTATACAAGATCACCAAATACTGTAAAAATGGGAGGGAATGGGCCAGCATGGAAAGTCTTGACTATACTGTAAAACTCATTTGAGCTTATTTGACTCTACGTGCTTTGAAAAAAAAAATAAAAATAAAGTCAGTCATATGCATCGTATTACACTTTTTAAAGCAACATTTGACTGTAATTGTTGCAAATTTTACAGTTTATTTGGCAATCTCTTCCAACTCGATACGAAATCTCACTTGCAATGAATTTCCCAACACATACACAAAATCATCATGAACTCGCACAACAGAACGGCACACAATGGGCTTTTGCTCTTGGTACCAGTTCAGCTTACAAAAACTCATTAGGCATACCTAAAGTGAAATTTATACAACAGACAAGGACCAAGAAATGCAAATAGCACTGTGCGTAATCTAAATATTGCCCTTCTAGAGCTGGATAAAAATCACACGAGAACTGTTTGCTAAGCACAACATACACATCTAAATAGTATGAACAAAAGTAATTCTTCCTGTAACTCCCACAAAGTACAACACCACATACTTATTTTTTCGAAAACAGACCAGTAAAATGTTTCATCTTCAAACCAAGTGAACTGGCTCAATCCATATTAAATTTAGAGGCAATTAAAACTACACTGAAAATTAAACCATTAAAAGCTGTTGTATAAACAAAAACAAATTGTTGGCATAAAATGTAATTATTCAACTCATGAGGAAAAGCCTGTATAATTAACAGATGTAATCAAACATCTACACACTTAGACACACATTGAATATACAGGGAACTGGCAAACAAGTCAAGGAATAAGGATAGAGAAGGAAAAACTGAAAAACCCTACAACTGCATTGGATCAAAGACAGTATTTTAAAAACACTAAAGCTCTAATCCTGCCAATTTTTATGCATGTGGCTCACACTGCAAAATTCAGCCCAATGAACTCAATGAGATTAAATATACACAAAGTGGTTTATGCCCATGCCTTTATGGTTCTAGCAGATTTGGGGGCTTAAACAAATAAATGAGAGCCAAACAGCTTTTCCAGTGTCTTGCTTACAGCTGAAATCAATACTGAACATAACTTATTATAACATATTAATCTAATAGGGCTTTTCTCAATTTAAAAGCCATATAAAACATTTTGTAGAATAAGTTTTAATTATTAGATTCTTTTCATCTCAAGAGGAAGCCTGGAAACTTTCAACACGCAAGATTACCCCAAAAAATGGAAATCAAGTAAAATGACCAAATGTTCTCCCTGATGATGGGCAGACTATATAGTTCACCAAAAGCCAAGTATAAAGGGCTCTCAAGGTAGACACCAGTAAAGGTTAATTTGACATTTAAGTTCTGGATACCAAAACGAGGTGACAGATCGAATCCAAGACTTCGGCCTACTGCAATGCAGCACAGCCCTTCTCAGGCAGCAACCATTACCATACACGTGAATGAGCACTTCACTAACTGACCTTGTAACGTTGCACACCAAACTATTTGCACCGTAACTCAATATCAAAAGGAAATGAGAACGTGGTTTCTTTCACAATTCCACGTAATGACTGGAACATTAAGAAATACTACATGACATTCACAGTCATAGGAAACGTGCCTTCAACTCTGAACTATGATTCAAGATGCACACGTGTTCACGAACTGATGGAGCCAATTTCACAGTATTTTAAGGGGGAACCTCCCTACAGAAGCACACTTCTTTCAAGATACCAGCAAGTTTAACCATTTTGATTGTTTTATTTTCAGTAATTTTCCTGTTTCTGGTTTTGTGAACTATAAACACAGACAGCTTACCGTATGGTAGCCTCTAGGTAGAGGTGGCTTCCCCACAGGATAAGGGTCAACGGTATCAATAATTGTTTGTCGCTCTCCTTTTTGGTTGATTTTCCTAAATCTTCTTCGAGATTGCCTATGAGAAGCTTGACGCTGAAAATACTCCTCATTTTCATCCATGTAATCAACCTACAATAGATGCAAGAGTGTCACTTCCCACAAGAAATAAAAGTGTTTCTTGTTAGAATCACAACAAATTCTATTTTCAAAAAACAGCAGTTAACTTCGAATTTCCTGCATTTTCAGCACTAAGAGCGAAGCCACTACTAAAAAAAAAGAAAAAAAATCACACTGGTATGAACAGCATCACTGAATATGACCACTTGTCAAAAATGAAAGAAGAAAAGTTCTCTCTTCCTCCCCTCCTTCTCACTCTTGCAGAACTACAAACATTTCGCTACTCAGTGTATCACAAAAAGAAAACTGGTACAACAGAGCACTTGCTAGTTTTCCTACTGACCTCTGTTTGTCACTTGGGATCTTCCCTAACCAACCTATGGCAAAGGCTTCGCTCTTCAATAGGCAGCGCTGGTTTTATTATTCCTTCAAATATTTTGAGGGCATAAAAGAAGGATTTCTAATAGACTGTATTTACATAAAGACAAATCACTTCAAACCAACAACAGGGAGAATAAATAATACCTTTTAGGTATATTCTAATATAAAATTATTCTTTTCAGTTTCCAAGTCTTCAAAGTAATAGTCCTAAGTTACTATACAACAGTATACTGCAATGAAAATATTTGAACTAGGAATCCTGTTTGTCCTGAAAGAGAACCATCTTTTTGCAGTAATTTGTCTGAAAATCAACATCTCTTCTGCATTCACCCTACCAACAGAAACCTTACTTGAAACTAATAGGGAAACGAGAAAAAACCCAAACCTTTTCAGCACTGGCTATACATGGGGATTCAGTTAACTCCTCCTTCTATTCAATTCCACCCCCCAGGGATAAACAGTAGTTCTGAAGATGTGGAAAAGAGCTTATGAGGCACCTTGCAGGGTTCCTCCATGTTTTTCAAGAAGGAAAAGATAAAATACTCCTAAGAATTTGCAGCTTATCTGTGTCCAAAGTGTCACCCACTAGTCAGCTCAGGTCACTCAATACAACTTTCAGCAGATGAATACAGTGGGCTGAGTGAAGCTCCTGGTTCACCCGGAAGAGCTGGTGATGCTGACCCCCTCGCCGCTGAGTAGCTACTCCACATCTGACCCAGCTGCACTCACGCTCTACGCCTCCCCCGCCTCTGTCCCCGCAGAGTGACCCCATCCAGCCCCAAGACTAAAAGTTACTGTGCCCAGAAAACTCTGTGGATGGGATTCTTCCCACCCAAGGTACAATTACTCCTTTGAAAGGCTGGATTGAAGTGTTCAAAATTTCAGCTTTCCCAAAATTCTAGAGGATGCTTTTTGCAGATTAAGAGGACGAACGTGGGAGTACCTGCCCCTGACCCAGCATTATCCATCAGTCCAGAAGATTTCTTCTGGACTCCTGTTGTTTAGTCATCTCCTTTCCCTATGCCTATCTTTATATCACTCTTCCTTGTAACTTATCAAGGAATGCACGAGACAGACAGACAGACAACCACACAGCTACGACCAACTAAATTGTATGCTCCTAGAGAACAAATATGGGACAATAAGCTGTTTCTCAAACTCATGGTCAGGTATGAGTTACACAAGCTGGTCAGATAAATCAGGGGCCCAAGTCAGGGCCAAACGGGGAGGCAAAACAGGCTGCTGTCAAGGAGCTGCTCCTTTACAAGGTAAAGTTACAGAGAGCTTTAGTCAGGGACAGTGAAAAAGCAATTGCCATTTCTCATATATGCCTTCTGTGTCTCTTACTATATTGTATTAGCTTTGTAAGATTATTTTCTTAATTAGAATTGGAAGAGGGAGAGATATCAAACACCCGACAGAAAGAGCAACCATTACACAATCATCTTTATCTGTTTACAATGAAATCACAGAGCTTAAAACCCAGAAAAACATGCCTGCATTTGCATGAAGGTAAGTTAAAAAGCTAATTTTTTTGCTTTAAAAAAGTAACCTAATCTCTTCTACAAGCCTAAAGCTATAACACAACTTCCTGAGCTTCTGCAAGTTTTACAGAAACTGTCAATTTCTAGGAAAAAAAATGTTTCATGTCACAGCCTATAACTGAACTATCATCTATATCTGGTTTAGACAATTGTCATGACTGTATTATGAACTGATCACCGTCTCAAGTGACAGAGGGGAAAAAAAAAAATTAGCCTGCTGATTGTGCATTTGTTCAGATGATGCAACCTGAGGTGACAACTAAAAACTTCTGAGCCTGTGAACCCTCAGACACGATGCTGTTCCGCCACTGGACTACAGCAGATACTGCTATCGAAATAGCCTTCGCCCAGAGAAGTCGGTAGAGTTTTAAAATGTTCAAACAGCTTCTTAAAACCTCAAACAGCTGAGAATAAATTTATTTCAATCAAACATTAATAATGTAAGCTAACTTGAGATTAATTCTTTAAAGTATCTATAATTACCTATAATAACAAAGCAGCTTTAAAAAAAAACAACCACAAACTGTTCCGCTATTCTGCTAACACAAGAAAACTTCAGTTTTGCAAGAAATCTGCAAAAGTAAGTGTAACAACAACATAAAAGATGTCTTTATCACTCAAACAACACAAGTATGCATGCAAAGAATGGTAAGAAAGTTATGTATGACATCCTAGATTCATAAAAAGGTCATGCCGAAAACAGAAAACTCTTCGAGTTTTATTGGAAGTTGAACTGTTACAAAAGCTGATCTGTCAAATTTTAAAGCAACTGAACGAAAAAATTCTTACCACAATCATTTCAGATGGCTCTAAAACAATGCATTCACAGCCACGTCTGAAGCTTCCTGCAGAACGCTTGCCAAAACTGTAGAACAAAAATACTTGAATCAGAACAAAAATCAGAGCTATAACACAACCCATAAGCATATTTACATCTTCCCCAGATATTCTAAAGCATAGAAAAAATGTACATACCTCTGCACAAAGGTTTCATGCATACATCCTTTGATATGTAACTGATATCCAAGGACCCCAAGAGCTGTGCATTTTGTATTCACATAGTTTACTAAAAGTATTTGCTAAATAATTCTATTAGGACTAAAACAAGCATCAATCAAGTGCTGCCTACTGAAGATGCATGGTTGATTCTGAACTACACTAGAGTTTGATCTCATATCTTCTGACATTACAGTATTAAGTTACCTAAGCTATCTGCATATCTATAAAGCTAACTAGGCACACCAAGGAAAGAATTAAAAGGCTGCTCAACTTCAATTAGCTCTTTTTCACTTAAAATAAATTAATAAAATAGATGAGAGTATTCCCAAATTGCATAGATGAAGACAAAACGTTGTTCTGCCTTTCATGCCGCATACCCCTCTTTGTGCAATAATTTAGGATGATATTTTACTTCCTGTAGGATAAAACAGAAAGCTGTTTCAGTTTCAGTTTCTGAAGTGCTCTGCCTATATTAAATGAATGTGCGTGTCTGCAGGCTTAACTGCAAAGAAATGTGGCAGTAAAGGGGGAGTGCAGAGAACTGGTACATAATTCAGTGAAACAAGACCTTGACGGCTAGATCCTTAATCACACGCCATCAGAGTGGAAGAAAAGACAACCAGCTAAAGTTTGTTTCTGGGGTGTGTGCTTTTGCCTCCGCACAGTTCATATTTAAGCTTGCCAGGTCAATGCCAGACCTTTCCCGTTGCAGAGCAGGCAGCAGGACAGATGAGAAAATAGCTGGAACTTCAGGACCCCTCTTGCAGCCTGTTGTAACAAACCTGCCCTAAAATTTGCCAAGAGCCAATGGAAATATTTAGCCTTTCCCTTTCTTCAACCCGGCACTGTGCAACAGGCATGGGAAACCTTCCTAGCCGAAGCTCACAGGACAACAGCTATTAAATAACTTGATGAAAAACAAACTAGATTCAATATAATTGTAAAATCCGAATTTTAACCAATCCTGTAACGCACAGCCACCGTGACGTGCTTAAATTATGACGTCTGTGAAGAGTAACTTTTTAAAGCTTTATTTCACAACAAGCAAACTGAAGTTCAAACACCATTCAGCACAGTGTATCTAGCCAGTTTATCTCTCTTCTCCTGCCCCGTCTGGCGATTAGCAAAAATGAACAGTTTACCTTGCTACCCCGAAGGCTAATCTCTTGACAACAGCATGTTTATAGCTCAAAAAGAAGGCAGGCAGATATTGAAAAGAAATGCCAGCTGTGCTTATTCATCAAAATAATAATCGCATTTAATGGTACATGAGACTCCTACAATAGAAAAAATTTTCCAGAATACTAAGCCTCCTGAAAAAAAACATTCAACAAAGAGTCTCTCGACAAAATGCATATTTTCCTAGAGGCAAACACATGCTTCCTCCTATAGTCCAGCAACAAAACACAGGGTGCTTTGCTCTACAGTGCCATCTTGAATTTTACACCATTTCAACTACTCTCAAAGGTAACAGAAAATGAAGCCATTATCTTGAATCACTAGACCGTTGCAAAAAGGACAAACGTCTTTTCTTGGTCATTAACCTGACCCATACACACAGTTTTTCCTTAAAAAAAGGAAAGGAGGGGGAAAGAGAAAGAAGAAAGTAAATCAACTCCGTGATTGAAAAACAACAACGCAAAAATGGTGATTAAGAAGTCAACTTATCTGATATTCTAACTGAAAACAAATACAGAAATATTCCCTTTACTCTGGCAGATCCTTGTCCCCTCTTTGTAACCATTGGTTTTGGTCTAGTACAACATTGCTGCATTTTTTGCCAGTCCATTTTCTAGACTCACAGCAAACGCTGATTTCAACAGAAAATGCATATACACTTTTCCACCCCACCATTTCTTCTTCTTCTATTGCTGTCTGTAAGTATCAACTTTAAAGTTCTGCCCATCGCTAATCACTGCTGACATCCAAAAGTTTCAAGCTTTAGCCAACACAGTAAACAGAAAAAGCTGTGTTTTGTATGCGCTCTTCTATTCTTGAATAACTTCTTTGGCTTTTATCCTTCAGAACACGGGAATAGGTAGTCAACACATTAAGACAGAAGGTATGCATCCAATGACTATAGAGAAAATTCTTGATTTCTGTTCCCAGTAACACACTGGTTCCCACAGCAAATAACCATGTCATTGCTCACTGCTCCGATTCCTGTGACAGCATGGAATTTATCAGAGCAGACAGCGCATCACACGTCTACATTATCTTTGACCAAAGATCACAAGGCACTTCAGACTGCAAACAAAGTCTGTAATCTTCGTGAAGTATTGTAGGTAAGAAGACAAGTAAACCAAGGCAGTAGAAAGTTAAATGACCTTTCAAGCGTAGCAGTTCTCCGCTCAGATATGCCATGCCAGCTAAACCTCCTGACTTCCAATCTACTGCTGAAAAATCATCATCAGTGAGGAATTCACAAAATCAGTGAAAATTAGGAAACTTTCTTGTCACTGTCCATTACATCTAGACAATTCAGAAGCATCCAACTCTGACAGAACATCCATCACAGTATTGCATACTACCTGTTGCAGAACCACACTTTGATACCTACACGTGGTCACACAAATACCTGTTGACATGCAACTTTGAGAAATAACTGGGAACTCAGGGCATCGCCAGTCCCACTGTTACAAGTCAGAAGACAGATATCAAAGTCTTACCAGAATTAGTTTCTCAGAACTTCACACAAGAGCAAAAAGCAAAGACCTACAAAAAAGGACTTCAGGGACACTCTTTTCCACCCAAAATCCCTAGCTGCAGTAACCAGCCACTAGGCAGAGGAAGCCACTAAACAAGCTTGATTTAATTTCATATAAGTTACTTAAAATATTAATAAGCAGCAAAAAGAAGTAAATACCCAACACATAATACAGTCTGTTTACTGAGCTGATCAAAAAGCCCAAGCTGCAAAGCCTTTTACAAAATACCAGAAGAGCTTCATACAAGGAACCACCAGCTGGCATGCAAGCTGGTTTGAGGGATCCTAGGTATTGAGAAGAAACAGTAAAAGCAACTGAGTTTCAGTGGAAGAGTTGACAGATTATCCTCATAATACCAGCTCTATTTCAGTGACTTCTGCTAGACACCGTTCTTTCCAAATTTTGATGCTAGATCAGACTTGCCATAGAAAGTGAGTTTGACTACCCAGATTTATCATAAACTACACAGCCTACATGAGCACTGGCTAGCTGAAGTAAAATGTAGAAAGCCTTTATTAGCCAATTTCAATGGACAAGGGATTCGACACATTTATTTCTTCCCTTACTGTAGTGTGAAACAAGCCTGTGGATATATGAGTTCACCAGGAAGCTTAAGGTTAAACCACATTTTTGTGTTTAAAATGCAGTAGAGAATATTACATAATATACACTTCACATTTGGTTGTATCATATTATTCCGTAATAATTTCAAAGTTGTCTTACTGCATAAAGATAAAATCCTCTGTCCTACCTAAGCCTTATTAATTTTAACTCCTAAAAACAGCAACTATTAAGTCAATGATGCACCTGAGAGAATCCCAGCTTTGCAACTATTTTCTCTAAATTGGTGATGTGCATGAGAGAATTGCACCAAAGGAAGCCCAGGCAGTTTAAAGTTATCTTTGCGACAGTGGCTGTCAATATGCGATGCAGACGTTCTACCAATAATTCACATAGCCTGAAGGCTGCCTGGTTAGGATATTGCTGCCTCACCTGAATTCCCCAAACAACCTCATTTTGCAGCAGTTTTTCCAACACTTTTTTTCTTGCTACCACATAAGCTCTGACTTAAGGTTCCCTGAATATTAAACTTCACAGATGCTCTCCTCAGTACCTATCCTAGAGGAAATTTCACTTCTGGAGTCCTTTTCTATCACAGTTACTTTTATTCCCCACAAACCTACTGAATGCATGATATGAATATAAATCTACTCTGAAAAAAAAAAAGTTAAAGACATACAAAACAATTTTATTTGCAGGAATCCACTTTACAGTAACAATGACAAAAAAAAAAATTAACTCTTAGAAGGTTAGATACTCTCCCCAAGCAACTGCTCCCTAATTATACTGTTCCCTGAAGCAATTGACGAAAGTCTGATTTCGCGCTTGACTATTCAAAAGCATTATTTCCAAATAAACTCATTAGTACTAAAAAACACTTTCGCTCACTATGTGTATTAAAAGCAGGTATTCAAATCCATACAAGGAATTTACAACTTCATTTCCATTCTAATGCATTCTAAAATTGAGTTTACACTGACTGTAGATGACAGTTCCCGTCTCTGTAAGTGCACCTTACTACACACATATTTCATCTTGTAACCTGTAAAAATATACATTGTTGGCTGAAGAACAGATGTATCTGAGTTTACAATACACTAGTTAATAGAAGGAAGGTTTTAAGGGTAAGCTAAGCGTTTCCATGTTTCCCAAGTTTACACCTTCAGTTTTCATTAAAAAAACTTAATCATTATAAAACTACAATTAGTGCAAATACATCAGTGGCTAACAAACAGCAAAATGAGAATAATTTAAGACCACTGTCTGTACTTAGTCCTCTTCAAAATTACTAGATTTAGTAATAAAACAAAACACCAAAGTAGCTCAATTAAATGAAACACCCAAAGCTAGAAGCAACAGACTAATTTTTACAAGGACTTACGCACCGAGACAGCCAAAAACTTCCAGGTGCTATGGGTGACTCGTTCTTTCCTTTCTGTTGCCATCATGGCTCTGGAGGACAGAGCAGTTTTCTCCAGACGTGACCCACCCATCTCCCCAGGTGCCCAGACATACCAGGGCACATGCCCACAGACGCTCCTTGCCAAGCTGGCGGGAGAGGCGACAGCTACCAGAGGCGAGACCCTTTCCCTACCGGCATTCAGCCCTGTCCCCTCACCCAGGGCCTCCACATTCCTGGTTGCACGTCAGCCCAGCTCCCAAAGGGAAAGTTATTTCTCAGCACTGGAACGTGAATGCATTGATCAAAAGTGATGCAGAATCCGAAGAAAACTCCACTGACAACAAACACCCAAAAAAGGTTTTTCAGCGAGAAGCCCTTTTCATCCTTCCTCTCAAGATCAAAGATCGCTCGCAGAAAACCCAATTTCACTTGCGACAACTGTTTTTCAAAAAGGACATACAAAACTTTATTTTTTCCTCCTATCATGTAATCTTCACCTTTATTTCTTTTGATATTCACCACCTTGCATGATTGTAAAGTAATAATTAATTCACATATGAATCACAAGTCTTAGTGAAACTACTTTTAAGTCTCACAAAGAAAGCTCCGCAAAGCATGGTCATCTATATCGTGCACATTCTTCAGCATATTCTAAAGTGCAAAATATTGTTATAATTTTATGTATTTGCAAATGCAGCCTTTGGAATGAAGCTGCTGATTTAGAATAAAGTCTATTTAATTAGCATGTCCTCTAAATCAAAAAGCACACCCCATTTAGACATGTTCTAACGCAGGGAAAAATACAAGTAACACATTTTCTTGTTTCTCAAATTCTTAGAGTTTTCCATGGTACATTTATGCAAGCAAATAAATGTCATACTAAGTTTTGTTTCTTTAAAAAGTGGTTCTAAAAGATACTAAAACTAGAGATGTAATACATGACTATTGCAATGATCTAATGCCAAAACTCCAGCAATCAGACATTCAAAACCTTTTTTGCTTCTGAAGTTTTCAGCTGGGATGTACAAAAAAGCCTATGGCTTAAGGTCACTGCTGTGCAGTATTTGCTAATACAGGACATCTAAATATACACGGAGATTAAAGTAAATGTTTTCCCTCACCCACTGTCCCTGAAATTAAACCTTTTCTCCCCTAGACTGTACCAGAATAAGTCTGTAAGCACAAGGGTATGCATAGTGGAGTTCAGTTTCCCAAGTTTTTAACATATTTAACATATTAACATTTTCAAGTATTTTTAACGTACGATAAAAACAGATCTTAAGTTACATAAAACCAACACCTCTAAACTCTTTTTGTGAAAACTATATTGCTTCGGTTGACATCTACATTTAGGAGAATCCCAGAAAACTACCAAAACCGAGTACAGAGGTATTGCCTTAAGCCTATTTAGAATTTGAAGTTTTGTGATGCAAAGAGTCTGCATTTGCTTTTGGGTAGCACCCACCCTACAAATGCTCTTACTACCATCGCTACTGACATTCAAACGCTCTCCACTGCATTTCCTATCATCCCTCTACCCTCTGCTTCTCAAACTGGGAGCACGGAGGACCCACCGCTCTCTGGACGGACTGTGTGCAACACAGCTCTGCGTCCTCACACCAGCGCCGTGACCTCAGCCGTGACCAGCAGCTGCTTTCCATCACCGCGTCAGTTATTCTCCGATGATAGAGAAGGACACATGAGCAGAATGTCCGGTCTCTGACAAATCCCAAAGTCAAATCTTGATGTAATAATCAACATTTAACCCACAACAATGCCAAAACGCATTGGTTCTAAAGCAAACCAGTCACACTGAATTCCTGAATGAAATATTCTAGAGCAGTATTTAGTAGATGTCCAGATGGAAGGAGGAAAAAATAAAAGGGTACTATTTTCTATCTGTCGCTCAGGGAGACAGGAAGGGATCCAGTCAAGTTCTTCCTCCTGCATCTTTTTTATTAAAAACCACCACGCTTCATTTTGGTACGTCCAGATTATAACTGAAAACATCAGTCCCTCTTAATGGCTTATTGTAACCAAGCTAGGTTTAGCTGGGTTTCACATGAATATGCTGGGAAACCCAGACTGTTCCTGCACACAGCTCGCCCTTGTCAGAGATGAAAACGAAGAAAGCTGCAACTCAGAAGAGTACATACACGCACAAGCCATCTCTAAGGGAACGCTTAAGAGTGCTGATGAAAACTAAATTTGGCATGGCCATTTTCTGACCCCTCGGAAAAAGAGACAGAGCCCCTCATGCATGCAGAGCAGCTCTGAGGCGAACTGCCCTCCACTGGGGATGATGCAAGGAGGGAGAGCAGCAGTGGGTTTCCCCACGCTTACAGCCGCACGCTGGAAACTGAAAGCAAGGGTTTGTCAACTAAAAGACAGAGGATCGTCATCATAGAATTTGATCTTCTGTATTAATATAGGCTGACTTTTCTGATTCTCATTCGAGTTAGTACCTATCTTTTAGGAAAAAGTAAGCAAGTATGCGAGTGAATCCCCAAGCTGCTTTTTGACCTCTGTTATTTTTAATTAAAACTTGGCAGTCATCTACATATCAAAATAATCAATAGATTTACCTTTTTTTTTTCAACTTCTTTAATTCTCATGGTGTTATTATATTTATGGGACGTTTTCAAGCAAGAGAAATAGCTCCTTTATAGAAACGCTTTTCAGTTGAAAGGAAAGCTGAGATGCTAGCAACTGGAATATGAGTTGAAGAGGCATTTGCAGACCTGTCACTGCTTGCGAACCCTGGAGACACGAGCTCACTACATACCATGGATAAGGATGATTAGACTTACCCAGTGTCATAGGATAGCTTAGATGTTTACAGGCTCCGATACAACAGCTCACGTGTCAGGAAAGGGACTCACTTGACTTGCAACATCCCAGCTAAGTATACGCCACTTAATAATACTTGGGGGGGGGGGCTAGTTCACAAGAGAGAAAAAAGTCACCAGCATCACTGGAGCTGCTTTGCTTGATGCAGGCCCAAAGTACCCACTGCCGGTGGGGGAAGAAGTCACGGTGCCAAGGGCAATAACCCCGGGGCTGCAGCAGCAGGGTGTACAGCGGGGAAGAACCCAGCCAGCCACAGAATGCCCAATGACTAACCAGGTCAAGTGAAGGACGCTAAAATTACAGAATAAGGGTGTTTATAGTATATTAATGCTTTAAATAATTCCTGCCAGAAATGGGTGAAAGCTAATTTGAACTCCAGCCGAAAGCTTTAGTAAACTTCCTCAGTATTTTGAACACATTTAGTTTAGCATCCTTACAGTTGACAAGACTGTGGCACTTTACCTACCTAATACATACAGGGATTTCTTTATTTCTTATGCAAGTATAACCCAGATCAGAGGCTGCATTAATCTGGTAATTTATAGCCGACTACTGAAAGCACTTCAAAAGAAGGTTCCTGAAAACCCACAGCAAATAATTTGAAATTAGCTAGATTCCAGAGGTTTGCTTCCAAAGAAAGTCCCTTCAGTCAAACATGGAAACATATGCCTTATGATCTTCGTGTAGTTTTTCCTCTTAGTACAGACTACTGTTTTGAAAAGTGTGGTTGATTTTAAAATTTTACCTAGTTAGAAGACTGAGTATGGCAGCAAGCTTGACTAGTTTATATAAAAAAGAAAAAAAAATAGTAAAGTTTCAACTTCGTTGCTTTTCACTTTAGCTTTTTATAATGTTACCTTACAACTAAAGTTCAGCTGAAACAACAGTTATAAACCCAATCTGAAAAAGTGTTGTAAAGAATAACAGATTGTTTTGCAAATTTACTACAAATGAGGGTAGGTGCTCAGGGCCTTTATAGCAGCAGGTGATCCTGAATACTTTTCAGACTAGAATGCCACTTAGGGTTCTTTATGACCCTTTCACACATACTAAACAAGAGAAATGTATTTATGAAAATTTCCTGTGAAATTCAAGATCTGTATTTACAAGCTATATACAAAAATACGTAGATAAACTAAACGGAACCACAGTAGTGGTGGCAACAAAATTTAGCTTGTTGCAGCAGTTCAACTTTGTTGTATCTCTAGTACGGAATGCTAGAAGGGAGGTACCTCATCAGAAGGGCTGTCAGAAAAGGTCTTTATTTGGAAAAAAGCATCCTTATTTTACTTTTAAATTAGAAGTTCTCATTTCATCTTGGAAAACATTCAAAGATGAAAGCTTTTTTCCTACTTATTTTTATTCCTTTTTTTTTAAAAAAAAAAACAACTCTGCATTTTAATACATGGTTGGAATAAAGACAGCTTTGCTAATGCTTCATCTTAATGACGTCTGTATTGCCATGGAGATTACTGTGACATCACAAGATCTACATAATGGTCTCAAAGAACAAGAAGTAGCAGGGAAACGTTACTTAAGAGGCAAGACCCTGTCTGAACACAGTTTGGCTTATTAACATTCATGAAATTCTTTAAAACAGAGGAGTGTTTTCCAATCTCATAGAAAGCCTTTAGATCTTCCATCCTAAATGAAGGGGTTTTTACCTTGAAAAATATATAATAAGGTTTTTAAAATCCCCTTATAGACTTCTATAATTAAGGTATTAGAAACTGTCATCTTTTTAAAACACTAAAAAAAAATTAATAATTTGAGGTGTCATCTAGGCTTTTAGTAGTAAAATAAGACCATACATACTGACATTTTCCATCCTTACTTACATGCCTAACTCATTCAATACAACCAATTCATTCACAAAGGGCTAAACACATGACCTCAGTAACAAGTTTCTATACTGGTACACAGCAGATGCATTCAAGATATCTTTGTAATAAGTGCCCTATAACTGTAAGTGAATAAACAAACCAAAACAGTGAAGTAATAGTGACAATTTTGTTTTAGCCATTTAGATTATAATTTGAAAATAAATTATCCCTCACTTAGAAAGTTATACTACGGCTAGTGGCCCTGGATTTATTTTTCAGAAACATTTGAAAATTTTAGCGTCACCTGAAAGTAAACTCTCAGATATTTCAAAGTCTTCTACAGTATGAAATAACATTTTGTTAGAAACACTATTTGCAGAATTATAGTAGCAGAATCATGCTAATAAGTAACACAATATTTTTGATTCCTTCCACCTTTCTACAGTCCTGCAAATGCATAAGCAGGTAAGTAAAAGTCATTACTTCAGCTTATTAAGATTGTCTTTCACCAAAGATAAGTATTGAACATTAGATCACCTAACTCAGCTCCACAGGAGGCAAAGAGAAGGCTCTTCCTCACATACACCCTAAACCTAAATGCAGGGACAACCATCCCATAACATATTTATACTGGACTTCCCTCAAGAGTTTTCTTGGACATTTTGTAAAAATATACATATATATATACACACACTTATCAAAAAAGACTTGTAAGTCTTGCAAGTGTAAGCACAGGATGGACTCTAAGGTACCTCCTGGCTTTTCTGCAGAGTACCCAAATTTTGGTGAGTATGACCTTCCACTCTGTGTATTCTTCTTTTAAATAGAATTGTTCAGCAGTAATAAGCCATCTCCTATTTCAGGATTGAAAATTGACCTCTATGTCTAGTTAACATTGCTCCCTAGGCTGTGAAAACTTCACCGCCCTGCTGAAAATGGTCTTTTCCCCAGCATATCCTACCTAGACCAGCATCGTCATCTTCTTGCTCTGCAGTGCACTCCATCCCCTCTCTCCACACAGGCATACTTCTCCCTCTTTGGTATTATTCATGCTATTTTTGCACATAGTTCATTTTGTTGTTATTCTGGGGTAAGCAATGACCAGATAACTTCTCAGTTCATTACACTTATAAAACTCGCCCAGAGACTCGGAGAGCATGTAAAACAAACACAGTCTTCCTTTTGCCCTCAGCAGGAATCTCATAACGCAGTTTTCTCAAATAACTGAGGTTTTTTTGATGCTTTGCAGGTTTGTACTCAAACTCAAAACCTTAAATACTAGAGTACTGAATCAGAAGGAACCTTAAATCAGAAGGAACAGCTTGCAGAACAGGTAGTTTCACCAGCTGCAATATCAATTGTGAAAAAGCAACAGTTTTCTTCTGACAGATATCTTTAATTAGTAATGTAAGCAGTAGCCAATACCCAGATATAACACGTCTCACATTTAACTTTCAAATAACCACATACTTTATACACAGAGAATTTTCTCCTCCTTAACTTCTCAGAAAGGGCTCTTAATTTTTTTCCACATCCCCATTGGTACGCAAGTAATTTATTATCATTGCAGATAATGGCTTTTTAACATTAAAATCAAGCCTGAAATTTTACAAAGAAGATATTAGTATAAGTGAGAACTGTTGAAATTACATTAAAAACACATAATTATAATGTACGGAAGGACAATAAAAGCAAAAGCAAAGATAAACAATGTTTCCAAGACTGATTAGGTGTTGTTCTCAATTACTTCAAATCACGACATGCTCCATTAGGAACCCTAATGCTGGGATTAGAAAGGTCTCTCTAACCAATGAGACACAAAATAAGCTAAATAGAAGAGTCAGCAATAAAAAACATACCACTTCATGGCCAGTTTTCATTGCAGCACATTTCAGAAATCAAGTATCAACTAAGAAGCACCAAAATTTTTCAACAATGAGAATACGTCAACATCTCCAGGAAAAACAAGTTTTTGGTGGAATGAATGTTTTTCCCATCCATCCTAGAGAGTATCCTAAAACATTCCCAGGGTGGGGGGGAGCAGCCCACAAGTTCATCACATTTTTCAAACACTGAACAGCCATAATTCTAACCCCAAGTTTCTAACAACTAAAAAAATGGGATGTGAGAGATGGTATTATTCATACACGTCAAAGATTATATTTCCTCTGTCAGCTACCTTCAAGGATTCTCTCCCTTCCCCTGCTTGCTTTTTCCTAAAAGATTGTCCCCCACAAATCTAGGCCATTAAACCTCTCTGCTTCATTTTAATTTTTCATTAAGGTTCTTTTCAGTTACTTCGAGCTATTAATATACATTCACACTTACACTGAAAAATTCTGCTGTCCATATCACCCCAGATTTTGGGTTTTATTAGCATTGGCTATATCCCACACTTGTAACACACTGAAAATTTTGATTGCTTATTCCACACAGCAAATGCAAAAATTACTTAAATTGGTTGACAAGCAGGACTCGCTATAAAAGCAGTGGTTTAGATATATGCTTTACATACTTTGTTTCTATGCTCCATATCACAAATTCCTGAGCATAATTTCGTCATTAAAACAGATACATGTAACTTTTTAGTATTTTTACACAAGTGCTGTTTCAGTGGGGGAGATAAACGTCATTAACTTGAATAAAGCACAACATAAGAAAACCCTACTTACTTTTTTTTTTTTTTGGATGTAGCAAGTGGCAGGCAATGCCATCTTGACTTCGCTTATAATTACCATGTGTCAAACAATGAAAAACTGGATGAGAACAAGGACTACTGAACCTACAAGTTCTACACCATCAATTAATGGTGTCCCTCCCACAGAAAATGGATGAAATTGTTCTCCACATTCCACCAATGCACCTGAGCATCAGCAGGTGATCCAGACCATCTCAAGTCCATCATGGGGTCTTTCATACAGAAAGAGACAGAAGACTGTAGCTCCCACATACACACCTGGAAACTAGTACACGGCTTGCATTCGTCAGCTTGTGACAGCTTCTGAAGTTGGCTTTTCCCCTACCATGAACATTTCGATCCCTGAAAACCTCCCCACCTTAAGAGGAATCAGAAATACTCAGGCTCACTTAAAAGTTATTCAGGTCATTTGATGCTTCCTGCTTCATTGTTACCTTCTCATCGCCTCCTCACAAACTTGGAAGAAAGCCTGGTAGCAGTAGCCCCACTATGCTAGATTCCTATTTTTATTTTCAAAAGATGCCAGCGTAGTAGATTAAGTCTCTTAACATTTTATCAGCTCTGCAAGAGCAAAATTCCAGTAGCATTTAAATAATTGTTTTGACAGGAACAATGTCAGACACCATCCAATACCATAATTTAGGAACCGTGAGCTCTTCTGTTTCCCAGCACCTCAGATACTGTCAGCATACTTGGAAGATGACCAATTTCAACCCTCAATGAACTCTTCAATTATTCAGCAGAACAGGAGACGGGTGGTATAAAGCAAAAGGTACATAACACCAAACTCCTGTAGCTGTAAAACACATTTTAAATATTCATATTTAAAAAACTGTACACCGATTTCTGTAAACAGCCAGGACACTTTCAGATGACATTACTGAAACAAGCAGCATGTGCTCTGCATCACCAACTTAGCTGTAACAGCAGGTGACACGACAAGGCCCAGGTAATTTATGGCTCAGCAAATTCAGCTATAGCCAGAGTTGACTGTGACTGTGTCTAAGTGAGGAAGCCAGATCCAGAGAGCCTGAAGCCCTCCCTGCCAGCCAGCCCCTCATTCAGCTGGGCTCGGGGGCAAATCCATGGCAGCTCTAGCTTCCCCAGCACCTCACAGAAAAGAAGGTAATGCCACACATCAGCGAGCTCCGGGCTTCACTGGTAACACTGGCCACGATACCAGCAGGAGATGAACAGATCCAAGGTAAGTGGCCAGACCAGGCACTCCCAATGAAACCTCCTCTCTTGTAAGCGAGCTTTTGTTTTCTCCAGCAGTTTGAACCTCAGAAAGCAATTACAGTCACGTGCACTGTGATAGTCTGATTTTGTGCATGCAGGAAACAGTAAACATCTCCATCCAAAAGGACATACACAGTCTTTTAGGTAGATGCAGACAGTACAAAGCAATTAGCATTACTTTCTCGACGTCCATTTAAAATCCACCGTGAATAATTCATGGCAGACATACACTCAGTCATAAATGCACAGACATCTCCACTCTGCTTCCAGCTTCTTTCTTCAGCTTACAGTTTATCTTTCCTAGATTAAACTGTAAGGTCATTCTCCTCCATGCCTCAGTTTCTGCAATGCTGAACCTCGTCATTCAAACCCGACAGAAGACAAGACGGCACTGGGGGTCAGCCCACAACCATACCACGCTCTATGCCTTCCCACCAGCCTTGAGGTACAGCCATGAGCATGGCTTCAGAACAGCACTAGCTGGATACAGAAATAATGAAGCAGCAAATAGATCATGGGAAAATCTAGCAGCAGTAACTAGCAGCAAAAAAAAAAAAGTTTTATACTAAAGATCGAGAATTCTGAGGGCACACTAAATCCAAAGCACACATTTTCAAGTCATTTCTTAAACAGACTTGAAACCATAGCCTGGGGAGTTACTTTTCTTTAAAAGATCCAATGTATGGTCTTCGTGCTTCCTTCCTGATGCCGTAAATCCTTAGCCATAAGCAAAACTCAGAAACAGGGAAAAGCTCAATAAGCTCAGCACAGCTCTTCACCAACTCCCGCTGCAGCTTAAGTAACTAAACCAGCAGCTCCCAAAAGTACAACTCTGAGCCTCCCTCAAATCTGTTGTTCTAAACCTCTCTATTTCCTGGTCAGGGCAAAAAACCCACCTTTTTATTCAAATTCAAAATTTATCTTGCTTTAAATATTTATGTATATTGGTCACTCTCTTCTAGTTAAAACACCAGTTTCGTTATCTCATAAGTTTCAGCCAGCAATAGCCATCACCAATAAACACTAAGTTGCAAACATATTAGGGTCATACACCAAGAGAAGGATTAAAGCTACCAATATAATTTTATTCACTGAAAAGATCGATCAAAGACACTTCCATATTCAAAATATAAATGTATCATCAGTTAGATACATACAAACCACACCAAATGGCATATTCCAGGCAGCACAAAATTTAGGAAGCATGCTTCAGGATCCATAAGGCTGTATAAATGCATGTACATAGCCAAGAGCTCTGCTTCAGCACTATTATACTCACAGGCATTACCTGTCAAAATAAAAAAAATCTGCCAAAATCCCTAACAAATTTTCTTCTGAGAGAGGTTATTTTCAGATCAGGACACATCTGGACGAGGACAAATCATTTCTGCACAAATTTAGTTTTGCTATTGCTTTAAACTCTTTCAAAACAAGTCCATAATTTCTTCAGTGGCTCTCCAGTAAAATTTGATATTCTACTCCATTTTTACAAGGTGTTTTAGTACAGGATAGACCAGAGGGCTAAATCATCAATATTTAAATAAATATATCCCTTTTCATTTTGAAGAGAGAAAAAACAGATGTTCTCTCAACTTCAAAACTTCATCTTTTAATTAGAAGAAAAAGCTTCAATAATTGCTCTCATATGTAAATTTTCAAACTTGCCAAAAGGAGTGCAGCTCTCCACTGCCATATGAGGTGGTGAGGTAACAACTAGCTGCGTGTGCCAGTAAGGAAGGAAAAGAAGCAGCTACAGGAAGGAAAGAGCGTAGACAAGCGAGCAGTTTAAGACAAGAGCAAACCCAAGTTTGCACGTGGCAAGACAGCAACGCAGCATGCCTGAGCAGCGCAGCACACACCACCCAGACAGTCTCGAAAGAACTCAAGGACAAAGGCAGAAAAACCTCAGCACCAGAGACTACTGGTCTGAGAAAAACTGCCCAGCAATTCCATATTTTAGGGTAGTTAAGAGTTAGTTGCATCCTCCAGTCATGGAGGCCACGGGCAAGCACAAGGTTAGCTGTAGGAGATCTAGGAGATGTTTTGTAGCACAGCTCCAAGTCAAATAAGATGAAAGACTGTTCTAAAATTTACACTAGAAGCAAAGTCCTGGAACAAAAAACACACGGGAAGTCCAAGCAGCTGAGCAAATGCAATGGAGCATGGAGCAGACCTAGGGATGCTGGAGGCCATTCCAAAAGATATTTTGAGGGATTGTCACATTACTGCTGTCAGTGATCATGTGAAAACACAGGAGAGCCAGGACAACCTTCAGGGAATTGTATTTTCTGCTCATTTATTTTCTGGACTTCATACATAAACCTCATTCTACCACGTCAATTGCTTCAGGGTAGGGATGCTCAGGGAAAATGGTGACAGGAAGAAGTTTTAATTTGTGCTAGTTTGGTGGTCACGGTGGGAGGGGGGCAAGTAAGGAATGTTTAGGTTGACTGTAATATGTGCCTGATGTTAAAGAAAAGGAGTAAGTATGACAATTATTATTAGTAGAACATGGGGTAAAAAAAAATCTTCCTCACATTAAGTAGTCAGAATAAATTTCACAGCATCACAGAACGGTAGGGGCTGGAAGGGACCTCTGTGGATCATCTAGCCCCTCCCCTGCCAAAGCAGCATGGCCTAGAGCAGGTTGCAGCTTCACTGTTCAGTGTTCACTGCTGCAGTTTACAGAAAGTAAATAGGAGAACAAGATTAAACTTTATTTTACCAAAAATATGGCAGCTTTAATTGTTCAGGTCAAAATGCTTTAAAACTCTTAATTGTAAGTTTTCGCAAAATGATAAATTAACTGGCTAAAACCCAGCTTATAAATGCTATTTGCTAGTTGATGACTTGGCATTTAAAGAAATACAAACTAAACTATATTACACTAGGCAAATAAAGCGATACTCGTACTATTATAGTACCACGGACCTGTTGGCACGGGTCCAGAGGAGGGCCACAAAGATGATCTGAGGGCTGGAGCACCTCTCCTGTGAGGAAAGGCTGAGGGATTTGGGGCTGTTCAGCCTGGGGAAGAGAAGGCTGCGGGGAGACCTTACTGCAGCCTTCCAGTACTTAAAGAGGGCCTATAGGAAAGATGGGGACTGGCTTCTTAGCGGGGCCTGTTGTGATAGGACAAGGGGTAATGGTTTTAAACTAAAAGAGGGGAGATTTAGACTGGACATAAGATTTTTTTTTTTATGATGAGGGTGGTGAATCAGTGGAACAGGCTGCCCACAGGGGTGGTAGATGCCCCATCCCTGGAAACATTCAAGGTCAGGTTGGACAGGGCTCTGAGCAACCTGGTGTAGTTGAGTACGTCCCTGCTCATTGCAGGGGGGTTGGGTTGAATGACCTCTAAACATCCCTTCCAACCCAAACTATTCTACGATTTTCACAAAACAGACATGGTTTAGCATTCTAAAATATGTTGCTCTGTTCCAATATTCCATCTTGAGCATTTTTTAAAATTATTTCTAATGAAAGACTTGTCAAGTAGCTAGTTACAAGTAGTTTTCAACTCATCCAGTAAATTACATAACTTTGGCAAAATTGGCAGCTGTGCCACTCATTTCAAACAATTTCAACTAGCAGCTATTTGATGATAGAAAGATGCTTATTTTTGGACTGCTATACTATTATTTATTTGTGGTTTGAGTGGGAAAGCAGAGGGTTGGTCATTTCTTATGCATTTAGACAGCTTGATTTTTTCTTTTCAAATTATTTTTGAAGACATTCTTCTTCCCAACTGTATATTATCTGTCTGCCAACCCTAGAAATCCAACAAAGAATAGCAAATGCTCTTGAAACTGGGGGGAGGGGACGGACCGTATATTTTATTTCAAATTTGGCCAGCGACTGTCCAGCCATCATTAGGGGAAGCCAAGCTGGACAAAGCCAGCAGGAGGGGCAAGGGGAAGCCCACAGCCAGAGCAGCACCAGCAGCTCCCAAAGTCCCGCTGGGAGGGCTGGATGCGGGCCAGGGAACCTGTGCAAGGGGATTTACTGCACGTGCATGTGGTAGGCTGGGTTAAGCTGTCAAAGCAGAGAGAATAATTTTCAGGTAGGAAAAAATGAGGCTTTGGGGACTGGGGGATAGTATGTACTGATCACTCTGAGCTCTAGGAAAATAAAGTTAGGAAAATGAGAATTTTCCACATCATTCAGAATTGGGGAGAACAACATACTTCTTGCTTCCTCCTCCTACACAGACTTCTCAGCTCCATCCTGCTCTTACTCACGAGCTTCACATGTTGCAAAATTATTTCCTAGTGGCTTTCTAGATAGACAAAAATAAAATGGATGCAATGGAAAGATGAAAACATCACAAAAATAGCCATAATATGAATTTACAATAAGTTTATTCAAATAACAATGTTTTGGCCAAACAAGATCAAAATTAGATGATCTCTACCTGGCAACATTTAGGTCTCTTCCTACTAACTGACGCAAACAACGCATCAGGACATGCTCCATTTGCTAAAGCATAGCAAATTCATCTTAACAGCAGTAAGACATCAAGACTCCCAAATTATGCAATGCTCAAAAAAGCTCTCGAAATTAATACACTCTGTGTGCATAAATAGTTTAAGCACACAGTTATCCAATAACTGCCTTTTGGCGACTTTTGACACTACTCTTTAGACTTTAAAATATCATCCTATTAGTTCTTTCTGGACAGCAGCCTTTTCAGGAGGTCTCGCTCTTTTTCCTAGAACACTGTAAAATTTTACTTTAGTTTTGCTGCTGATTAGTCTCTTCTACCCAGTCTGTATATCTGAGCAGTTTACTGTTTCCTTGTGAGCAACTCACTGGCAGTGTAAGTAAAGCTGAACAACTTAGTTACTTAGTTTTCACCTCAAGTGTTTGCTCTTTGAAAAAAAAAAAAAAAAAAAATAATATTCCTT
>Ga0065711_1005020_pt1 | contig 25207 bp, 17 predicted proteins | sample Hoacrofraction12_FD_59098 | JGI IMG/M metagenome (GOLD analysis project Ga0065711, IMG submission 59098) | Hoatzin crop microbial communities from Cojedes, Venezuela - Epithelial fraction 12 v2 (version 2) | ecosystem: Host-associated > Birds > Digestive system > Esophagus > Crop | place...
CCCTGGGGACACGAGCAGGACCAAAGTTACCTAAAGTGGAGTCTTTCCAAGACATCTTCCTCTTGGGCTGAGCCTGGATGATGGCAGTGGCAGATGGCGATGGCAGATGTGCCAGCCCCATGCCCGGCATCACACATAGCACAGGGATGAGGGGGTGTCTGCTCCCACCCTCTGAGGTCCCACATCTCAGCCATGTCGTAAACCTCCTCCGTCTTCTGAGCCCTGAAGGACAAGGCGATTTCAAACACTAAGGTGGCTCTTGGCTGGTGTCCTGCTCAGCAGAATCACAGAATGGTAGATGTTGGCAGGGACCTCTGTGGGTCATCTAGTCCAACCCCCTGCCGAAGCAGGGTCACCCAGAGCAGGCTGCACAGGACCTTGTCCAGGCGGGTCCTGAACATCTCCAGAGAAGGAGACTCCACAGCCTCCCTGGGCAGCACCATCAACACTCGCTGTGGAGACAGCCCTCGGGATCCACCTAACATTAGCTTCTGTGGAGCTCCTGAAGTCACCGTATTTTAAAATACAGTTTCTTTTTGGTTAGGTAATTTATAATACAGAATTAAGGAGGGGGGGAGATATTCACTATATCATGAAAAGATGATATTTAAATTGTTCTTGGTGCTTTCTACACTAAGAAATTAACATTTGGTGTCAGGTTTAACCATCTGTTAACACACATGTGACTTCAAAATTCTCCCTCATGTCATCCATAAACAGAATCTCCACCCCATACGTGATTAAGTTATCTCCACCACACAAATGTTCACTTACATCTTTCCAATTCTCCATACAGATTTTCTGGTAAGCGCTGAGAAACTGTGTGCATTTCCCTCAGAATGATGACAAAAAAATTAACCTAGACCATACGATATGTAAATGTTGAAGAATTTCCATCTTACTGTGCTTCCGTTGCAGTTGTAGTTAAAAAGCAAAATTACACAAATACGGGAGTTTCTGTTCAGGAGTTCAAAAAATAATAATGGAATATCAGCTCCACTAAGAATCAATTTTCACTCTGGTTTCTCTTTCTTCCACAAAACAACCTTACAAGCTTCCATCTTCTGTCCCTTACGAAGTTTTCAGTCAAAACCAAATCAATATAAAATGCAGACTACGCATTTGTATAAATCACAAAAAGGGAGCAGGAGGTGGGCAAAGACGCAGGTCACTCCGAGCTCACCAACACCAACCCTCTGTGGTCAGGAAGGATCTTTACTTTGCCTGGGGAAACAGATTTGCACCCCTTGCGTCCTGTGACTGAGTTATTGCATTTAACATCATCATATGAACGGCACGGCCAAAGAATTACATCTAAAATCTAATCTAAAACACAGGCTGCGGAAATCATCCAAATTCACCCCTGACCCAGCTGGCAGCAGGTGGAGGAGAGCCTGTGCAGAACCCAGTTAACTCTGAGAACGTCTCTGGGAAGAGAGGTTTGGCTCCGCAGAGCTCCCTGCAGCAGAAAAAGAGTGGAGCTCAGCTGTGGCATGGAAAGCCTCCCGCTCTGCGACAGCCCGAGGTGTCCCCATGCTGCGAAGACAGGGTCAAGTCAGAAGCAATTTTTTGCCAATCTGCGTGTCCCTCGGTGCTGGGAGACAACACACCATAGTGCAGATTTTCTTTACTTCCTTCTGAGATGTAAATAGGTCAAGTCCCCCACTCAGTGTCATGCGGGAAATTGTCCATTCCCACTGTTGCATTTCAGAAGGTATCATCAGCCCATTTAAGTATTGCCATTACAGAAACGACAGCAAAATACAGATTGATAAGGACCTCAGCTTACCCACACACACTTCTACTTTAATGACTATAAGTTATTCCAATCTTCAGCTCTTTGCTTTATATCACTGCATTTCAAACACACGGAATGAAAATTGGACTAAATAACGTGCTGAGGAGAATACTTGCCACCGTGCAATATGTGCTGTGCTTGGCAGCACACGGGATGCACGTGTCGAGATGAATTACTGAGGCTCGGGAGCTAAAGTATTCAGGCATGATGGGAGAAAATACGACACACTGATGGCTTTCCGATGCCTCTAATAAAAACACAGCGATTCTAGCAAAGCAGAAAGTAGCAGTATATTCCCTTAATAAAAATTATGAGTTAGAGAAGTGAGAGTAGATGGCAGAGAGAAGCCAAAATATATCCACAAGTCACTTGGTCTAGGACAATAATACACTTCTTAAATTTTGCATCTGTACCATCCGTCCAAATAAGTTGCTAATACACAAGTCTGTCACTGACTGTAAGTCTGGTAGAAAAGATTGGAAAATTATGTTAATGCGACTCGAGCTGAGAATACTAAACCAAAACAAAGAACCCAAAAGACAGAACTTTGTCACCACAGGGGCTGTCGTGCACGGAAATAGCAATATACTGCCAAATAAAAGGAGAGGCACGTTCACTGCTGAAGTCTGTGGGAAACAGCCCACAGCCGTGCGCAGGTGGGAAATGGCCCTGGGGCTGCTGAGGAGCATCCCCCAGCAAAGCTGGCAATGCTTTGTGGGGTGAAAACGAGATTTGTAGGTATCTCTAACTGCTTACGTGACCTGGCACTGGCAAAAGACATCACGGAGCAAAGAGACAGTTCAGGTGAAGGCAGCCGTCAGTCAGGTTTACGCTGTCACACAAGATACCAACTACAAACTCAAAAACGGCACTTGCGGTTCAGACTCCAGTTAACACCCACTGGATTCAGGGCAACCTACTGTACATGTGTGGCTATATAGAATAAGTTTGCTTTCTTTTGAGAGATTTTATCTACAAATAAAAAAACACTGAAAACCACCAAATTAAAAAACCCACAAACAACCCTCATTCTCCAGAAAACCATGGAATAATGCTCTGACCCAACCAGACCGTCTCACAGTCCCCTCCGTCACACGGCGCTGGAGGTGCCGTTTCCCCTCTCGGAGACCAAGGGAGGTTCCAAGTGTTGCCCTTTGGGATTGCAGGGCTGGGACCAACACCTCGCTCCGACATCTTCGCCAGCTGCCCGGGCACAGCATGGAGAGCAAGCGCCCACTGCTTCAGCACCGGCAGTCATGGGGCATTTCACCAAAAACTGATGGGGGTCACCCGATACATGCTTTATTTCACTTCAAAAGTTCATCTTCAGTAAGATAAGCTGAAGAGGATATGCCGGGTAACAAAACCAATCTGCCTTTGGATCTGCTCTCACAGACCCAGGGGTGATACCCAGATAAAACATCAGTCCTGAAAGGACCAAGGTCAGGAGATGTCCAGCCCCATGGTAAAGAGAAGACACCAGACCAGGAGTGAGCTGAGCTCGGAGCCTACCACACCCTCGCCAAGCAGGAGGATGCAGGTGTGCCTCAATCATCTTCCTTCATGTTTTCGGGACCCAGCACACGCCACTGCCACGTGAACGCATTGGTGTGGAAGGCACGTTCCGGGAGAATGAATCAACATGAGGAATACCTCAGCATGCTTTTCCTTCGGGCGGTTCGCCCAGATCCAGCGGGCTGCAGTCACTGTGCTGCCAAACCTTGACTCCTGTTGGTCACAATGGAGGCCAGAGGAAGCCACCAGAAATTCTGAAGTGACAGGGCTAGGCGCAGCCACCATGGCAGCAGTGCCTGCACCTCCAGTTCCCGCGCCCGGAGCCCCAGCCCCGGTGGGAACATCTGAGGCAAAGGACACTGTCTGCATGGGTTGGTTTGGGTGCTGGGGCTCAACAGCATCGAGCAGTAGCACAGTGCTACTGAAGTACATTCTCTTTTTGTAAATATTTTTCTCTCGGTGTTCATGGTAAGCTGACAGCTTACCCTGTGCTCCGCAGCTCCGTGAGTGCTGTCCTCCTCTCCCACTTTCGCCTCCTTGGTGCTTAGCAGATGTACATGAAATTTCAGTAAACTGTGAAATGAACTGTCATTCAACAAAGCTAAGCTTTGAATAATGTGTGCCTGCTAATACATATTGCCACCAGCTTCTAAAAAAACAAAAACCTCGTCAAAATCAGTAGGTCTTTAAAAATTTAATTGTAGAACCGGTTTTTAAACTTACAGACGTGATTTTGCCACTCCTTGCCGAAGAGGGTTGTCCGTAAGTGCGGAAGTCAAATCCTTTCCACTGATCCTGATGGTAAATGCTAAGAAGAAGAAAATGAGAACATTAAACACTACTAAAAGAATCCAGATGACTTACCATGCGACAGTTTTCATTATTAAATGGTATTTTTCCTGACTGCATAAAATTCGGATGCTTAAACGCCGCATACCAGTGATCCTGATTAGTTGTATGTCTTGAGGGATGTCTGAAGCATTCAGATAACCAGCGCTTGGGATTACATTTAATTTCTATATGAATTTTGGATTCAGGGGAAACATATGAATTTCAGATTATCCAAAACTTGGATAACAAGGTTTCATGCATTCAAGGCTTGCCTACATTAAGGAGTTGCCCAAGAGCTGTTCTGCATTTTATGTGTAACGCATCAACAAATGAAAGAAAGATTTAGAGAGAAGCTAATAATGTTGGAAAGTAAGCAAAAGAGCACCTATAATGAAGTACATTTTGCATGTAATTCAGAAATAAGAGAAGCGCATTAACCTGCTGGGTGAAAGTGCTTCGCAATTCCCCTCTAATTGGATCCAGACTGGAGACCCTCCAGGCCTTTTCGCATCAGCGGGGATTTTACTCCACAGGTAAACCAGCTCGCTTGGAAAAAGTGGCAGTGAGGAGACTTTATGGGGAAGATGCTGTAGCTGTATTTTATTTCTTGCGTGTTCACATGCACAGTGAGACTTTCAGCAGGACCTAAATGGCCATAAAGGCTCGGCTGTGTTCAGTGCTTTTGAGAATACTACCCTTGATCAACACCTATGGACAGTGCAACCTAATAACAGGTTTTCACAGGGAAAATGCCCCAAAATCTGCTACAAGCACTACCACTACGTGGGGAACTGCAAAGAGGTGAAAGCAGATCTCTTCTGACTCCTAGAATATCGACATCGTATTAAAAATCACATTAGATAGCAGATCACAGAAGAGCTGAACTGAGTGATGGTGCCATAAGACAAACGCTGGCTCAGCAGAAGCAGATGGGGTCACACAGACGTGCCAGCTGTGCCCCAGAGGGGACACTGGACCTGCAGATGCGGTGCGGACTGAGCAGAGGGGAATGGGCAACCCGGCTGGGACCCCCGTCCCGTCAGCACGGGCAGAGCCGCCCAGGAAAGTTTCCAACACTCGGTGTGACGGCCTTTACTGCAGTTTGCTCGGTCTGAGCTAAAACCTGTCCAGATAAACAAAGCCAGTTGCTATCTGGGCTGGCCAAATGGCCCCTGAGCTGCCAGATTTCTTCTTTTAAGAGAAGGAGAAACAAATCTCAAGCAAGCCAGACAGCCCTGACTTCAGTACTGGTACAAAGTGTTGGCTTTCAATACGCTTGGAAGATTTCCCTTTCACTTCCATGGCTTTGAAATACCTCGTTTAAGAGGTTAAAGATGCTATTTTACCAGCATTTATTTACTCCAAGTGGTCCCAGCTTCCGAGATTTTGTCTCTGTACTAGATGCTCTCACTTCTCAGCATCAAGCAAACGTGTCATCTTCACCACAGTCACATCTCACTCCTTCACAACTGTAAGGACCTTGCAGGCCAGATAAAACAGTGCTTTCCACTGCTGAACTGCCTTGCTCCCCAAGCAGTGCTGTAACACTCACCTGACTCTCCATGCTCACGCCAGAGCCTGCAATACCTGTGTTTTCTTAACCAGCAGAAAAAGGGAAAGGTGATTTTAAATGGAACTAAATTAATTTCTCATTAAGAAAATTAGTAGGGTGTTTAAAAACTGAAGTAATTGCAGTTCCAGAGGATGGAGGCTGAGCTCAACTAACTGAAAAATTGACCATCAGTAAGAAGTGAAGCCCCAAGCACCCGTTTGCTCCGCTGGCAGCTGGGCTGCCCAAGGATCAGCAGCCAGATGGGGAGGCACAGATGCCACAAAGCCAGTGCAACCTCGCAAGCAGGCAACGGGGAAAACGCGAAGGAGAAAAGGTTGTCAATATTAATGGAACATCAAAACTTCCAGGAACATCGGCACCAGGTGATCAAAACAAAACAACGGAACGAAGTCCCCTGCCAGCGCAGAAGCCGCAGTAACTGCGAGACAGCGGCAGGAGTTATTGATTTCAGCCCCTCTGCCTGGGGAGGCACAGGCTACCGCCATACTCCAAGCCGTAGGAGTAACTCACCGCATGTTCTTCCGAGACCCAGCGCACCGCAGCACTACCTACGCCCGGCTGCTCTCCAGCATCACGTCTCAATGACAGCCAGCTCTGCTTCATCAGAACAGCGACAGGTACAGCTTACTGCATTGACTTTGTAACTTCACTGCTTTTCTCTACTGCTTTGCCACTTGTTTATTCTTACTTCCATTCCTTTCAAAGAAATGGAGACCATGTCAGCACACAAGCAGAATCAACACAGAAGTTATTATCCAAGTTTCACCAGTCAGTTACTGCTGGGAGGTGGCAAGTTTATGGGAGAAATACAGTGGGTGGGGTTTTATTTTTTTCCTGTGCTAAAAAAGCAAATAAAACCTCCAAGTTGTATCCCATCTTTGCAAGCAGTCAGGAAAAAAAATGTTTTGAAGTTCTAGCAGCAAGTCGAATTCGGTCAGGCGGGTGGACAATACGAGGTGCCTGCGTGCCGCAGCCTCAGCTCCGCACCCCAGGAGCCAGGGCCACGTACGCCCCGGGCCACCGCCCCTTCCCGTGGCTTCAAACACATCTCCTCTCCCTGTCAGGGTGCCCCAATAAAAAACTTTTCTTCTGGACTGGATTATCAGAGGTGTGACTTACTTGGCAAGTCCAGTTGGAGATATTTTATCCAAAGAATTTCTTCTCTTCACCCTCTATAAATCCAAGCTGCTGCTGTTCTGCCAACAGCTGCAACATCCACAGCATCTTTTCGACGAGATAAAGCCAACTTGGGCACAAAGACTTCAGTCTAAAGGGACTTCAGCAGGGTTAGTCCCAAGGAGGACAGGGACCTCCTCTTTGCCTCTCTGGCCCCACTCGGGGCAGGTGTGGGGCGATGCTTCACGAGGCATATGAGCCAGAGAAAGAACGAGAACACGAGAGTGGTCTGCCACCCCATATGGGCAGGGAAACACAATCCAGGGAAAAAACAAAATGGATTCTTTTCCAAGGAGAAGAAAATCAGTTCTGGGGTTCTTATTTAAAAACCGAAATGAGAAGCTTGCCTAAGCAGGAATAGTTTGTTGAAATGATTAACGACCACCACAACATTCCAACATCATAGTGCAATTAGCTATGTCACGACAGCAGAGCCCCAGGTGTCACAGGGAGTTTTCACACTTATTTTGATACTGTCTCATTTTAGTAATTCGTTTAAGATAAAATTAAGGTAAAAGTAGGCATACTTACAAACATAGGAGATGAGGAAAAAAGGTTAGATTTCTATAATGCCAGTGCTGCATCTCTCTGGAATAACAGCCTGTTACTGTCTACACCAAACACGCTCCTGACAAAGTCAATAAAAGCAAATGCCTGCAAGGGGCAGTTAAAACCCTGTCCCACAGAGCCACAAGACTACAAGGTGTTATTACCCACAGAGTTAGCCAACACTGCAAAAAATAAACTTCACCAAAAGAAATATGGCCACGAAACTACAGGACACAGAGAAAGGGAGGTTTGCACGAAGCTGCCTTGAGGTGTGCTGTCTAGCATTGAAAGCACCTCGAAAAAGCCTTCATTTTCAAACCTTTCTTTCTCTAGAGGCTTGAGTTCCACAACAGGAATCCCTGTCACCCTGTTTCCAGCCACCTCACTGCCTACTGAAGACACAGCAAGGGCACAGCGATACCAGGACTCACGATACTGCCAGGTCTGTACTGGTCCAAAGCAGGCTCAGCACCATCATGTACTCAGACATGGGTACGCTTGGGACAGTGCCTGCTGTATTTTAGACAAGACGAAAATCCAGTCCTGAACTATCCTCGTCATTTCTAGTGCCTGAGATCTATCATGAAGGCATTAGCATCTGCCAGATTACTGCACGGAAGAAAAAAAGAAATCAACTGCATTCATTTGGAAAAAATATATCTGTGTATCTCCCTTGATATGAAATATGGCAAGCAGATTGTCCTGTCGAGAGCAGCCAGTGTTTCCTTCCCGGAAGCTGTGTGTGTTGTACACTGCTGTTTCCCAAGACCCACCCCTCGGACTGCCTCCGGGCTCAAGGGGTTTCAGCTGGACCCCCGCCTTACCCCGCTGCTGAAGCACAAGGACAATTTTAGCTCAGATTGCATTGTATAAAAGGGTCAAGAAAATAAACTGCTTCTTGGAAGGAAAAGCACAAGTGTATTTTAACATTATTTAGGTACCAAAAAGGAACAAACACAAGCAAATCTGGAGAGGCATGATTAATACCAAAACTGCTGATGAGTCAGCGTAGTTTACCAGTTTTTCCAGTCTCCGATGCGTTGAGCACTGTGTCGTCTGGTGGCGTGCAGCAAGCAGTGGATCTTCTACAGTTTTAAGAGCCAGAGGAATATTTAACGTAGACTTTCAGTACATGGTCAAGCTTGAGCAAAGCAGCAATCCCTCTCCTGCTGGCCAGCGAGCAGAGTCCTTGAGAAGAGCAATGGGGCCTCGGTTTCCCAAGGCCGTACAACACCGACACGGGGACTGGAGCCAAGAAACTCTTCTTGCATTCCTCACAAGTTCCCTTCGTCTCAGACAAAGAAAGCCTTAACAAAAGCAGGTAATTTAGGTCAGTCAGATGAATGTACATTAAAAACAGATAGAGGTTTCAGAAGTCTGGATTCAAAAGCCAAAGTATAAATGAAATGCTTGAGGAAGTATTATTTACACGTTGTGTTTTCAGAGAGCAGCAAAACATTGTTCTAAAATGATGTTTCTAACCCCTTTTGATAAACTGTGTATACAAAGAATAAATTTATAGTTAGATCTGTGAAGGCTGTCAAAAGCTACAGCATTTATTTACAGGAAAGAGGAACAATATTTTGACTTCTCTCGAGCAACCCTTCAGGAAGGGGACTTAAATGTAGAAAGCAATGCCACATTAGTCAAAGGTCTATTTCCCCACTACAACTGGAGCATTACTTTGCAATGACCTCCAAAAGGCCTCTATTTTTCAGCGTGGGTTGGATCGAGTGTAAAGTTAAAGCCACCGCCAGCCTCAGCCGGTCATGCCTAAGCAGCATTTCAAAATACGCTTTTTTTCTTTTGGAAAGTGATATGAATCACCACCTGGTATCCCGCAGTTACGGATTTGCCTACTTTCGGATGGCACAAAAAAGCCTCAAGAGAAGTGGAGTGATTTTCTTTCATGAAAGTCTGTTAGGGAGATAATACGGAAACCAAGGAAGAAAAGCAAGATACATCCACTGTAGCCAAGGACATTCTTCCTTGAACAATTTAAAGAACAAAGTCTTCAAAGACCACAAGGGGCTCTGCCATTGAGCAGGAGGACAAGCCCACACTTCAGAGAGCATCTGCCACACAAAGCTCTCCAAGATCAGTAGAGGTGCTTTTACGAGACACCTCCCGGCCAGCTTCGCCCTCCCTGCCGAAGGGACCGGGCCGTCTCAGTCTGGTGCTCCTCAGAAGCATCTCCATGAAGGAGCATGGACTCACACAACCGCCGCAGCTCCCGCTCCCTCTCCCCCAGAGGCAAACAGCAACAGCCCCATCAGCAGCCATGTCAGACCCAAATCCTCCCAGCCCTGCCCAACGGCAATCCACCCGCACCCGGCAGCTCAGCGCAGGAGCAAGACACCGCTGGAGGGGCACGGAAGGACTCCGGCAGCTATTATGGCTATTTTTCAATTTCTTTACCTTTCAGGGTTATTGACGCATTTGTTAATATATTAAAGCTGAATTTTTTTTACATTTCCTGAGGGATTAATTTGGTTGGATGTTATCTTGTTTGTTAGAATTCATTTTTTAGACAAGACCCAAGATACCCAAGTTTTATTTTGTGTCTCTGCTGTGTTGACTGAGCTTCGCATGCGCGTGCAGCAGGACTACAAACAGCATTTATTTCCATCCCCAGTCCATCACCACCACATTCTTTCAAGCCCTTTCCTCCACCTCCTTTTTATGACTGTAATCGTGTGCTAACTATACAGTGTATTGCTGCTGCATTTCAGTGAGAGATGGTAGACCTATTTCTTGCCTGAAGCACACGCACAAGCAGAACTTGCCTAGTTTTCTCTTCCAGAAGAATAAATCCTATCTTACCTGAAGAGCACAAACCTTTTTCTTTCCTTCTTTTTTCGCTTTTCACTTAACCAGTTACCTCAAGTCATCCAGCTGAAGTTATTCTAGTCCAAATGGGGGTGACCATGCTGTAAAACCACCATCCCAGAGTGATGGGATCAGCAGCAGCGAACGCTTGAATTGGCATCTGATGAGCTGTACTAAGGGGAATCACAGTACCCAACTGCACCCCAGCGCAGCCCTATTTCAGGCCCAGCAGGACCCCAGCTCCAGCCTCCCATCCCGGCGGGTGGGCTGCCTCCGGTTCAAGCACCGCTTAGCTCGAGGATTTCATCTGCAGGCGAGAGCTCAGCAGCAGCAACACTGACGTTGCGTTTGGAATGAAGGCTTCGCTGAAAGCGTGTTTCCACTCTTCCTCCGTACCCCGGATTTAACTTACTTTATTTTGTAGCCAGCCACACCTAAACCACAACTACTTGGAGTTTATCAGCCAAAAGTTGACCCTGACCTTAAATTCAGAGTTCCAGCACACAGGAAAACTGGAACTGAGGAAATAGAGATGCTGAAGGGCTGTTTTGGGGACCGTTACTGCTATAAATTCCAAAAAGTTAATTTAGATACAAAAAACTTTAGAGTCACATTCTTTATAATATAAAAGTTATAAATTTGGTTAGACTTTGGAAAGACTTTAATTTTACCTTTCAAGTGTTTCCTGAGAAAAATACCCTTGTGATTCAGGAGCCTTAGCACTTACCAGTGGAGCCTGATAATTTATCTTCAGTAATGGTCCACCCCGCTGCTCAAGTTTTTGTTCGGGTAATATGTTTATTGCAGCTTGTGGAGTGCTATGATTTATTTATGTTATGACCCTAGTACAAGAAGATACGAATGAATGAGAACCAGAGCACCACAGTGCTGTGATGTTCTGAACTGCCTACAGCCATCCTTCACACTCGGATGCTGCAGAGAGTTCAGCTGCTGCAATGGCACTGTTTTGAAAATAACATTTCTCCAAGCTCTTCTGCCCTTTGAAGTTTACTATAATTTGAATTTGTAATTCTCTTTTGCAAACTCAGACTTCTCAGAACCACTCCCTGTTGGGTGCGGGTGAAGATGCAGCATCCCTGCAGGGATACAGCAGACACAACATCTTGGGAAGAAACAGGTGTGAAGGAAGCCCATACTAGTTTCTCCTCCCGTATTTGTCAGAATTCAGAAAATCTGTTGGGTGAGAAATTAACGCTGTTGGACAAGATTGGTAGAGTTGCTGCTCTTACTGTCCTCAACAGCAAGCAGAAAAGATTGTGTCAAATGTCTATAAAAAGAAGCAAAGACAGAGGTTCAAACCAAGCAGCAGGTGCTTTGGCATGTGAAAGCCTCTATAATGTCTTTAACAGAGAGAGTAAATTTTCTGGGAGCATTCGGAAGACTGGCTGTTTATGGCACTTGGGCTGTGGAAGAGGCAGGTGCATATCTCCATGACACCTGATCCCTATTTTTCCTCCTTTAGGAGCAGGACTCAGACCTAGGTTTCATGGACAGTCTGCGCTCTCCAGGATGGAGCCACATAGGAACATTCACAATAATTTAGGGGAGCAGCACTTGCAAGTGAATGGCTTTCCCATTGCAGCAATCCCACATCTGCCTGCAAAAAAAACACAACACCACCAGAAAAGTGCCATGAGATGCCAGCAACCATCCTGGAACTGGGGACGGTGTAGTGGGAGAAAATGGCAGTGATGCAGCTCTGCTTGGGGAACCCCATTTGATTCTTGGCTACTGAAGCACTGACGAATTGATAGGGAAGGAAACATTTTTAACACAACGCGACTTCATCAGGTGATCACACAGAAGAACTCCGGCTCTATTCCTTTGTCTCTCGACATTTGATTTTGTATTACACAGCACATTCTGTTCTTCACACGCAATCTCTCAGCACTGGCAAAAGTGAAACCTGACTGATATAGAACATAAATCAATATAAACTAATCCTAGACAAATGTTCAGAATAGGAATATTTGCCATCTTTTTATGTCATGATTTATAAGTTTTACTGCCATTGCCACTCTTATTATGCAATATGCTCACGCTTAAAAACTACTAAGAGGGCTATGTTCTCTCCAGTGCAAGGACAGTACGTAATGAACTCGAAATTATCAACAGACTTGCAACATCTAAACTCATGGGGGTTATACAAGCTGCAAAACATTTGGCTCCACTTCAGTGAAGACTTATTTTATAGCCTTTAGTAGTTAAACTCACAAGCAAGAAATAAGCTCAATTCCCAGCCCAGTTAAATATCCAGGAAACCGGAGCAGCAGCTCGAGCCTGCAGCCAAGAGGACATCTCAACAGAGCTTCATGGAGGAGCACGTTGCCACGTGCTCCTGCTCAGGCCAGACACAGCTCCTGCAGGCATGAAAGTCCGGTTTCTTAGAGAATGTAAAGCGCATGGTAGAAACTAAGAAAGAAGTAGAAGGAATAAGGTCATTCTTTGTACAGGGAACACAGATTTTTCTCCTGTCTTCCCTTACCACAGTCAGAATATTTTACTTCAGCAGAAGGTCCAGCGAGACCACTTTTAAGCATGAAAGGGCAGACTAACCATTTGGGGATGGATTTCTTATGCGTACCGAGGTGCCAGAAAGTGGAATTCTCATCTATTAAGAGCTAGCTTTAAATATACTCCCCAAGCCTGAGCGAAGCAGCCGACCACCTTTTTTTTTCCAGCACTGGTAACATATTTTACATGTCAATGTACCAGAACCCCCAAACTCCCTGCACTGTCCCCCGTCGCAGCAGTATTCCTCCTGCTGCTCCTCCTTAGCCCAAGGGACTCTGAAGCCTTTCCCACGGGAGGACAAGTCCGGGGTCCCTTTGCCAGCAAGCAGCAGTCAGTAAATCAGCCAGCTCCCGAGAGGGTGAGAGGTGTCTCACTGAAACTACTCAGCTCAGAGACATAAAGTCTGTTCTTCCATATTTCCTCTCAGCAATTTGCCACCACACTATTTTGCAATGAAAAGGATGAATCAAAGGAAAATCAGCAACACATCCTCCAGAGGGGTTGTGTTCTCTGGGTCTGATCTTGCAGGTTGTGGTGGAATGTGCTTTGAGAACACTTAATGATCAAGCCTGTTGGGTGAGGCCCTCATTGCTGGGTCCCTCTGTTCAAAGCACAGCTTCAGGAGCTTGGAGAAGACAGCAAAAGCAACAGAGACATCTCTGCCGTTCAGTGTAGCTGGTTCTAAGCAGGCGTCTGCAGAAGATGTATCTGTGTGTGCGCTCAGCCATGGACACTGAAGTTTGAGCTTGCTCCTACAGCCTTACTGCTCCCCTTCCCTTCTCTGCAAACGTACCCACTCCCCTTGGAGCATAGCTACTGTGACGTGGGTACTGGCCTGCTCAGCCCCAGATCCCAGGAACGTGCACAAGTCAGTTCAGCTTTTCAAAACAAATCCTGATCACTAGAGACTGCATAACTACTTAAAAGTTAGAAATGAATCTTTTCCTGGCTTGCCATTTCAACCAGCAACAGAAAGGCACTCGCCAGTTACCAAGACTTCCGACAGCCACCGGACTCTTCCTCCAGCAGGTCTCCACATGGCTGTGAACGTGTGGCCTCAACACAACTTTGTATTGCAACAGTAAAAATAGAGTATGGTGCAAGAACATATATCACCAGCAAAAGAGAAGATAGTTTTTCTGTAAGTGCTGTCAGTAAAGGTCTTCAGCACTGACCATCTTTTTTTTATCTCTACCTTTGCTCACCTCTTCCCACCTCCCAGGTTTTTTTGGTGACTCCTTTCGGCACTTACTGTTGGCCTCTTTCCACTGCCTCCTTGCAACATGGGGCTGTTTGTCAGTAACAAGCACATTAACAACTTTCAGCTGATGAAGCACTGCAGAAGCCATAATTATACAAACCCCACATACCTGAAGCAATGTGAAATGAAACACAAACTTTGAACTTCAAGCACAAGCAGATGGTCCACAGCCACCAGGTTTGCTGGGGCAGGGAGGACACAACCAGGGACAGCGCCGATAATACAGACCCCACCCGACACTGAACACCACAAAATTAGAAGTTGTGTGTTATTACCTCTTTCTTCTCTCTGCGTCTTCCAGCGCAGCAGAACCGGGCCAATCCTCAGCAGGGCAGCTCAGGTACTGAAGCAAAGCGGCTGCAGCACCAGCTCTGTGCTGGAGCAACGGCTGCGGGATGCAGCCCAGGGCTGAGAGCCCGCTCCCACAGCGACCGATCCGCCAGCACCGTCTTGCTGCAAAGAGACACCAAGCCAAGCAACGAGAGGCTGGGAAGTGACTCCCTTCGGGTGGGACGGACGGAAACTGTGGACAAGGCAGGCGTTCCTCCTTGGCAGATATTTTAAAAGCACCTTTTGCCACATCACCTAACAAGTTGCTGATTTTCCTGATCCTGACAGCACCTCACAAGAGGATTAACTGTCCCTTTAGAAGAATGTCATATTTAATAGCAACATCTCTGTTCTTACTCCTTTCTGGACCTCTAATAAGCTCTTTCTTGTCCTCTGTACTCTGATAAAACTAAAAGGCGAGCCCTTGTTTTCCTCCTTAAATGTCTTTTTGCTCAATGCTGTGACAGCTACACTAGAATTTTTCTGTGTACGTCATTAGGTACCCAGAGGTCTGCCAAAGCTGGGAAAAGTACAGCACCTCACCACTTACAATTCTGCTTCTTTCAGTTCAAAATTTTGTAGGTTGTTTTTTGATTGGTTATTTTGGGGTATTTTTGTGCATTATTTCACACCTTTATTTTTCTCGCTACCACAGTGGCTTAGCAATGTGCTCACTCTCAGGCCCCTGAGGGCACCAATCAGCCCTAATGCCCCTGAGCAGTCTCCCTGGGGTCTCCCTCCCACCCTGTCCATGGCCCAGGACCCTTTTTCAGCCCAGCACCACACAACACCAGTCCCCAACCTCACCACTGCCCTGGATCCCCTCATTTCCCTCACCAAGCTGTACCAAACCTCCAATATCCAGCACGTGGAGCTGTATCTGCTGTGGCAAACACGATTCAAGATTTGAAGGAACATGGAGAAGTGTAGTGGCCAGACTGAGCAAGAACTGGTTACCAGCAGTACGCAGCCAGGCAAAGCATCATTCAAACAGTCCCATTAATCAGAGTAATAAGAGAAAATGAGAAAGTGCTACTGTAAGCATATGCTTAATCAGACACAGGATGCAAATATTAGCAAAGGCTTTGCATCAGTGAAGACTCAGTTAAAGAGGACAGCAGCAGCAGGAGCTCACGTGTGCAGGCTGTCCTCGGACGAGCGCAGAGGCTTTCGGTACAGTCGTTCCAGAGCAGCCGCGCTGGGGAGCAGCAGCTTATCCATCACGTGCATTAACAAGTCAGTGCTCAGATTTAGAGATGGAGATTTTTGTCTCGCCTACAGCTATAAGCAGCCCCATATTTTAATGTCTCTCCAGCTAGCATCAGTCCATCACAAGCCACTTTGCACTACTGATAGAAAAGGTCTTCTGACCTCCGTCAGGGTTCGTCTCTCCGTTTGCAGACACAGGGGCGATTTCCTCAGCTCCTGACACAAACTCATTACCAGTGTGGGGAGATTCACATCCGCTACCATATCTGCCAGACCACACGTGCTTGGGAACTGTGGGCATTTCATATTGAGCAATAATTAGGTAAATGTGAAATCATCCCAACAGCAGACACCAGAGGCAGAACTTCTGTCCTAAAGCTACAGCTGTAAAACCCACTCCTTGATGCAAGTTCCCTCATCCCCTTCTGCCTCTGCAGACAGGTCCTCCGGGCCCAGGAGAAGATTGTCCTGGAGTTCCAAGAGCATGCAGGAACTGTTTAATCTGCACAAAAAGGGGCTTTCTTGGAATTTAGGATCTGGTCTTGTATCTTAGTAGCTATGCATTTAGGCAGAAAGAATTACAAGCACAGAGGGAATTTTCTGTCTGAAAAGATGATTAGCAAGTTTTAGCTGCTACCAGTGCTGGGCCAGCACTTAGAAGCGAGCTATTGAACCGTGGCTTTGAGCTTGCACAGCAGCCATGTACTCACACCCGCACTGATCAGGTCTAGAATCAGCCCATCGCTTCCTTCTGCAAACCCGCTGCTCTCCAGGAACCGGCATCACAAAACTGCAGTAATCTGTGGGCAAAGGCAAACGTACAATTTGTATATACATTTGCTGTATTACTTAAATTAGTGCTTTACCTCTGTGACTATTCCAAATTTTTCCACCATCTCTAGGTACTTTAATTTTTCTGTGAAAAGATTATTAGTCTCCTCATACACCAGTTAATGTCACAACAAAGTGCTTGCAAATCCAGGCTTGCTGCCTGTTCAAAGCAGTAACAGATGTCCTTTCTGATTATTATTTGTTACACATGAACCAGCTACTGAGAGGTTCTAACTCACAGATGCTTTTGTTTGATGCTTCCATTTCATTTGGAAATACTTCTATTGGCCAACTGCAGTAAGAACTGATTTTACAAAACAGATGGAGATTATTCTGCTGATCACTGGTTCTTAGTCATAGTTCAGAATATTTTCTGTGCCGTTCATCTAAAGCATATTCATGCAAAACCACCACATTAAAAACCCTCCTACAATAAAATGTGTGGAAGTTTGATGTTAACCCTTAAGAGCTCCTGAGGAATTCATGGATAAAGCTGATTTTAACTCCTGCTACTCCAATTTGATGTTGTAGTTGAAGTGACATGAAGAGGTGCATACTTACTCTCAGATAAACACTTGTCTTGGAGAGCAGGCATAGCTCCTGCAGAGTGTTGGGCACACATGACTTTGCCCGTGCTCCTTCATCAGCTGTGAGCTCAGAAGGAAGCAGGAGAGATGCTGATGGCAGGAAAGCATGTGCTCCACACAGGCAACAGATGTAACGTTGAGTAGGTGCCTGTTCCTCTGCCCCCCAGGACCTGCTCTTGAGATCCTCCACTTTAATACCCAAAGTGCTCATGAGGACTATAGCCACCTGAGCACACATAGATAAAAACTGAAATCTTGCCCTGAAAAACTGAAACACCAGAGCACTCAGCATAGGAAGCCAAAGAGGAGGAAGCACTAGGATTAACAGGCAAGAATAAACAGATTGCAATGTTATGTAGGGCTACGCTCCACAAAACACGGTTCCAGTGAATCCGTATGATGTCCGTTGTTAAAAAAACACATTTGTATGCAAAATGATGGTGCTCCAGAACAAGCAGCCGACTAGTAGGAAACAATAAATGACTCTTAGTAGGAAAAATGTGTTCTTGATAATTTTACCTTTGCATTTCACTGCAGAATCTGAGGCACAAAAATCATAGCTGTTGCCTGGTCAAATACGATATGCATAAACAAGCATCAGCAGGAGACTCTCAGCACTCAGGGAGAGTGGCTGGAGAAGAGTGGCTTCCTCTGCATGGCAATGTTTTTTTGGAAGAGTAGCTGGAATGTGTTTTGTGTTGATTCATAAATGTGTTGTTTTTGGAGGGAGGCTGGAAAATGTGTGAGCAAAGATGGCACCAGAATGAATGCCGGGAGTGTGGGAGACAGGAGCACAAAGAGCAAAGGAGAAGAACAGAGCTAAAGGTTGAGAGGAAGAAGAAACAGCCCTGAGGAACAACAGAGAGGGAAAGAGGGGACAGACAGACATTACACCTTACAGAGAAACAGTGGTAGATTAGAGCTGGAGTAAAACCAGAGGAAGAGGAGGGGATATGTAGCACTGGCATGGGACAGAAGGGAGTGACTTGAAATAGAAACACTAAATAAACATCTAACAGCTGTATTTAAAAATCTGCTTAACAAGAAGTGTGCATGCAACGTTACCCCTCCACCTATGACTGAAATTTGTTAGGAAGGATGAAGGTACAGTGGGACAGGAGACAAGGACAGCAACAGCTCTGGCTGTGCCACCTCTTCTCCAACCGCACGCAGCCCACACTGCACAACGTCCACCTCTTCCCCCGCTTCACCCCGTGCTCTGCAACCTGCTAGGAAGCCTGCTTGAAATTCTGCTCCCACTTCTGCTTGTATTGGCCCTGCAGCTTTTCAAACTGGAATACAAATCAAACCAGCTGCGTGGAGAAGACAAATTCCACTCCACTCCAGTGAAAGCTCCCCCACAACTAAAAACTCGGCATCCTGCCCTGTAAAATAGGGGCTGCCCAAGTAATTGAATTTTCCTGATATCCCAGGCTAAAACACACAGCCAGAAGTCTCTGGCGATCTCCTAGCAAGGGAACAAGCGTGGTGACCTTCTCGACAGGAGAGCAAGACACCCATGGACAGGGAGTCCAGCGAGACGAGGCTGAGCAGCTTCCCGGGAGCTGGGCAAGGTCACGCTTAGGGGAGGGACGGGTGCCAAAACAAGGTCTTCAAGCTCTCCTGTTCTACAGCTGCTTAATTCTTGACAAATAAACTTGTAATAGGAGACTAATAAACCAGAGCAGGAGCAACTGTCAAAGACAGTTCAGCCTGAAAGATAATTAAACTGTGGCAAAGTTGAGTTGTGCAGTAGATCCCTAATTTGTTTCAGCACTGCAAAGGAAATCCCGGCGATTGCTCTGTAACCAGCTTCCAGCAGACTCTGCCATCAAGCCTGCAGAGCACAGCCCGACAGTATTAGACTTCAAAAGATCTCAGGCATTTCAGAAGATGTCTTTTTACACCAGCTTATTGTCTGTTTCCCTAGAAACAGGAATCGGCACCCACCAGCGAAGGAGTTGGAACTTGTGTTAATTTTAGCTGCTGCTGTTTGTTCCAACTTCATTTCCATCTTCAAAGACGCAGACCCAGAAGCGCCGTAGCATTTCACACAGCAGTTTTGCAGGGCACTTGCAAACCCTGGATTTGCTGTTCAGGCACTTTCGCTCATTAAGCTCCAGGCTTATACCAATTCATTATAATCTTGAGGTGGTCCAGATCTGCTCCTGGCTGAGCCCAAGCTCACGCAAGCCTCAGACAGGCCTGGCTCAGCTTTCAAGCCAACAATGAATTCCAGGGGGAGAATGTAGGCTGAGACTTCACCAGGATGAAGTTCTCCAGGGCTTTGCAATGGATGAGTTAGGGCACAACGCACTTCAGACACATCCAAACTTAAACCATTCTCCTCTGTAGCTTGATCACCTTGTCAGAGCCAACAGTTGATTTTCAAAGCCAGAAAGAATAGCAGAGTCCAAGCAACACCTGGCTGTTTTTTCCCCACTCTCTACAATTTTAAGAAAATCGTGTGCATATCCCCTCAGGAACAGACCTGGATGTAACTCATGGATTTAATGAAGCTTTTTGAAGGATGGTTATGAGTTGCTTCTCAAAGCTTTGTATACAACATCTCAAAGTCAGTCCACCTGAGATTACGTCTCCCCAGAACCTTTGCAAGTGTTCTGGTGAACTACCAACTTTCAGACAACTGAGTTTAAGCATGCAAAACTTCATTATTTTGTCTATAACCAGCTTTTGCTCAGATGATGGGTTTGTAGTAATTACAAGCCACCTAGCTCAGCATAACCCAGTCAGTGGTGCTTCCATGTCCTTGCTTATCTTTCTTTGGTTTTTTTCTGCTTGTTTCATGTCAGTTTGAAGCCTTTTGTCACTGTTACAATACTGAGCTTGGACCTCCAATGCATCCTGTCAGCTCTCTGCACCACTATGTTACACCTCCTGCTTGTCCTTACCACTGCATATTCAGGGCTGTGCTAAATCCATGACCTGTTTTGATCTGTGCAGGCTTACCCTTTTTCTCTTGCTTTATTGCTATCATCCATGCTAGCTCATGCTTCCTGTTGCTTCTGCCATATGAACGGAAAGCAAAGGGGATCTCAGGTCAGAGGAACATAACCTGACCAGACACCCCTTCCCTTCCAGAGATCTTGAATCAGTGGTACCTAACCAAAGAGCACTTCATTCCCAAAATAGTCTCTTGTAGTCAACTTCATTTACCTACCATCTCCTCCTGGGTAAGGTGTTTGCTCTGCAGGGTATGAGGGGGTTTCACTGCCGTTACCAGATAACAAGGACAACCCCATCATTAAGACAATGCAAGAAATCTCCATACAACTGTGTGGGATGCGTTGTACAAGAAATAGCCAGGTGACGTACCCAGGAGCTGTGGACTCCGCTCAACCCTGAGCGCACACTTCTGTTCCATTACTCTCCACGGTATTCTGCTGCGCAAGCAGGAGTTTGGGGGCTTCAGAAGTCAGGTCCTGGGCTGAACCCTCTGTATTACCAGGAGGTCTGTTTTCAAACTGCTGAGAGTCTGTCTGCAGTGATTTAACTGAGGAACTTCAAGCACACAGAATCATCATTTTGTTACACATTTGTTTCCTCTGGCAGTTTTCTAGCTTACTGTAGTCAGTAGATTTAAATTTAATATGAATATCCCAAAATAAAATGACCTGGCTGAAGTAAAAATTTTGACCAAAATTTTGTACTTATCATAGACTCATGGTTCAGACTGGGAGGGACCTTGGAAATAAGTGCATTACTTTATCAGGTGCACTATGTACGTCAAATACTGTGTAAAAGTTGAATAGCTGGAAACACACTCATATTCTTAGCACTCTGTAGCGCTCTGTCTTTTCCATCTCACCATGTATTTTATTTCTAGTTGTCGTCAAGATATTTTGGCACCTATTTTTAGTTTTGTTATGTTAAATTTTGACTACAGAGGGGAAACACAGAAAGAAAATACAACAGAGATGCCGCTTCTTACCCCACTTCCATCAAAAAACCCATCTATGGTAGTCTTGCAGCTTGTTTCTCACACAGATCAGAAGTGACAAGCACACAGATTGGAAACACTGCTCCACAGCAGACCAAATGTTATTTAGTCATCAGCTAAACAAGAACAGCCTGACCAGGCTACAGGGAAAAAAGCAAAAAGGTACAAGAGACTGATATGAGCTTGGCAAGATTGACAAAAAAGGGGATATAACTCACTAAAGTAAAAATCAAACCATAAAACCTATTTGCAGGTCATCAATGTGATCCTGGACAAGGCTACATGACAGTCAGCAGCACATAACGTAAAAATCTTAGAAACATTGATTTCTAGTAATAGCTAAAGAGAGAAAGTAAAGCAGAGTGGAAGTACCTGCTGGCTTTCTATGCAGTATTAATGTGTAGTATTTTTATAGGGAATTGGAGTGCTAAATAAAAATTCCAAAAAAAAAATCAAGCTTCAGCTATACAAGATCATTACACCTGGGTTTTCTGTGTGCCTTGGAGACCCAGGCACTTTGTAAGAAAAGGAAAATTGAGTTGACTTTCCTTTAAACAGGAGTGGGTTGTTGAACCTATCAAGTCATTTTAAATTTACAGAAATGTAAGCAAGAAAAACATGGACCGAAGGAGTTTGCCTGACAGAAGTGAACTGCATAGTAAGTGCAGTGCTCTTAACTAGAGAGGTTACAGTGACCTACTTGCTTGGTCAGGAAGGAGAGAAAGATATTTTTGCCAAGCTGGAGCACCGAGCGCTTGCCAGAACACTTTCAGGGAAGGTAGAAGGGGTAGGTGATTACAAACATAGTCTGGTTATAAAATTGCCACAGAAACAACAGGAACAGCCAATACCCTCGTGCTGGAGTCACGCACAATGGCTGGAATCAGTTCTAAAAGCAGCTATAAGGGGCAGGGCGAACTCCGATACTTTCACCAGCACAGCTTTTCCAGACCCCCAGTTTGCTTGTGAAAAGCCACATTAATGCAAACAAAAGACGGTTTGATTTTAAAATAAAAAGTACATTCTGAATTGTGGATTCTTCTATCATTATGCAGCTTCGCAGGATCATTTTGCAGTGTCTGGTCAAAAGCCAATTAACTGAGACATTATTGTGGCCCCTCAGCATTTAAAGGAGGCTTACAGTAAAGACAAGGACAAGATTTTAGCAGGGCCTGTTGTGACAGGACAAGGGGTGATGGCTTTAAACCAAAGAAGGATAGATTTAGACTGGATATAAAGAAGTATTTCACACTAAGGGTGGTGAAACCCTGGGACGGGTTGCCCAGAGAGGTGGTAGATGCCCCATCCCTAGGAACATTCAAGGCCAGGTTGTACTGGGCTCGGAGCGACCTGGTCTGGTGAAAGACGTCCCCGCTTACTGCAGGGGGGTGGACTAGACAGGCTCTAAAGGTCCCTTCCCACCCAAACTATTCTATGATTCTTACAGCAGAATAACGAGCTGTTAACTTGGCCATTATCTAATTCTAGGCAGATAATGAACTCCACCCAGGGGTAAGAGGAGGTCTGACAATAAACTCAAGGAGAAGGAAAAGCTACAGAGAAACAACTGCAGAAGAACAGCGATGACTTCAGTGGTCAGGGCACGTGCTCAGGGCAGCAGGAGAAAGAGCACACGAGCAGCCCAGAGCCAACCACCCTCCAGCCGATCAAGAGAGAAGGAACACCCAAACCCCATTCATGATTAAATATCTCCACGGTTTGGCCAGGCTGCAGTAAGATAACCATGGGCAAACAGCATGAACAGGCAGGATACCAGCCACCTGGGCAGCACAGGAACACAGGTAATGAAACACCTTCCTGAGGGCAGAAAGTGGTGGCCATCCCCTCTGGCTGCACGCTCACCCGTGCCCCTCAGCACTGCTGATTGCCTATGACCCTAACGCTAACCCCTCACCATCTCCCACCGCTCTGCGTGCCCTTGGAAGAGGCTACACCTCTTCAAGCACAGAGCCAAGAAGCTCTGTCTCAGCCTGCAGCTTTCCAGCCAAACAGTCTTAGTGGGTTGTTCCTTTCTGCAGCCCAGGTGCCACATCCCATGCCTTTCTCCCAAGCCTCGGAAGGGCCGTAAGCAACCCCCAGCACGTGTGAAGCACAGCTCCAGCCAAGATTCACAGGCACCCTCACAGCAAGGTCATGTTCCCTCCGCCTCAGCCTCTGCTGCCCTACTCACCTGAGTCACAGCGCTGCCTTCTGAAAGGCTTTCACACACTAAAAAGGAGCTGGTTTCTCCAGCTAGTTTCTTTTACATTACCAAGCAGATTTTTTTAATGCAGAGAAGCCTACCCATCCCTCCAAGCTGCACCTTGGACCACCCAGCACAACCCACAGCAGCACCCAGCACACCAGCCAAGGAACCAGGTTTCCTCCTTCAGTGAGGCCCCGCACAGCACATCCTCCACTCCACACAGCTGCTCACAGGGCAACAGGAGAAAGAAGAACATCTCCCTTAATGACAAAAATCCATAAAGCGGGGCTAGGAAACCTGGGGAAGAGGAGGGCTCACCAAAGACAGCATCCCTGCAGAAATCACATTCTAGGTGGTGCAAGAAGAGGGAGCTTGCTCCGCTCCCTTTAAATAACGACCTTGATTGTGCCTTCACCCCAGCTGGTTCCTCCCTGATCCGCTGAACGTTCCCAGCTGTAGTCACCAAGCTAGTGCAGGCGTCAGGGCTGGAGTTATTTTGCTGCAAGAGTCCACGAAAGAAATGTGAAGGTGGAACTTGGTTACTGAAGCAGGGGATTTTCCATCAAAAAAGAAGCATAGGGAAAAAATTATGAAAGGGTTTTACCCCTTAAATTAAATGTGTAAATGAAAAGCTATGCTGCTATATACTTCTGCCACTTGTAGCACAAAAAGGAAATGGAGAACTACTTAAAATAAGCCTGGTCTACGATCTAAAGCATTCCCCTTCCGGCCACTTCGGCACGAGGAGACTTTTGTAGAAACCGTGTTTCGGGACGGAATCTCTACATTTTACCTGCAACACAGGAAATGTTGACTTGCTGCTTCAGATAAAGTTAGAATGAGATTTTGAAGCCAAAATTCTGTTAAAACTAATCCTCCTAAGTTTTATTTAACACTTTTATTTACCGTTTGCAGTGCTGACCCATAATGTATTGATGAAAAAAACAGGTTTTAATAGAAGAAAATAACAAATGAAGATAGCTGAGAAATAATTCTCATTCAAAGTTTCCTCTGACCTCCAAATTGTACATAGTAACTTCAAAATCTCTGCAGCCATAGGAACCTCGAACCACTAACACCATAAGTACAGCAAAATCTACTCAGAGTTTATTAGCAACTTCAAAAAGTAAAAAGAGGAAAAAATCATGCAATTTTAAAGCTTTACAATGCAAATATAAATTTTTTCTATAAATTTTCAGAGTTTTCTGAAGGGTGTCAAAATATTTTGTTCTTAGGAAATTCATAGAATTTTGTAAAGTTGACTTCAGTAAAGATAAAACCAATTTGAAAAATGGTTTCTATTTACTGCATCTACATCTTTACTGAAAAGTCTTTTCCTTCTCAATCCATAGAAACTGGAACTTCACGCTGGCCGAGAATAAACATGTATAAACAAGACAAGAATTAGGGATCGATGCAAACTTTATGGCTCCTTCTGCCTTAAGAAGAGAACTCCCCACATTTCTCCAACATCTGAAGTCTGCTGCAAACGCCGATGGCTTTCCTAAGTGAAAGGAAAATATAATCTTATTTTACTTTCTCTGGGCTTAGTTATGAAACATTATGTTTCTATTAAGAAAGCACGCAGTTGGTGTTTATCTTCCGTCACTTATCACGAATGAGATTCGAGCAGCACAGCCATTACCCAGCTGTTCGCTGGTTTGTGTGTTTTACCCCCGATGTCTCGCTATTTGATCTAAAAAATCACGAAAAGCACGGCGTGTCATGGGCCAGCCGATCCCCGGGGCCCAGGCAGCATCCCTCCCTCCCTCCCTGCCAGCACGGATGTGGCAGTGACCCGTGGCCGTGGGAAGGGCGTGCGGGAGGCCACCGGAGCCCCTGCCCTCGCGGCTACAAGGGCTACAAGGATGGTGAGGGGACTGGAGCATCTCCACTACGAGGAGAGGTTGAGGGAACTGGGCTTGTTCAGCCTGGAGAAGAGAAGGCTGAGAGGGGACCTTATAAATGCTTACAAATATCTGAAGGGTGGGTGTCAGGAGGATGGGGCCAAGCTCT
>Ga0065711_1033591_pt1 | contig 25206 bp, 13 predicted proteins | sample Hoacrofraction12_FD_59098 | JGI IMG/M metagenome (GOLD analysis project Ga0065711, IMG submission 59098) | Hoatzin crop microbial communities from Cojedes, Venezuela - Epithelial fraction 12 v2 (version 2) | ecosystem: Host-associated > Birds > Digestive system > Esophagus > Crop | place...
CCCCCCCCCCGAAATATTGTATCTTCACCTCATTACTGCTATCATATACAACTTGGAAAAAACATAGCTGTTCAGATGCCTTACAAAGCAGCAGACAGACTGTCAAAGTACAAGTGAAAAACACCCCCTCAACAAACCAATTCTTTCTACTCAAAGTTCCTACCCTACCACAACTGAGTGATGCAGAGTTCATTAAAGACCCTGCTAAGACCACACCTTGAGATTTGTCTATCACTATAGAAGAATGTTACGATGGATGTGTCTGACATACATAGACATGTAGGTGTCACCATCTTTAGTCTTCTGCAGTGTCTTTCAACACTGAAAAAATTTCCTACAGAAGAGTTTTCTCCTTATTTGAAGGCTGCTATGATTTAGCAGGGCAAGAACTAACGTTCACAAAGTTCCATGTTCTGCATTATTTCAAAAGCCAAATTTGATCTGCTTTTCTTCCGGCAGGATCCACACGGGTGAAAACTAGAAGTGACCCATTTCCAACGCTTACACAAGTCTGCATGCACCACAGACTCCAAACAGAGGGCAAAAGCTGTTACAGTTACAACATACTGAAAAAAACAGCTATGCTTGTCTTCTCTAGGGATTCACCTTATCAAATGCCAGTTCACAGAAAGAACGTCGTATACTTCCCTCATTATCTTAATGTCAAGTGTAAATCAGATACACTGCCTAAAATATACCCTTATTTCGAATTTAACACAACCCATAAATTGTCACACATGGTTTAAGGACCCGCTGTCTGTAGAGAGGGTATGGCATTCTTTAAGGTCAGCAAAGAAAAAAAAAACCCCAAACAACCGTCCACCTCAACATTCCTCTTAACACAGCGTGCTAAAAATATTTGAAGTTGCAACAACCCATGCTTGACTCAGGCTTGGTAGGAAAACTCGCCAAGTCTGGCTGGCTCGCCAAGCTCCAGGGGTTTGCAGGGCTCAACTCCAGTACTCCTATGAACAAACGGACCCAAAGTTTTTAAACTGCTTTTCTGGCTGGAAAGAAGAAACCTTTTCACTTTAACTATTACCTGGCTGCCAAAAAGCTGGAAAAGCTTATTTGTAACTCAGCTACAAAATATACATTTTTCTCCCAAGGAACATGAGGTCCAATTTAAATGTAAAGAAATTCAGACCTAAGGCTGAAATCTGGGATGATACATTGCTGTGCTTTATTCTAGCAGATACTGCAAAGATCTGCAACCAGTAGGTATTGTACACGAAGAAAGTGGAACACATTGCAAACTGAAAACTAGCCCACATTTCCTGCCTTGAAGTGTGGCCGCATTCTTTAAGAAACCCCACTGCTGAAGCCCTCGATGCCAGCTGCGGCGTGGGCTCTTTGCCACTAGAGAAGGCAGGGGGGTGAGGAGTGGGGTGGGAATCAGACTGCTGCCTTCTTCCAGAGGTCAACAAAAGCCAACAAATGGTAATACTTGGTTAATATTGACTTGAGCTGCAGGCAAACTGAGGATCTCAAGGTGAAACAGTCCCGCACTGCCGTTTTGAGCCACACAGCCCATCCACCTGCTCTGGAGTATATTTTGAGAAAAGATCAAGTATTATTTTCAAAAAATATTCCCACTTGAACAAGTTGGAAGGCAATTTTGACTGCATTATTGCTTCGTGCATAATTACCACAACATTAATGCCTGAAATAGTAGGAACTAATTTACTTAAGTGCTCTAAGGCGCTGGCATAGCAAATCATCTATTCTAAACGTGTATATTTATGATGTCTTGATAATAGACAGCTTAACGAGTACTAGAAATGTTTTCCCAATCCTGCTAAAGGGCACAGGAAGCTAATGTAGTCAGGGTATCAACAACTGCCACAGGCACCAATTATAGCCAGACTGGATGCCTTTACTGCTCAGAAATGAGTTAAATTCTCAAAATATCCTCTCTCAGCACACACGCATTTCGCATGTTCTTACCAAACAGGCTCATTTCCAGTTTGCCTAATAAAGCAAGTTTGTGTGTCTCCTGTGCAGTTCATTAATAATGTATCCTGATTAAAAATCCCTCATCACAGATGTCTGTCTCTATGTCACACTCTTATTCCTGCCCAAATGCACACAGCCTTAAAAATAATCCCTTCATTAGAGAATGAACAGCACCAATTTTATAATATAGGTAAAGAGCCTTACTAATAAGGTTTGACAGGATAGGCACAGCTGCCTGAGACTCACTTGAATTGACAAGAAGTATCTCCCTTGCTCCTTTTATACCCCCCAAATATTTATTAACTCTTTGCTGAAAAAAAGATCAATCCTTTTCAATTGAAAAGCATTTGCTCTAGGCCTGTGCATCCCAAACAAGTGCCCATCGAAGCTTAAAAAAAAACTCCAATCTTCTCCATCAGTGTTAACAATTATTTTTAAGGTTTTGTGCTGCTTTTGTCTTACGAGAAAAATCCTATGCATTTACTGCAAAGCTTGGTCAGGTAAATAGATAGCAAAGAAACCAATACAATAGAGATTTCCTGGCTTGAAAGACTAATTTATTAAATAAGCCTGAACAATTGTTATTTGTTCTATTGCTGACTACAGACAGACATTTAATATTTCCACACACTAAAGAGCACAGTTTTATAAGCTTCACCTTTCTCTGCTTTTAGAAACAGCTGCATGTTGTCTCCGTACTCCTCTCACCGATCAACTGCTAACATCTTTCCTCAAAGCACAGGTAACGTTCAACAGGAGAGGCAAGCACAGAGCAGAACAGAAGGGACAGAGGGCACGAGCATCACACCCTAGTTACACAGACTAGCAGTTCTCTTAGTTTAGATCTTCAGAACGGTTCTGAAGACTTCAAAATTATAAGAATTCATGAACCTCTTTTTTTTTTTTCCTCAGTGGTTACCACTAGATAACAACCGTGTTATCTTGCCCCAGGAGTTTTGAGCGTTGCGGAAAGATACCACATCTGCAGATGACTACGTATGTATACATCAAAAGACCTAGCCATTAAGACACAAGAAAATTGCCTCTTTCAGCAGCATTTGGCCCTTATATACTGATTAATGTGTTTAAAAAAACCCAACAAAACATAGCAGGCCATGCAAACTCCTTTCTTCACAGTGGGATGGTGTTCCTTTTTTTGTTTTCCTTGAGTATCCCAAATTACGCATTTAATATTTCAGTCACTGGTAAAATGAACATGCAGCCCATTACAATAAATTTAACAGAGAACTGTAATCTGACTTTTTCTTAATCTTATGAAACCAAGCAGAGAAAGGGCAGGATATTTCTCCAGCTCTTTTCATGTGAGGTGTTCCAGGGACTTAATATTTCTCCAGCACACTAATTCCTGCAGAAGCAGGCCTACAGTAATGTGATTAGAAATGGGCTATAGTGCCAAAGGGCAGACACACTTGCCAAAAGAGGCAGTTAAACTCAGCAGTTCCTCAGAACGTTTCCCTTAAACAAATGGAGCCAGCTCTATTCTGAATTTATTTTTCATCCTTCCTTAAATTTTCTGGCGCATTAAGAAAGCTGACACTGTTACACTAGGATTGTCTCATCATGTGTATACGTGACACTCTAGAGGTGACAAGACTCACATACAGACTTTTTAAAAAAATCAAACGAAAAAAACAACATGGCTCAGGACAGTTCAGTCAAGCCCTATCAGTACACAGAGTTTCAGCACACCTGCGTGGTCAAGGGGGTCCAAACCACGGCCAGATCAAGACTATCAAGACTGATGACTCTGGGAAGTCACCCATCATTATCCTACAAAGTCAGCAGAGTGTCCCACTGGCTGGAAGTCAGGCTGAGATGGCTGGAAGATGCCATCGAAACAAGGCAGGAGAGCTTGTTGGCTACATCCTCCTCCCATCCCTGCTTGAGGAGCAAGGTGGGCTCAGCTGCTTGGTTGGCAAGCTGGAAACACCACACCAGGCCACTGTCTGCTGCTGAGCAATGGAAACTCATGCTACGAACTCCCAGTATGATCAGCTTGCTTTTTTTAACAAAACAAACACTACTCATAACACTCCTTTCTTCAGCAAAAAGAGAACAGCTGTCAAGAAGTTTCCATTGACATGGAAGACATGTTTATACACCCAGCAGCAGCTACTGCAGTGGTGGAGCCAATTCAGTGAGGTTAACCTTTTTTAGGTTTGACATTTATTTTTTGTTTTTTCCTCCCAAATTTGCCTAATCAACTTTAACTGCCATTGAGTACTAGCGCATCACTGTGGAATTGAGAAGTACAATGTGACTATTAATAGCCTGGCATGTATTAATGAGAATTTATGCTATCTCCCCACCATGTAATCACTCCAGACTGGTCTTGATACAACTTCCACAACTGTGTAATTGACCCACATATCACAAAGAGATAAGGACATGCTATTACATGGTTTTAAATGACCTGCTGGCTTTTCTGAAGCTAAATGGTATCTTTAAACAATGATAAAGTAATAGAAGTGTTTTGGGTTTGTTATTTTAAATTTGTTCTCTAGTGCTGAAATAAATGGATAGAAAAACCCCACAAGTTTAGCTATTTATATTAATAGGTAAGGATATATCAACAGTTTCAGCTAACTTATCCACCCGAAAATTTGCTAAGCACTTAGAATCCAGTAACAAAAATTGAATTAGGTCAGAAAGCAAGAAAAGCAGTATTTGAAATAGAAGATTAGGGAACTGTGAAAAAAGGATGTTACTACTACTACTACCCAAGTAAGGGCAATGAAAGAGAAAGAAAGCACAGAAAGGGCTACAGAAAAGATCAACAGGCCAGCAAGTCTGGTCTTGGATATGCAAGCAGAAAAAAAGCCAACAAAACACACAGTGCTCCATGAGTGAAGCTTGATAATGCCACGAGTCAGAAGTGAGGCTAAACCCACCAAGGTTCTTCAACCTGGGATGTGCACTATTCAGGCTGCAGAGAGCCCTAAAGCACACCACCACAGACCTGTAACAACAAAATACTTCAATACAAGAACATAGAGATCAGAAATTAGCACACAACATGCAAAAAAAACCCCAACATTGTATGCCTTTGGGAAGGGAGAGTGGAAACATCACAAAACAGTATCTAAATACCCACACACTGGGACCTTGCATCCTTGTGAAGCTGTATTGGTGGGACACTGGTGGAATACACCCAGTCCCACTCTAGCTGGAGTTGGCCTTACTGTAACACACATTTTCTGTCACATACATATATGTGAATGCCCTGAAGTGACCAACAAACAATCTGTTTCTCCGAAGTCACCAGTATCCTGTTTTCACACCCAGTTAGCTGAAAGAAAACAAAATCCCAAACCCAGACCTCACTCATGCAGTACCATGGGATGGCATCACAACAACACAGGAACGCATCGTAAACATTTGTTTGAATCTAGAAGTGCTAACCCTTCATAGGCAGACGTTATCAGGGTGGAGGAAAACACAACTGAATTAGAAAAAGGACCGTATGGAATGCTGTAATTCATTAAGAGAACAGTACTACTTTTGCTTCTTCCCACAGCATTGTAAAGCTGGCGGTTTCCATTTAGCCTATACGTAACTTAATGAGAGTTCCTAATCCACATACAAATGCATTTACTTAGAGCTGCATACAGTACTATGGGCACCAACATAACTGGTGATAAATCAATATTCATATAATGTAGCTAAAATACATTTGTGCACTCATTTCTTGGATACGAACCTAGGCAATGTCTCACAGTAATCAAAACAATTTTAAGATTTCCAAGGACCAAACGCATTCCCAGTACTTCCTGAATAAAGCTGATAGTGACAAAGTCCCTCGTCATCACTATTCAGCTCATATTTTACAGGACATTTCACTTCTATCCTTACCCTTCTTACTTTTATTTGCAGAAGTCCCTTATGTTACACTCACAAATGCAGGGTCACAGATTTCGCTTTTGTTGTCACTACATAAAGGAATCCTTCTGCAGAGCTGCTGAAATAAGTGTAATAGGAGCAGTTCTGTACCAAGGTCATTTTCGGTCTGGCACCACAGTCCCCTCAGGATTCCCTATTACGGCTACATGAACTGCCAGGTTCCCTTCACAAGTCTGTTTTCCCCCCTTCCACCCTAAGACATAAAATTCAGTCTCTGCAAGCCTTTGCATTAAGCTGCTTTCATCCAGGAAGTTTATATACAGATTTACTGACAGTTTGGAACCCAAGGAAAATAACAGAATTAGCAACAGAAAAGCCAGACCACGACAGAAACTGCAGCTCATCTTCTGTCATAATGACAAGAGCAAACCTTTACAGCAGTAATCCCAGGAGCAGCCCGCCTTTCTCATTACCCTCAGCTCTATTAGCACTGCAGCAGAGACAACATTCTAGCCCCAAACCACCAGGACACACAGTGCAATCTAAAAAGCTCCCTAGTACTTCTCTCGCATTTGTTCCATTTTTATTTATTAACACACGCATTTTCTTCATCAGTGGGACAATCTAAAAATAGACAGGATTTAGCATTTTCTTTTTACACAGCTGCTTTTAAACATTCTAGCCCATACCTAAAGGCTCGAAGACTTGTTCACAAAAGGTCTCTCCCCTCCTCTCCTCGCCACTCTCTCATGTGGAAAACGCATGCAGTATTGGTAATTTAAGTCTAAATTTACTTCTTTACATGCTGGCAGAAGCTAAAAGACTTAGATCCCAAACATCTTTTGCCAAAATACGCAGCACACTAAGCACATGCAATCATTTCACTGGTAAATTACTTATTGATGTGCTTCTCACTGAAGAAATCATGTTTGAACTTCTTTTGGAAAGCGATTAGCTTGCTTTCACTGCAATATATACAAAGACATTCTTGGTGTGCCTTTAAAGCATTCGCTGTGTCTTCTGGTAGAGCTGTGTACAAAGAAAAATCAAAGTTGCTAGGAAAAATACCTTAGACAAGAAAAACCTGGAAGTTCATACACAGGATCAATGCATTCACATGATCCCTGAATTCAGCCCAAGATTTCATTACATGTCTTTGGGAGGGTATTGTACACTGACCCACCACATCAAGCAAGCAGCAGAGGCTGCTTCTTTTTATGAATGACTTCTTAAGAGGCTGAGTGGTAAAGAAGAGACTATGGCAGACTGACTGTGTTTGGTTCAAACCAGTTCTCTCACAGCATTTTGCAAATGAGTTCTTACCCAGAGCAAGTTAGCTTGCACCATCACCTGCCTGCTGGGAAAGCCCTTCATGACAAGTGACCAGCAGATTGCCTCTGATGGCAGGCCAGCAATATACCTCTGGTTCCTGTCGCTTTTTACTGACTTCCACAAAACCACAGTAATACTGAGTGGTTACACACAATGAAAATCTGAGATGGCACCTGAGGCGACACTCACAGGAATAAGGTCTACAAATGACATTTGACCTTAGGCAGTGCCATAAGGAGTAACACTGAGAATGAAGATGTATTTTTCATCTTTTGAGCAGCATAGAGCAAAAAATTATGAAGAAAAACTAACCACAAGGTTATCTGAAAACTAGACAACTACATATAAGACATTCTCTAAAGAAACCATGTAATATATAAAAATTTGCCTAACTAATTCATAGTTATGGGTTTCGCCTTAATGCATTCTCCCCTCATTTCTAGATAGGAACAGCATACATCTTCAGAAAAGCAGCTCTCCTTGGTGCAGAATGTAGCAATTTACTATCTGAGTTGAGACACACTAAGACCTTTTAAAAAAAAACAAAACAACACAGCACATCACGGGCTACGAGGAAGAGATGTAGGGAATTCTGTAGGAGATGTAGAAGAGTGTAGCCAGCAGGTCAGGGGAGGTTCTCCTCCCCCTCCGCTCTGCCCTAGTGAGGCCCTATCTGGAGTACTATGAGGGGACTGGAGCATCTCTCCTATGAGGAAAGGCTGAAGAAGCTGGGCTTGTTCAGCCTGAAGAAAAGAAGGCTAAGAGGGGACCTCATAAATGCTTAGAAATATCTGAAGGGTGGGTGTCAGGAGGATGGGGCCAGACTCTTTTCAGTGGTGCCCAGCGACAGGACAAGGGGCAAAGGGCACAAAGTGAAGCAGAGGAAGTTCCATGTGAACATGAGGAAGAACTTCTTCCCTCTGAGGGTGACGGAGCACTGGAACAGGCTGCCCAGGGAGGTTGTGGAGTCTCCTTCTCTGGGAGATATTCAAGACCTGCCTGGACATGGTCCTGCGCAGCCTGCTCTAGACGACCCTGCTTTGGCAGGTGGGTTGGACTAGACGACCCACAGAGGTCCCTTCCAACCCCTAACATTCTGTGATTCTGTGTAAATTGAAGGCAACACCAGCCATAGATACATAACCAAGACGAGTAATCAGGGAGACTTCTGTTCAAGTCAAATGCATTATCATTCCTTTTCTCCTTAGAAGCATGAAGCAGCCCTCATAAGATCCCAGTTACTGGACAAAGTACTCAGCTCTCTGAAGGAGCATCTCAATTCCAGAAACCTTCAAAAAGAACAACTGCAGATGCTAACTCTGAGTATCAGGATGGTCGCACCCATTCATGCCAATGGCTCATCCCACCTAGTTGCCTGCCATTAACAGTGCATGCATGTCAACACCTAGGGGAGAGCATGAACCAGGCAATTTCCAGGTACTCACCTCATATCCTCAAAAACCCAGCTTTGTGGATTTTACAAGTCTCCTGGGTCTCGCCTACGTAGTAACCTGCAACAGCTCTACCTCTTGGTGCTTTTCCTGTTTCTTAAGCCCCGTAAACATCCTGCAACACAACATCCTTTGGCAAGGAGTTTTATGTAAGGTTGTAAACACCAAGCTCAAGCCTTTACTTGAGGCAGAAAGCTGGTACAGCAGTTGACAGCCTTTACAGCTGGAGCTTGGCTTGTTTTTTTTTTAGATCCTATGTGACTAGCAAGGGGAAGAAGCATTATGAACAAGACGTCAGTGAGTCAGTAAGGTTGAGGGAATGTCTCTCCTCAAATTCAATTGCTTGACCAACAATTAATAATTGGTTAATAAACAATATTGAACACTTGGCTCACAACATATTTTTACCAACACTACTTAGAGAATGGGGCCAGTGACCAATATATTTGAAACAAAGTGGCACCTTAGATTGCCTACAGATGTTTTCAGGCCAGAATGAGAAACAAAATACTTTTTCTAAACATATCTGCTAAAAGGTAAGAGAAATAGTCTTTTAATCTGGGTATCGAAAGATTTCTCCAGTAGCAAAAGCAGTTCAGCTATGAAATGTCTTTCACTGCATATGGCACACAGCTAGTCTGAAATGTGGCACCCTCACCCCATGCAGTCATTTAAGCTATCTTGGCAGGCTTAGTACCCTCAACAATCCTCTTATCTTGCCCTATATCCACAACACGAGACCTCACTAATGCTATAAACACAGACCTCATTCATTCCAGCACTTCGAAGTTTTAAAAAACCCCATGGTGTTGGCCTACTCAGACCAAGTACAAAGGGCCACAAGACACTCAACCTACTATTCCTCCAGGTGCTAACACCAAGCAATATGGATATAATCCAGTCCACATCTATAAGCCTGGCAGTTAGCTCTCTAAGAACTGGAAAAGCTATTGCTCCCTCAGAAGACAACAGACCCCCATCTGGAATTCAACAAGGCAAACAACCCTCTTATCACAGGTGGCTCCCTCAGCTGCCAGTCACCCAGGAGCACCTTCTCAGAAAGAGTCATTTCAATTCCAAATAGGATATCACAACAGACAGTGGCTTAATGTTCCATTTAAGACTACGTCTTCCATAGTGCAGCACAACAATCAACTCAATCTATTTAAAACGCAGGTTTTAAGTCTGCAGAACAAACTATCCAGACTATCAGTTTAAATCAGGCTCACGGAACATTTGGAACCAATTTAAGTGGATTTACAATCACATCACAGTTAAACCACTGTAACTTCCTTGTGCAGGCAGGCCTGTATGGCAGGCAAGGGAACAGTTGTTTATAGTTTGGATGACATGATATGAGGAGAAAGAGAATGTCAGAAATAGCCTTCACTTCACTGTTTGGGGATTTCAGCACTGAAGGCTGAAAGGTGGGGGAAAAAGCTTATTATTTTGCTTGCACTACTCAAATATTAGAAGAAACCTTAATCCACTTTACATTGGGATCTGTCTCAGTCGCTCAATTCTAACAACAGAGAATGTATCACCACATACAGCCATGTCCAACCACTTCGGGGGAAGTATGTCCAGAATTTATACATCAGATCTTCTATCCTTAGTCACCTAGGTATTTTTCAGGTAAATTATTAAATATAATTAATGCTCTTAACTCCAAGCTTTTCCTTTAATCTTGCGTAATCTCCAGAAACACTACCCAATCCATTTTGTCCATGCCATAGTGTTAGCTCTTCAGGTAATTTTAAGATGGCAAATGGTTACGTACATCACTCACCTTACCATTCAAAGTTTTTTTCCCCCGCCAGGCCTGAAAAGAACACACAGAGGAAAAGCCCCAGCCTTGGAGCTGCTGTATGTGTGATACAGCTAATTTCTGGGCTGCACTAGGCTGGAAGTCCCTTGTAAGTGGCTGACTTGCAAAGGTTTGGTCCTCGGCGCCTTCAGTTATTCCCAGGGAGCTATTCTCTACCTTGTCTGTCTTATCAGTGTCAGGTTCTAGCATGAACACACGTGCCTTTTGCTCAGACACTACAATGTCCTATTTGAAGACTACTATTTTCTTCTTGAAGAGAAGGGGATTTGACTAGCTAGGAAGTAGCTTTTACTTCAGAAAATATAACAGCTGGATTTTAATAATTTCAATTACCCCACAATACACTCTTTGGGGTCAAAATATTTTTCATGCTGCTGAAACAGAGTGCAAGTTATTCCATCCTTCAGCTGAAATCACCACTCTGCCCCCGGAACTACAGTGCAACTGTTCTACGTGTTTCCAGACTTCAAGCTCAGATACCAAGAAACAAACCACCACAAGAAAATAGGTTATTACATTCTACAAAAGCTTTTACCTTCTGCCCAGTGTTAGAGAACCAGGTAACAAGGTACTGTACTTAAAGCTGCTGTGTTAGTGTCCTCAAAAATCAACAGAAAAGGAAAAAGAATATTGGTGGTCACAGGCTGTAATTACACTCAAGATCTCTCACATAAGGTATAACACGCAGCCCATGGAGAAGTTGTTTTACTTCATATGGAAATTTTACAACCTTTCAAGGTTATTTCTAGTTCAGTACAATGCTGCTTCTCAACACAGCAGTAGATAGATAGTCACAACCAACAACTCCAACATCTTACAAAGATGAGCCACACATCTTGAAACAAATCCAGTGCCACAAAATAATTTATATCTTGGATAGTTTAAAAAAACCCAACACATAAGTATGTCACGAAATCATATCGCAAGCCATTTCTCATGGCTGAGAATGTTCCTACTTGCCCATTGCCATCGCAGAGGTATTTCTCTGCACGCTTTGCCATCAGCTAGCCAAAACTACAGATACTGCAGGCAAGTTGTTAGATTCCAGTGTTCCAAAAAGCAACAGCAAACAGTTGTGTATAACCAGAGCAGGTAGCTCATCTTTTCACTATTACTTTTTAGTAATTCCTCCCAAACTTGTACCAGATTAAGACAAACAGAACCCCTGTCAAACTGATAACGCTTATGAAATTGTAACATACTTGAGACTACAGTATAGTAATGACTAAGTTATTTTAAGAATTCCGTAAGTGTAAGTAAGACACAGCCGAGTTGTCAGTATTTGAAAGCAAAACCAAACCTCACTCATGAAGAACTTCATCTGCAGAAGTAGTTAATTAGACCATTTTCCTTGCTATTGGGAATTTTTTCAGTATTACACTTCTAAAGAGTTACTAACTTCACTACCTTCCCGTCACCATCAAAATACAAAAGACAGGGAACCAGCAAAGCGTCTCTACCTCTGAAAAGGTGTGTTTTTCCTGTCCTGGCACATGTATTGTACAGAACTTCACCTGAGCTAAAAAAACCAAAGAGAAGGCAGTTTCTCCCTACTGTGAAAAACGGGAAACAGAACATGGACTTGAGATGGGTACTTTGCGAGAACTTTGGGGAAAAAGTAAAAAAGACAACTGAAAAGTACGAGGGGGGGAAGAAAGTTAACACACGTCAAGAGGAAAAGGGCCCTGTGGTTAGCAACAGTTGCTGAAGAGTGTGCAGAAGTGTTTGATGACTTTGTTGTTGTGGGGGTTTTTTTGTTTAGTTTGGATTTTGGTTTTTTTCTGCTTTGTTCTGTTTTTTAAATAACGCTGACTTATAAGCCTTCTGCAAAGAGTTCTATAGTTTAATAATTTAGCCGATGGATGATGCTTTATTAACGGCATGCATCAGAAGTTATCACCGGAAAACTGGATAGAAGCCCAGATGTCTGGTTTGAGACCATTTTTATTTCCTACATTTTCAAAACATCGCATGGGGCTTTAGCTGCATGACTCAGATGAACTTAATGAGAGTCATGCAGCTATGCCTGCACATGCCACTTTGAAAATAGAGAAGTACTGTTCTGGGGTCGGTTTTTCTGAAGATCTTCCTGGAGTGATTTAAAGCTGTTTTTAACTCCTCTCAGTCTTTTTTCTAAAGGTCTTCCACACTTCATATCACCATGTCTGACACAGATAGATAGCTGAAAACTTTGGACACCTCATTTTTCAAAGACTCCAGTACTCAGACCTCGTGTAGTACCATGAAAAACAGTAAACAGCCAGGCAACTAAACTCAGCCAATTGTGCGTATGTGCTCAATTTAACTGCACATCAGAACACTACTGCGGGCACTGAGCGGGGTTACAACTCTAAGCTGTACTCCAAGTTACAACTTAGTATCATCGTATCATTTATTATGATTGATTACTACTTACTGTAAAAGATTTTAATACCCACACATGATCAAACCTAATACAGGTTATTCAGGTTTAAATCAAAACCTCAGTATATACAGTGTATTACACACCACGCAAACTTCTACAGGAACGTCATGCTGTAAAACCACAGATTCAGGAAACAGAACTGTATACAATATGTATCATTTATAACCTACTTAAAAAAAATCATTTTGCTATATTTGTTGTAAGCTACAAGGATAGTTTTACTGTATTCTCATCTTTTGAAATACAGATTTCCTTATTTTCTTTCATTTTCTTTAAGCAGGAGTGCTAATCTTTCCCTTCCTAAGTCTATGAAATGCTTGTTTAAACAAGAGCCTCCCTCAGTCAGCTGGCAGCTTGCAAATCTGTCTTTGGGTCCAAACCGACAAAACCTGAGAAAAAAACTGGGACTTCCCTCTATGCTCTAACCTTTCAATTCTACAGGGACATTACAGCAGAAGACTAATGGGGAATATAAAGATTGTTACTCTTCCATTTTCAGTGCTCATATTTTATAGAAATAAATGACACAAGACACCACGAAAATACTCAACAATTTTGTAATAAGTTCTGAGAGAAAGCAAGCAACACAGGCAGGATCACTTCAGGGGAATGTCTATGTATCAGAAAACACAAATAATGTGAAGAAAAAAGGATCACCTGTGGTAGGCCAGTATGAACCACTTCAGAGCAAATCAACTGCAGCACAAGGATGTCTTTCCTCCATAGAGGAAAGACAGACATAGAACATGTGTACACCAACACTACTGATGCACAAGCTACACATCTGAATTGTGTTCATAATCATTAACACAAGCCACAACGTCCTGAAGTTTAGAGATCCTCCTGATTCTGACCAGTAGTAACACAACAGAGAGTCTCACAAAGGAGGCAATGTGCTTGCCATCCCGTAGGGTTTAGCCAGGATGACACTTTCCTCTCAAGTTTCCTGCATTTCTTGAGACCTCTGGGCTCTAGAGAGACTCTTCTAACTAAAAATACACACAGTGCATCCTGTCTCACCCTGGTGACAATCTGTCATCCTCCAGGCATTCCCCAGCTGTCAATTTTGAACAGTATTGGTTAACTGCTTTAACAACAGCATCAGCAATACAGCTAGAACCACTGCCCATGCAGGTAAAATTTCAGGCCTTTTTTTTTTAATTTGTTATTGTTTCCTAACCATTTTGCTTTCAGGGCATCAGCCAGTGGATAAATAACTTGACTCTTATTCCAACAAAAGATCAGTTATTTCAAAAAAACACTTATAGTAGAAATGAACACTGTTCCATGCACTAAGAATACGACAGTCGCACAGAATGAACGTACTTTAGAAGAGCCACAGGAGTTACTTAACTGTTTGCTGTTTACAGGGCTGCTCCATAAATTGGGAAGAGCAAGACAGAACTAAGGTCACTCCAACCATACCGCCAGCTTTTCTGCTCTGCTTGTGAGGAGTAAGAAATGATTGTCATTATAAAGCTGAAATTTTCCTGCTATGTCTGGAACTGGACTGATGCCTAAAGCCACAGTTGACTGCTGTTGCCAGCATAAGCCCAACAGAGAAGAGGAAGAAAGGAAGGAAAGGAAAATATCGGGAGCTGAGCCCCCAAAGCTGGCATCTAACTGCAAGAAAGAGCACTAACCTGCACAGCAGCCAGAAACATCACACTGAACCTCTAGATTGGGAAAGCTAAAAGTTGTCAGCTCACTAAGCAGTATCTTTTCAAGCTAGAGTTTTGTTCTCAAGTAGATCTATTCACCTACTGCCAGAGAACGTTCTCAGCAAAACGTAAAAGCAAGACCTGCATACAGTGAAACTGGATTGTGTTTAGTTAACAGTTACCTCAGTCCATCCCATCTTGTCTAGACAAAAGCCTTGCTCCAGTGTAGACCCTGGGCTGTTAACATTTGCCAGTGACATATCTGAATACTTTCTATAATTGCTAATGAAGCTCAATCCACTTGAGTTACGCTCTGGGCAGCAAGAATGTACCTACACTGATGCTGAGGACAGGGGCTTAAACTATTTTATTTGAATGTGAATGAAGACAATGCCAACCTTTTCTTTCAAAAGGATGGGGAGATTCCACACTTCACAGATGTGGGCCATGGGAATAAGATGATCTGAGTCCAGTTCAGATTTCCTATTTCATAGCAGTAGATGCACTGCTACTTCCACTTTACTGACCCGTAGTAGATTTCTGTCTTCTCAGTCATCTCAGCAATAAATCAGCTAAGGAGACATGAATGATAGAGGTGGAAATTGGGGCAAAAAGAATTATGTAAACAACCTTGCTGTAAATTCTAGCTTCTAAGCGTAAGTTGCATACCCTGTAGACTTTCTTAGGAGCAGTTCCAAGGAAACGCTGTAAGTGACTACAGAAGACAACTGGCACTAGGAGCAGGTTTTCTTTGTGTATACCAACAAGATGGTCTTCCAACAAAACTTTGCCTTGCAACGTTAAATCAGTGTCGTCTCACTCACATGTGTATCTCCTAGAAAAAACAAAATGTACTACCTTCAAGCCGTTATTGACCTTTTAAGTGGCAGCAAATTACCTTAAACTTTATATTACTACATAAAACAGATATCAATACATTGGAGAAATGACCACAAATGACTTGCTGCTGAAAGAGAACTTGTCATTCTGGGGAAAAAGGAAGTGGTGAGATGGTTTAATTTTTTACCATTTCTTTTTGGCAGCACTGAGTGAGAACATTTTACATTCATGCCACAAAGGCAATTGATTTGGCTCCATCAGATTCATTTTCCTAAGGCTACAGATGTTCCTTCAGAAGATTTTATTCATATTGAAGTTCAGTAAAGAATTAAACTCTTATTCCAGATTTTAGGAAACCGCCACCACAAACAAATACTGAAAATATTAATTGCAATACCCATGTTCTACTCTAGTCCTTTTAAATTTTCATTAGCAAGTGATTTCTTTTAAAGATGAGGGATATTGGGAATTACCAAGTCTGACACACTGCAACTATATAGCCTCCTGCTGTACATACAATGGGGATTTCAAAATAGTCTGGGAAACCCGTTTAGGCAAGAGTAATGCAAACACAGAAATAGCTCCTCTTTGAGAAATACATCAAGGATACAAAGGGATATGCACATCCAAGTGAGTCAGTTCAAAATGCTTGTCAGGAAATAGCTGAAACTCACTAATCATTAATAGAATATGTTAAGCTATTAATTCTCAAATGGAACTGTGTTGGACTTCCAGCTGTTTGACATACTAAAGAGAAACCTAGAAGTCTGTTTTCATTTTGGTACTACTGCCGTTTGTATTCTTTTTTTCTTCCCTGCTCCTCTTCTCCAACACAGTGGAACAGCTGTGACTGACAACTCTTATAAAGGTATCCTTTCTGCTTTACAACAGACAGTAAACATTTTTATGAATGGTGGTACACATGCAAACAGGCACATTCCCTTTAAAAGGAAGCCTTACAAGGACTGGAAAAAAAACTCTGCAAGTGCTACAGAACACGTGCATTTCTAGGAAACTGCCTTCAACCCTCTAATTCTTCTTAATTACAATTAGTCTCAGATGATGCAGCAGAGAGCACTCAAACAATCCTGATATTTCCCCAAATGAGTTTCTGTGGATGGAACTTCCTAGAACAGTTTGGAAAAACTAGATAATTCATGATTTTTTTGAGAACATGCTCAAACAAAAACTTGGCATGCAAAAAGATGCTTTTACTTTCTATATGAAGTGGTTTTCTGCTGATATAACTTATCAGTTGGAACATTTTTTGTCTATTGCTATAAAAAACCCCAATGAATTGAACATGAAATCCTGTAAGACAACACATTATCACTCCCCTTACCGATATCAAAGCACAGCTGCAACCAAAACAGCTTTTCTAAAAAAAAAAATGAATCCACCTAGTTTCTACAGCAATTAAAAATTTACTTTCTCTTTTGCTACTATTTTTCAAAGCTGAAAGACTCAGTAGTGAGGTAGAGCCACAGAATAAAAAGGGATTCTGTATTTTATTGTCCAAGAAATGATTCGAGGAAAAAAAGATTTAAGGAGGACTATCCCCAGCATGGTGTTGCAGCTCCCAACACAGGAGCCAGACATGTAACAGTGCTGGCTTGGAATGAGCCTACGTCTTCCAAAAGATGACACTGCTGCAGGACCCAGGCACTCAGTGGAGGAAGCTGCCAACCCTCAAAATTTATACCAGTTCCAGTGCTAACAAATTTTTTAAACTTTATTTTTACGACGACACCTCAAAAGATTGTTCTCAGTACCAAACTCCACAAGACAAGGCTATGAGAACTTCGTATTTGCAACAGAAGCACAAGCTATTTAATTACAATACAAAAGTCGTTTTCTTAGGCAGTCATCTGCCAGAAGTGCTTTTTGGAATAGGACACATACTCACTGCAGGAGCTTACTGTGACTGAAGCCAGTAGGGGAGATAACTGAAGCCTGGCAGGTGAAGGTCCGTTTCTCTCCATTTAATAGAATTCCACAGTAATTACTTCTGTTCAAACAGAAGAGAGCAGACATTTCCTGCCCACCAGAGCACCCTCCAGCTACACCTCCAAATGGAGAAATACAATAATTAAAGTTTCATCGATCTTCATCATTTTTAATGTGACAGTAGATGTGGGAGCATTGCTAGATTTTATATTGTAGAAGTGTATGCAGCAGCAACTTTGCTTACAAATGGGAAATTGAACCAAGTGCCTGAGCACAACCCCAAGTTAAGATTACTGTACGCAGCATCTGTGTAATTTACAGCTGCATTAGGTCTGCAACAAAAACCTGTAGATTTGCTTCTTTGTAAGAAAGGAATACAAATTCAGTGATCAATCTCGAGTGTGTATCAGCATGGTTAAAGGGAGCACTGGAAACTTCTCATGAGCACGATTCCCCACCAACACACCAGTAAAATCAGTAGGAAGACAGACTCAGTCAACGCAACAAAAACAACCCACCCAAAAATCCCCAGTCAGTCACCAACACTCAGGTTCCAATGCAGTCAGCTACGCGAGGAGTGACAGGCAATGACCAGACAAATTGTGTTGAGTTTCTGAAGAGCAGAGTTCTCAGGAGACCATCATATACTGATCCAACAATCTGCTTTACAGCGAACAAAGTCAGACAAAAAAAAAGCCACTTCTAGATCCCTGTTAAAAATAAAAAAAAAGTCAGGCTTCTGGGCAGATAAATCTTCACGTGTGAATAGTTCTCACCGAGTGTAGCTATCGTGAATGTAAGCAGAAGAAAGCCATAGAAATACGTGTCATTCATTAGAAACCTTGTAGGTACTAGCAATGTATTTGAGTATCAAAAACAGCATGCTAAAGGTTGCATTATTTTGTATGTTACCCTTTTTACAGTGCAAACAAGGCAGTAACTTCACTGCTGAAGAGACAACAGGCCTTCTCTACAGGGAGAGAAATAAGTTAAAAGGAGAGAGCTTTGTGCCTCTCCCCCACGCCAGTGGGTTTTACAAACCTCACAGAGACCCTTTCTAGACCACCAGCATACACTCCCTTTTCCTCACCAAGCCCAAGAACGGAGGGCTTGACAGGCTTACTTGTAACTCTTTACGTAGTCAAAAGCCAAACCCATAGATTTCCAATCCTTATCCATATTTTACAGTGTTCTAGCTTTTCTTTCATGCCTTCCCTAGAATGCTTTCTCAGCAATACCAGGCAACTTCAAGAGAATGGTAATTCTCGCATCTCGCATCCCTTGAAGCGCTATCCTCTTTAGGTAACATATTCCTGCTTCTTCCCCTAGATTTACTGCTCCCACCTTCTTATTTCAACTCAGCATAAATTAGGAACTACTTCAAAAATAGCAGTAACCGCTTCCAGAGACGCAAAGTCTGCCAGGACTTTCACTGCCATCATTTTATCACTCCTCCACTGTAGGAATACCGTGTATTTTCACACAAGCCAGCTCCTCCTTGCTGCCCAGATGGCCTAATACACCTTCTTAAAAATCCCCCCCTCACATATCACAAATCACACACCATAAAATCCAGTAATTGTGCACACATTCTGTTAAAATGATGGTCTCCAATGTATTCTCAGCTTTTGAGAGATCATAGCTTCTTTGTGCACATGAACAACACATGACTGACATTGGGAAAGGGTTTTCTGTTCAGATATGCCTTTGGGATCAACTACCACTTCTCAGCTTCCTTCCCTCTTCCCCAGCTCTACGTTTGGGATGTCTTTGAGTAACAGATACCCAGGCAGCCCAAAAGGGAAAAACTGGTTGATTATAAGTCCCCAAGCAGTTATGCCATGAGATTACTAGTGATATCGTGAACACCAATACCTGCCCTTCACCTGCTCCACCTCCAATTTTTTTGTCTTTTTTTGCAGATACACAACGAAAAGCTCCCACCTGAGCTTACTAAAATAACATGCACCCTGAAGTATGACAAAAGTCTACGCTGCTATGAGAAGAGCTGGTCCTACCTCTCATCCTAGAACTCCTGTGTATATCAGGAACATGATCTAGCTGAACTCTAACCTTGAAGAGCTCATCCTGCAGCTGTGCAAACACTAGTGGCTTGGCAAGGAAGAGGGAAAAGAACACGCTTCTAGAGAGAAATGAAGATCAAACTGCCCTTGTCAACGACAGTGTGCACGTATGTCGGATTAAAGCACAGCCCGGTTGTGGATTCAAGCGATGGTGAAAGCACAACCCAGTGATGGGTACAGCAACATGCATGACAGTTGGAGGGACCTAGACTTTCTAAGAGAAGTGGGACCTCGAAGGTGAGCATCGCACAAAGCTCCCAGTGCAGAAAGCTGCTGGACCCACCACCACAGCACAGCGTGGTGCCACTGCAGCAGGCAAACAAGGATTAATGATGCCACTATGGACATCACATCTTGACATTTCTTAGATTTCATGTACTTACATATTCAATCATAACACTAAGTAAACGAAAAACAAGGGAAAACATAGCAACTCAATAGTCTATCCCTATCTTGTCCACAAAGCAGGATGTATTAATAAGCACAAACACATTTCCGAGTAGTACAAAACCACATGTCATTTTTAACACTAATGAATACCAGCCGACACAAGGCACAAGCTGTCATATTGCTGAGCTGCTCCAGACACCTGTCACTCCTTGGCAACAAAAGGGAGAAAAGGTCAAGACACTGTTAGTAAACCCAAAAGGGAGACTCACTTTTCTACCAAAATTGAACTTGACAGGAACCATCATCACAAATAATGCTGAGAGGTTCAGGTGTTACTGGTTACTGATGGCTTACACTGCTGCTGCTACTGAGCCATCCGCATTTTTTTAGTCAGTTAACATTAATAAAATCGATCTGCATTATTTGTTTTTGGATGAGAATATACAGTATTAGATTTCTTACACACATAGCATTTATACAGTTTATACAAAAATACATATACTTTCACTGAATCCCTGAAGAACACAGATACAGCTAAAACTAACATATTCCACCATCTTGCTTTCCAAATCCTTAATTGCTTTTGCATGAATACAAAGAAATCCAGCAAGAAATAAGAAAGCAAAATAACTTTGTCACATTTAAAAGCTGGCAGACCAAGTTTTGACCTCCTTCACTCTTCTGACAGCATGAAATCATCAGTGGTTATCCATGTCTCTGTCTTGATGGAGTAGAACCACATTGTAACACACACAAGCATGCATCAAGACCACTTAGCTCTTGCTTTTCCACAGAATGGGCCCCCGTGCCTTTTGGGGTCTAGTTCTGAGGTTTTAGATTAAACCCATGATTACTGGCTATACTGAATTTTATATTCAGCATGCAAGTATATCCACAAACATGTGTTTAGATTATGGTGGTCTTGGCTTTTAAGTATTGGTCCTGATTCTCCTCTCCCTTGTCTGACACAGGCCCAGTTACAAAGAACTGTCAATCCTCGTTCAGAAAAACCAAAAAACACATTGTTCCTGGATGATCTTACTTCAGAGCAGTTGCATTCAAATTGCGATGGTTCAAGAAAAGAATCAGGCTCAAAGTGGCAAGGAAAGGAACTAATGAAAAACATTCTGGAATGGCATAGACTATCTAGGGGGAAAGCGCTGCAGCTGACTTTTGACCTATTTTCAAGAAAAATAGACCATATAACTCAAAAGTAATACTATCACTAGATAGCATGATTTGCCATTTCAAGCGCATTTTAATAGGTTCCAAGTGATTTTGTGGAAAAGAGCAAAGAGATATAAGAAGCAATAACATGCTCTCTAGGGCACATAAATAACCAAAAGCTTCTAGTCATAGCTATCTACATTGTGCTCAGCATCTCAATATAGAGTGAAAAAAATAACCTGCTTTGGACAGGTTAGTCAAAGCTGTTACACTTGCTGTGTGCTACCACACAGTCTAAAGCACCCCAACACTGGCTCAAATAAGGGATGCAGGATCCCCACACAGAAAGGGAGCCTCTCATGGGCACCTTGAACTCAGGCAAACAAAAACTCCAAACCTATATTCCAGATTCTTTCCTTCACAAACATAAGATACATTTTATTTTAAATCCCATACATGCACTTAAACTAGGTTACAGATGCCTTTTATGAATCCCAAAATAAAATAATCTCTAGTGGTTAATTAGTGAAACTGGATAGAGGTATTTTTATCATTAGTGCTCATCCAAGTGAAATGGCAAAATTATTTCCTAGGAGGATTTCAAAATGCAGTCTGTATTCACTTAAATGTATTCTCTGCCCTAGCTTCTGTGGGTTATGATCCTGAAAAACCAAGAAACCTCAAAATATTCAGGACCAGATCAGTCAACGATGCAGATACTGAAAAGAAAGAAATTTCATATTCAAAAAAATCTGGCAACGCCACACTTCTGAACTAGTGTTCAGAAAGTTGTTGTAGCTGCCTGAAGCAGTATTAAGACAGTAAGAGTTACGAACTCATCAGCTGCATGCATCCGTGCTACAGGACACACTAGAAAATGTGGCCATTAGGAACATCTACTCCAGTGGTGCCTCCAAAGATGCCAGAGAAATGCCCATAGCAACAACAAGGAAGGAGAAGCTGACGACGACACTGCTGTTGGACAGGAGCTCAGGTAAGGATATCTTTTTTGCTTGACTTCCCAAGAACAAAGAGACTAAGTACTAGTAAAATGCTTCAAGATGATAAAACTGAACACCGAAACAAAACGTTTCAGTGTTATGATCAAGTTACTCACACTTACTCGTACATACAATACGCACAGGACCTGACTCTGCAATCGGTGATTCCCATGTAAATCAGGAATGTCTCTGCTAAAGGAAGTCTATTTACAGGTGTATAGGCCAGATTAAAAAAAACAGTACAGGCCCAAAGGATATATTTTTAAAGAGCTGTATTACTATATATACACATCTAGGAAAATATGGTGCTGGATTTTAAAAAAGCTCTCAAAATTACCCACTTCAGTGCAGTACAGCATACATTGCTATTTTCTGCATGAATGTGCTAAGCACAAGTTACTCCCTCACAAGGTTTATTTGCACTCTTAATATTGATACAAATTTGAAATTTGGCCTTCTCTGTACCCACAAGTAATGCCATATGCACTGAATTGGCCTAGGTGGATGGGAAAGCAGGATCCATTCCCATCATTTTTACTAAAACAACAAACAGGTTATCCAATAGCATTGAGTCAGAGCAGTCAATGTTTTTCAAGTTGATATTCAAAGCCACAACAAGTTATATTTGATATGAAAACTTATTAGCTTTTGGAAAGAAAGTGAAGTTGAAATCAAGAACACTAAACTCTTGAATTAGAAAGCTGGTTTCGCTTGGTGGAAAACCCCCCTAAGTTTGGGTTTTCCTAATTTTCCTAACACAGGTTTAGCTTCCCTCTCAAAAGCTACCTCACATTAGGTTATCTTCCTTCTAAACATCAACTTGCATTTTCATTGGTGACAGTTACACTGTAAAAACATTTACTGATGACAGAATTGTGACTTTGATGAACATATTGCTCAGGAGATGGCTAATGTTTCACATTTAGCAGCCTCAAATTTAGAGAACAGCATTACTATTGCTGTGTCGTAAGACCTCCAAATATGAAATTAAGATATTTCAAACCAAATTAACCATGTATTTTAGAGGAAAATAAAATCACTGTGCCTGTTATACAACCCTTATAGAATCAGAGAATAGTAAGGGTTGGAAGGGACCTTAAAGATCATCTGGTTCAAACCCCATGCCATGAGCAGGGACATCTTCCACCAGACCAAGGTGCTCAGAGCTCCATCCAACCTGATCTTGAACACTCCCAGGGAGGGGGTATCCACAGCTTCTCTGGGCAACCTGTTCCAGTGCCTCACCACTCTCATGGTGAAGAATTTCTTCCTAGTATCTCATCTAAATCTGCCCTCTTTCAGTTTAGAGCAGTTTCCTGTTGTCCTATCACTACACCTCCTTGTAATAAGTCCCTCTCCACTGGATCCAGGCACTCTGAACGTATCTGTCCAATGAAATATCACAGCAAATCTCTTCTTGAAGTAGTCTATTGCAGTGCATACTGAACAAGGTAGGCGTTTCACCTAGAGATTTTGAGACCACACTAAGGAACCCAATTTATCATTTATAACATTTGGAATGCTGAAAAATTACAAGCTGTGTTGATGTAGGGTGTAACCAAGAAAATCTGTTCGTAAAATGTCAGAACAATGCTGTTACACACTCCATCATTTTTGAAAATGGTTTGGAAAAATTCAAAACCAGTTGTTTAATACTTGAGCCAGTTTGTTTTTCAGGGAAGATGGACTGCTCTCTAATGATTCACTGTCCAGTGCATAGCACTAAAAATGAAATGAAAATTAGCACGGATTTATCTTTGTGACTGATTCCTTGGAAACTCTTGGGATTAACATACTCAATTACGAATCCAAAAAAACCCAAGTCAATCATGGATTAAAGTTGGTGATCCTATAAGCAATTTGGAATTTCTTTCAGACAAAGGGATTGAAATATGGAATGAACTGTCAGTGGTAGCAATATAAACTAGGCTTAGAACATATTTTTAAGAATAAAAAGTAAAGTACTATCTGGACGATTTTGGATTAGGTTGGCCAACCGTATTTTATGATATTCCAAGAAGTGTGGCGGGCTATTTGCAGGATCTGTTTTCTGTATGCATTGCTACTAAAGAATATTTTCTTGAATTGGAGCCTACGACTAGTTTTTTTGGTGGGTGGGAAGGGGAAAACTTTCCATGCTGCCCTAGGTCTGCTATTTCTGCATGTTAAACCTGTGTACAAGGCTGATAAGAAACGGTGCAAGAGAAAAATAAGCACACATGTAAGACCTGTTTTTCCAAAAATTATCAAGAGAGTGCCGAGTCTCACATGCTTTGCTCCTCACACTGTGTCCATTACTATGCTTTCCAGGTCTGCAAGTTCTGTACTGTAACTTCCATAAATATGCCACACTTTCTGAACTGATTAACGTTACCCAGGCTGGGGGGTTTGGATTCATTTCTTGTCACGTTTCAAAACTAAATGAACAGCAAAAACAAAAAAAAGAAAGATCCCTTCACTTTCTAGATAGGATTCAGTTACCTCAACACAGACCTCTTAGTACTAATAATGCTGCTGCTGCTTCAGACAGGTGAAGGTCTTTGGCAGGTCCTGTGGCACACCTGCCAGTCCCATATGGCTCTCCATGACCCCAGAGCACCCATAAAGGCCGCCTACAGGGACACTACATAGTTTTCTTTCAGGCACCTAAATTTATACCTGATACCAATCCTAAGGACACCGAATCCCACCTGCTGCCTATCCGAAAGCACCTGTCCATAGAGAATAAGATATTTAGTCAGGATATGCAGGCATTTGTGAGAATTCAAAAGCCAAATCTCCAAATTATTTAAAACGGAAATCACACACACATTCCTACTTTGCTCCACCACGATACAGCATTGTTATAAGCTTACCACACCAACGGAGTATATGCATACAGAAGTAATGATTATTAAATGCTCACTGGCATTTGAAGTATTTGAACAGGCAACTGAATAATTTGAAGATATAAGCATGACAAGACAGCCAACTGCCTGTATTATTGTTATCCCTGTTAGGGAATTTTACAACCAGATGTTCGTGTTCTTAATTTAACACTGGGGGAAAATACTGCTCTTATCTTTAACAAAGTTGCTTTTTATGACAATAGTCACTACACTTCAGTCCTCGACTCACTGCAAAATTCCCCACGCTTCAGGTTTTCTATTGCCTGGCTGCACCCTCAGAGTTCCAAAGTCAATTGGAAACAGAAGGCACAGGGATGTGGGTAAAAGTCAGATTACATAAATCAGGGATAAGCACACAGAAGCATTAGAGCTGTA
>Ga0065711_1005008_pt1 | contig 25205 bp, 13 predicted proteins | sample Hoacrofraction12_FD_59098 | JGI IMG/M metagenome (GOLD analysis project Ga0065711, IMG submission 59098) | Hoatzin crop microbial communities from Cojedes, Venezuela - Epithelial fraction 12 v2 (version 2) | ecosystem: Host-associated > Birds > Digestive system > Esophagus > Crop | place...
TATTAGGTCTCCTCGCAGCCTTCTCTTCTTCAGGCTGAACAAGCCCAGCTCCCTCAGCCTCTCCTTGTAGGAGAGATGCTCCAGTCCCCTCACCATCCTTGTAGCCCTTCTCTGGACTCTCTCCAGTAGCTCTTCATCTTTCTTGAAGTGTGGAGCCCAGAAAGGGACACAGTACTCCAGATGAGGCCTCACTAGGGCAGTGTAGAGGGGAAGGAGAACCTCCCTCAACCTGCTGCCCACACTCCTCTTGATGCACCCCAGGATCCCATTGGCCTTCTTGGCAGCCAGGGCACACTGCTGGCTCATGGTCAACCTGTCATCCACCAGGACACCCAGGTTACTCTCCGCAGAGCTGCTCTCCAGCAGGTCCACCCCAAGCCTGTACTGATGCATGGGGTTGTTCCTCCCCAGGTGCAGGACCCTGCATTTGCCCTTGTTGAACCCCAGCAGGTTCCTCTCTGCCCAACTTTCCAGCCTGTCCAGGTCACGCTGAATGGCAGCACAGCCAACGCCGTGGTGACGGGAGGCAGTGTCCCAGCATCAGAAACCCTTGCTGAACACGAGAAATCTGAGCAAGCAGACTGTTATTCTGGTCTGTTCAACTCCGGGAACCAACGTTGTAAAAGCGCGTTACTGAAGTTACTTCCACTTGCATTCCGTCTGGTAAAGCAGGTGTTTGTCAGCCCTTTACCAGTGGAAATCTACTCTCTGCTTTCACTCTAATAGAAGTGCTCAGAAAGACACCTGTCGCTCTAAGTGTGGAGGGGAGAGCAGCCAAATAAAACCTTCCCTTGAGGACAGCAAAAACGGATCCAGCCGAATTCTGCTTTGACTGAAACCAGCACCCAACTTTCTGCACTGGGAAAGTGCAGTCAAAAAGAAAACAAGGGAAGCACAAAATTAGACAAGCAGACCTCCCACCCGTGAATCATTGACAGCACAGGGATCAAGCCAGAGCAAGCTTGAAAGAATTTTTTTTTTTTTTTTCTGCCTATCATCCCTGGAAATTTTGGCTGGGGCTGAGCTGAGCCAGAGGCTCCAGAAATGCCAGGTCGTGCTGCTGTGATGGCAACGCGCCAGGTCAGCCCGCTTTAGCCCTGTGCTGCACTTGCTAGTGCAGCACGGAGCAACCTGCCTTACGCGTCCTAGGGGGTAGGTAAACTCTGTTCCTCGAGAGAGACGACAGTTTTACCTGTAACTGCCGTTTATTGCAAGAATATGTGCTCCTCTTCGGGAACAAGAGCGTTTTGAGGAGCCCAGTCCTCTGCGTCAGAAGCAGCGGTGCTGCCGACAGGCAAGCTTAGGCAGTCCCACATTTGCTTGAGCTTTAGAGGAGGAATAGGCAGGATAACACCAAGCTTGAATTGTTGCTGGTTAACATCTGGCTGTTTCGTGCTGCTGCCAACACCACAAAGCAGCCCTAGGCCTCAGCTGGCTGGCTGGGTTAAATCAAGCGGCAGATCTTCTGTTTTCAGAGCAGCGCTAGGCATCAGGAGCAGCTTGGTGACACTGGCACAATATCTATTAATAAATAAAAGCATCAGGCTTTGCATTTGAATAGGCCCTTTTCTTTGGCAGATCTCAAAGCAATTTCTAAAGAAGGGCAAACGTTATTATCTCCATTATGGGGCTAGGTTATATGACATGCTCGCAGTCGGGGACTGGGCAAGATCTTGGCTCTACAGTGAGCAACAGCTGCTCTCCTTGGTTAAATGCCACACGCCAGCCGTCCCGAAAGTTGTCAGGTCCTGGCCAAGCACACGAAGCCCCTTAGCCAGATGGGCAAGAGCAAGCACTGGAAAGCTGATCCCGTTACCCAGTCACTTCTTGAGGTAACTCAGACTTCGCTGAAGACTTGCCCAGAATCACAATCAAGCAGTGGTATTTTTTCACATGACCTTCCTTCCATTTAGATGCTCTTGCTTCCCCATACTCAGTTTTGAAATAGTCCTCACTTTTCCTCAGGCAAGCATGCAAATCTATGTGCTGTAGCGAAGAAATACTCTTTTTTTTGTTTGAAAATGTCCTGTTGGGGGAAGTTTTGAACCTGTTTCCATTTTTTGGGTTTGCTACAGGCTTCCAGGTACTTCTACAACTCTTGAAAACATGGCATCCTTGCAGAAAGACTGCCCTGCAGGCAGTCTGCTTCACATGCAGGTAGTCATGCTTCATATGCAGAGCACCATATGTAAACATCAAACCGATGGTTTAGATATTGGGTCATGTTATGTGTTAAATGACAGACTTACCACAGTCATTGCTGATTCTTAGTCAACATATCAAGCCAGTATCTCTTCCAGATCCCTCTGCAAAAGACAAATAAAATGCATTTCTATCTAGGAGTTCATTAAATTATTTTGACACACATTTATTTGGCCTTTTAGCTAGTGAGTCAGAGCAATGCAAACTATGTTTTGCCAACTACAGCACACAGTAATACACACCTTTACGTAAGCCATTCTGTGCATTTGTTAGCAAAGGGAAGAAAGCTGCTTCCCGGCACAGGGGCAGTTCAGAAGTTACACACGCACAACACAAACACATACACACAACGAAAACAGGCTCCTGCCGTTGGATACTGGCATTCGTTACCATCCGACAGCTGCTCTGAACCAGATGGGAAACAGCCATTCCAGTTCTGCTCTAAGCCACATCCCAACACCAGCATCACCGCAGACTCCCAGGCTGGCATCTCAACCGAAAGGCAGAAGGGCAAGTGGGCAAAGGAGCCAAATCCCCCCTACTGCCAATGCCATCTCTCCAGGAAAGGACTGAGGCATATTTGGTGTGGAGGGGAGAGAAGCAGGGAGCAGCGGGCTTTCAGATACTGCGCTTGGAAAGCTGCGGCCACATTTGTTCTGTACAAGCGGAATATCTGGGTCCAGTGTTGACAATCTGGCAGCAGCTGAAAGCTGTTGAGTTAGCTCAGATGTGATAAATGAAGAAAAAAAAAAATCAACAAGTCGTCACCAAAAGCAGTAGTTCCAACCCATGAGTGAAGCCTTCTTAGTGAGGCATGGCAGCATTAAAGATAAGATATAGAAGAGAGAGCAGAGGTACTGTTGAGACTGAAGAAGAGAGAGAACTCTTAGGTTTATTATGTTTCTTCATTCTCTTTTTCACTCCCAGGTTCAAATCTCAGAGAAAAAGAACATGCTTCTTGGTGGTAAGGAATATAGTGCTATAGATCTCAGAAGGCAGGGACACGGAGGACTCATGGGTCGTGGGGTGATGGAGGAGAGGAGGAAAAAAGAGGATAACGAAAACCTACAGCTATGAGGCACACTGAAGGCAGATCAGGCATTATTGCTCTAAAAAAAAAAAAAAGTATTAGTCCAAAGTATTTCCATATTTAGAACAGTAAAATCAGCCTAATCCAGAATTCTTATTAAGACACAGAGCTGCATTCAGGTCCACCCAAAGGCCAGTGAAATTCTCACAAAAAAAAAAAAAAAATTCTCAGCCCTTGAAAAGAAGTATTGACAGTTATTTCCCCCAAATTGTACCAAACTATAAGTTAATCAGATGTAAAAAATCCAGCTTAAACAGAGATCTTTAGAACATAGTAATAGTGCACTTCTATAAATTTGTATGTGTAGTAGCAAATTGATACTCATAAAAAACCTTTCTCTGCTGTGATTAAGTGTGCTTCCCCAGATCCATCAGGTTACTGATTGTCTCAAGCAAATCAAAGCCAAAAAAGAGAAAGCTCATCTCTTTCCCTTTTGTTTGGAGTATCCTATGAGACTTCCAAGACCCTTTTGTTGAGGCTAAAACCAGTTCTACTGGATAATAAACATCTTGCAGTTTTGCTTAGTCCAATTCTGTGTCTGTTTTATGTCTTAATGGCTACAAAGTGACCAAAATGCATCAGGTTTTGCCTTGTATTTCTATCTTTCCTTTCACAAATACTGTGGGGGAAATAAGCAACAACTGGGTATTAGCTGTTAATTGTCTGGACCCTATTGTTTTTACTCCACATCTTTGTACTTCATTGGGAACAGCTGCTTTAAATTCCATGCCAGTCTTACCAGTGCTGTAGCACTGGTGTCCTGTTTGTCTGCCCAGCAGTTCCAGTGCAATACAAACATTAACTGTTGGCCTTGCCCCTGTGCTAAAAATGATTTAATCATTTGCAAGATAATCATCATTCACCTGTAGGATCAGACGCAAGCCCATAAATTCAAGGGGATTGTATTTCATTGGCTTTGGGGTTAGTCTGGTGTCCGCAGTTCCTCTGTTGAAGCTTCCCTCCAGGATCTAGGCTATTAAATGCCTGGGCTGTTTCTAGTTCGTATACTCTAGTCCACTCCCTTTAATGCCTTTCATCCAGTGTGGGCCATGTCTAGACTCGAAAAACCTACTTGTAAAAGGAAGTTGTGGTCATGAAACATATAAAGAGAAAACCTGCTAGGTTCAGTTCAGCTGTTTTTGCTTTTCTGGAGTCCCAGGACTCACCTCATCAGATAAAGAGGTGAGTAAAGCTCTCCTCCTACATTAGCAAAGCAAAAGCCAGCAAGCTTCGGTGGCCTACTACAAACACCTGCCCTTAGACAGCTGCCCTCCCAACGGCTTTAGGCAGCTATTGTAGGATGGGATGTCTACAGAGGGAGTCTCTAGACCTGTATTTTGTTCACTGAACACAGAAAGAGCTAGGATGATGAGCTTGGATTAGCCCAAGTTTAGGATGGCCAACAGCAGGTGAGATGAATCCTACCCACTGCATCCAGAGATGTTCTTCAGTGCATCGGGAGCATGACATTGCTTCCAACCCGAGCAGAGAGTTCAGTCAGGCAAAACACTTCTTTTTTTTTTTCTTTCATAATAGCAGAGCATCATCTTTAATTCATTTCAGAAAATGGAAGACTAAAATAAATGTTCTCCACTGGGAAGCAGTGCTGCCTTTCTTACATAGTGTGTGATTCAAACAGCAGGCTGCTGGAAAGTATTAACATGCTGATAGAGACATACCGCATGCAGAAGAACAAACCACAATGTTTTCGTGTAACAGAGACAGGAAAATACTGCACATGTATGAAGAGATGAATACATTAACCTGCTTGCATGCACACAGACACACACACCTTGTCTGTACAAAGATAAATGATACTATCCTCAATATGCAAACAAACACACACAAACTTCATGTGCAGCCCAAATAGGAATGAAAAATGGCCTGAACGCATAGTCATACACATGGAACACACATATAAAAATATTAATCTATAATTTTTTCAAATGCTAATAACTAAAAAAACCTCTGCCCAGACACAGAAAATATTCAGTGAAATTTTCTGCGCCCTGGTGACCGATGTGGTGACAGTTTGGGTCCCAGCAGGTGGAATCAGAAAGGAGAAATCAACAAATGACATAGGAAAATGCACTTGTCAAAGGTATCGCTTTGATGTGTATCAGGCGAAACGAGATGTGACAGCCATGCACTGACCGAAAACCTTGGGAGGTTTCTTCCACCTCAGAAGTCGTAAGAGCAAAAAGGGTGCTGGAACAGCAGCCCTGGCGGGGCGGAGGCACCGAGCAAGCTTCCCTGGGCCACAGCCGGGTCACGGGCCTTGCGACGGGGATGAAGATTATTGCTTACACGGTTGGAACTGTCAGATACAGGGACTAGAGACATCAAGTATCAGGCAGAAAAGCAAAACTAAAAAATCATTAGAAGAGGTATTACACCCGTGGCTCCTGGGGCAGGTGCAGGTGTTGGGCTCCCCGCTGCTGGGGGGAGCTCGGCTCTCGCAGCCCCAGGAGGGAGCAGAGGGGTGGGGGCGATAAAATCAGAGGTGACAAAATCAGAAGGCGAAGCTGTGCACAACAGTCTCTGCTGCCAATTGATTTTCCCCTGGAAAATATGTACACGCTGGGAAGAGCAGGCGGCGGAGCTACTGTGCTCTCCAGCAGGATGCTTGTCCTTGGGAGGAACTGCTGCAGGGAACGCAGCGGGGTCCCCTAGAGGGCATCCCCGAAGCTGCAGGAAAAGACCACATTCTGAGAAGATGGGTGACCACAGTAAGCTGTATTCGTGAAAACAATTGTATTCAGAAGTTAGATGAGGAGAAAGTGCTGTGAGCCAGCATTAATTCAACTAATTGAGGGTGGTGAAACACTGGCACAGGTTGCCCAGAGAGGTGGTAGATGCCCCATCCCTGGAAACGCTCAAGGTCGGGTTTGATGGGGCTCTGAGCAACCCGATCTAGTGGAAGATGTTCCTTGCTTACTGCCAGGAGGGTGGACTAGATGACTTTTAAAGGTCCCTTCCAACCCAAACCATTCTATGATTCTATATGGAAAAACACCTGGATCCCACCAAATAACTGTGAGGGGGATTTCTAGGCCCAGAACAAGGAAGGCTTAAGGAGATTTATCAAGGAGAAAGTGACGGATGTTTGTGGACTGAAAAACGATGGAGAAGTGATATTTTCCACATCAATAATAAAGACCTTTTAGTCTGTGCTTTTACCTGAGCAGATCAATAAAGGTTACAAATGTTCTGCATAAAGCAGTATATTCTAGCCTAAGTTCACTGTTCAAAATGCCAAGAGTTTAGGCAGAGAGCCAGGTTTAATAAAAATGAAATAGAAGCCATGGTTTGACTAAATCATTCTTTTGGATTTCTAGACAACATTATAAAGTGTTAGTGGCTACAGTAAAGAGCACGTTGAGGGCATGATTCATGGCTGTTTTACTCCAGTTGTACACTGGCTGAACATCCCTGGACTCAATAAACACCACAGTGAATCAGACGTGAAAGCTGTCAAGAGCAAGGAAACATAAAATGCAGTAATTTTATCACTAATATGACTATTATCATAGTACACAGATCCTGAAATCACAGTGAAGGATCGTTGAGTCAGGCACATTGCTACCAGTCTTGTGATTTGATTGCGGTTTTTGTTGTCCTCGCCGTTCTTCCTTAAGTTCCCTGGTCCTTGAGTCACATGATTAAATAAAAACTGGTGGGTTTGTGGTAATGGTGTTTTTTAAAAGGGACTCTCTGGTCCTCAGAGGGCTGCTGGCAAAACCTGAGTAATAAAGTTCTGAACAACAAGAGACAAATAAAAAGAAATCATGGTATTATTGTCACTGTTTTCAGAAAATGCTTCTAATTTTAAGCTACTGCAATCCCAGAAGGCCTTGATACATCATTTTGTAGAGCCTGGAGCACTCACTGACCTGGCATGTATGTGGAGCTAGGTATCGCCTGTTAGACTCCGAAACAGTTAAAGTTAAGGGAGCATGACTTAAATAAAGGTAGCAGAGGTCAACATGGAAAATAACAAGACAAACCAGTAGCACAGATCTCCCTTCATGATTTAAAACCTCACTTTGCCGGATTTATTGCAGAGGCTATTAACTGCTATGCCCAGCTACAGCAACTAATGAGACCATTAAGGGGAAAACTAAGGAAAGACAGAGACAACTTGACTTTGCTTGTAACTTACTGCTTGCAGCTAGATAGTTAAATTGTTAACATTGCCATTTAGTACCATTTACTGGATTTAGGTAACCTTGTTGCCTGGACTATGAAGCTGTTAGTACCATATAATGGAGGGATCTCCTGGTTAATGCAGCAGACAGCTCAGTCTGCTGGGAAGAAATAAGAGCCTGATTCTCTTGATAGGAATCATGCTAAAGGCCATGATTCCCATGTTGAAAGAAATTATAGGAAACATTTGGCTAATTAAATTCAGATCGGTGAGCTATCAACAGACAGTTTTGGAAGTCACTTATTGTTAAGCGTAAAATGCCTTTGACAAACAGTTGTCATCAGCACTGATTCATGATGCAGCCTGCAGCTTGCGACCAGCCCTTTTGCTCACGTCATCCTCATCTTCCCAAGGCATAAGATGTTCTGCAATATCCTGAAACAATTCAACGCAAATTGTGGTTTCCAGGATGGCTTCATGCTTAGAGGCTTTTTGCTGATGTTGTCTGTAAGAGGTCTGCTGGGACACCAGGAGCGCAGGGCCCTGAAGGCTGGATGGATGTTCTGCAGGTGCTTTCAGAGCCTGGTGATCCTAAAGCGACTTGCAAAATGGTTGCCACAGAGGGTAAACTCCAGCCTCATGTTGATTCTGATCCTGAAGTTTTTCTTTTAATAGTTGTGTTCAGTTACACAACCAGAGATCTGTTCAGTGCAAACACTGTACCTCAGCCACACATTTCTAGGTGTGTGTGAACTAGCTTCAGTATTCTCACATGAGGCTAGAAATCTGTTTTAATATCTTCTGATGTATTTTTCAGGTGAATTTTAAAGCCAATCTTCAGCCCAAAGCTATGCTTGTACACTTCAGATGAGATTCATTTTGGACTTGCTGGCAGCAAAAATTGACAGTAAGTAGTTCTGCGCTGGGTTTGCTCTTTTGTCAGTTAATTAGCAGTGAGGTTTGGAAATGTTATAGTGGAGCTTCCAAATCATCAGATACCTAATAACTCCTCAACTAAGCAGAAATGGGGGCACATGTTGTAAAGATATAATCATTACAGAAGAACTTAACACAAAAATGTAGGTGTTGAAGAGTGAAGGAGCTGGCATGGACCTGTGGTAAACTTCCTCTAGCACATCCAAGTGTGCATGTATGTTCAGAAGACTGCAATTTAGATGGCCAGTGTAGCCAGCAGCGTATGATAGCACTGGGTGACACTGGAAGCTGCGCAGCTCTGTGTTGCTCCACACAGGTAAATCCATCAGTGCTATTCTGGTTGTTAAGGGAGTACAATGTGTCTCATAAAAACAAAATCTTGCCTGTACAATGTTCCTTCAGCAAGGTGGTTCTGATCTTGCTGACAGGACCAGCCAGAAAAACTTCTTCCATGAGTTTACGGATTGCCAACAGGAAAGCTATTAGTATAGAAGTAATACCACTTGTTGGCTTTCCGTGTCTGAGGAGAACGAAGATCCCTGTCCTTTTTGAGTATACCAGTGAGAAAGATCCAGCATCTTCTAGTAGTGAATGCATGTCAGACATATTCACACTACAGCTACCATTTTTTGAAGAAATGAGGCCGAAATTCTTGTCTCAATGGCATAAAGGTGTTGTTTGTATCCAATATAGCGCATAGGGAGAATAGCAATGAAATGGTCCAGGCTTTGTCAGATACTGAGAAGATATCCTCCCTGGATCTTCTCTGCCATGAGCTTTTTTTACTTTTGGTCCTCGAGCTGCAGAGAAGATAAGAGGTGACAGGAGCAGCTGTCACTTTCGGCTGACAGTGCTTCACTGGGTCAGCGCCTTCCAGTTCACGGGGGAGCGCTCAGGCTCTGCTGGTGCCGTGGGCAAAGTCGAGGCCCTTCGCTGTCTCATTCCATCTCTTCAGTAGAGTAGGGTTCAGCTGCTCTGGTGCAGATTTTGCTGCATCTGGATCACCGTTGACATACTTTTAAGGGTACTTCCACCTCCACGTGTCAGTGGGAACCGTAGACCTCCTGTAGGGAGTATGTTTCATTACAGTTGTGCCACGGCTGTGTTACAAGGGTCAACAACGTGATCATAGTTTCTGGGACATGCACATTGTGTTTTTAACTTCTGTTATACAAAACCCAGTGTTGTTTTGCCGTTGATACAGTTGGCAGACCTTCAAAAAACGTTGTGCAAAATGGGAAGCTTGCAGGAAAAGTTTCTTTCCATGTGCACGAGGCTTGCAAAGGAACAGTTTTCTTCTGTGTTTCATTGTAAGTCAAAGGTCCAGAAAGTCATCCACGTAGCTGGGAAAAGCCTCATGTACTTTAGAGACAAGAGCAGGAGAACTTATGAAAAAAGGGGCCACTTTGTGAGTTACTTACCAGTTGTATCCCTGTAGCTGACTGAGGAGGAGTGAGCTGTTTGATCTTTAATTTTCCACAGTTTGTAGATGTCCTTTATGGTCGGTTACTTTCTTCTGGTCATTGTAGTAGAGATTCACAGCCTTCAGTCTCTCCAGAAAAAAGGTATTTCCAGGCCAGCCCTGGCCCACATTTTTATACTTCACAGCATTCAACAGGTCAGTAGCAAAGAAAGTGGCCTCCTTAGGACCTCAGTACTTTTCATAAAGCAACAGCATCAGTGTTGTCTATTACCTTCAGAATTCATGAAAGCTCTTTCAGGTTAACAGGTAACAGACTTGCATGTTAAGTTAGAATAGCTACAGTTTTTCCAGCAGTGTTCCACATATGGACTCCTGGCAAATGTAGTCTTCACTTCATTCTGGCCAGTGTAACCTTTTATCAGATCACTTCCAGTGGATATCACACACCTATGTTTAAAATGGATTTTTTTGTCTTTCAAGCATGTATATCTTGTGGCTGTATGGTAATCTTGTAAATTTGGGCCTACTTGCCTTCTTAAACATCCAAGCATTTTTTTTTTCCAAGCAATTAATGAAGAAAGCATCACTCAACAGTCCAGATGTTCTTTCTGCCACACAATATTCTCTGCTACCTTGCTGATTATCTCCTCCCTACTGCACAAATTGCTTATGTGGAGTTGAGGAAAATCCATAGTGAAATGTTTTATTTACATCTAAACAGGAGCCTTGGAGCTCCTAAATTAGGAGCTGTGTCTGCAGGCTGTCTTTCCTGGGCCCCCCCCCGCCCAGGGGAGAAAGGCTCCACTGGAGGCCAATGCAAGGTGCCCAAGCTGAGCTTTCCTGCTGGGTGCATTACCTGCACCCAACACAGCCTCCTCAAAAAAAAGTCTTTTCAAGAAAGGGGATTCAAAGTCAATTAGCCTCAAGAATCACTGGCAGGATTCAGTATTCCAATTGCTATTGTATTTTTTTCCACTGGAAACAAAGTTTCAGATACATCAAAATATTCACCAGCAACTTTTTAATTTCATTAGAATTGTAAATTGAAAAGCTAGCTGCAAATTAGTTTCTGCAGTGTTGAAACAATTCACTGTTATCATTTCAGCTTTTCTGCTTCATATAACATGCATTCTCAAATCTTTCACTGTGATCAGTTAACTAAAACTATGGGAATTCCTGTAGAGCAGGACTTCCCTTTTCCAGCCTGCTTTAGACCTGGCTCTAAAAATGTGTAGGACAGAGAGGAAATCTTTACACAGATCCCCCCTCTCCAGAAGACACTTCTTCAGGGAACCCTGTGTAAAAAAAGCTAACATTTACTAGGCAGTCCCAGGACTGAAAACAGAGGAAAAAAACCTGGAAAACAGTATACAATAATATGGTTTATGTGTTTATGAAATCCTGGTTGCAATAATTCCACCAACTTTGTCTGGAGCAGGTTTAAATTTTATCTGAGTGCATTCAGTCTATACCTCATGCCCATCTTTGGAGAACTGAGCATCCTCCACAAGGTGCCAAACGCTCCCCTCAGGCACCCTTTCCAAAAGAAGTTGAGGGCATCCTGGAAAAAAAACTTGGACCTGCCTGGGAGAAATGTCACCTTTGAAAATGTGGATATTTCTCTGGAAAACTTTAGTAATCCTTTAGGGAAATCTTTGAAATCCCCATGATTCAAAAGAGGACAAACTGTAGCTCCTGTCTGTGTCTGTGCATTAGTAATTAGACTGGCTCTCACTGCCTTGCGAGGGAGTTATTGTGCATCATGGCAGATCTGCCACGCTGCATCCTGCCCTCCACCTTCGCTGGAGGCACACCAACGTCTGATGTCCCCTGGTCCCCCGGTCCCAGCCGAGCCACCCGGAGATGCTCTGGGAGGCGAGAAGAAGGCCTGGTGCTAAATGCTTCTGCTCCACACCTGGCCCATTTCAGGGGTCGCTGGAAAGAGGCAATAACCCTCTTCACGGAGTCTGAATTCAGAGAGAAGAAAATCCAGGCTTTATTGTTAGGAAAGGTTTATATCACCACATGTGGGAAGGGTGGCTTATAAATGAGTGGCTGCTGTCTCAGAAATCATTAAATTATTGTGGAAAGCTGCTGGCAGTGCTGTGTACCGAGATGGATAAAAATCACAGTCAGAGCTGGGATATGTCTTAGAGAATTTAATTACAAAATCTCTGACTATCAGTGTCAGAATTTTGATTGGCTTCTCAATGGAAAAATTAGTGCTATTGCTGTAGAATTAATGCAGTTTTAATTATAAATAATGCTTTAATTAAAAACTATGATAAATTTCTCATTGAAAAGGTGCCATAATTGTTATACTCCATCAAAATATTTGTGTTTAAAAGTGAATAATATTATAATAATACCTGGGTTTTACCTTTTATCATTAGATCTCATTAGTGTGACCCACTATGAATAGGATGATCTCACAAAAGCATTTGAAAGTGTTTATGAAACATTAATGAGTTCTGTCCACAACGCTTGAGGGGAGAAACACGCTTTTATAACAATTTAACAGTTGGATAAACTAAGGCAGGTGGTTTATGCAAATTATCAGAGGTCAACACAGAAACACAGCACCTCTTGCATCCTGAATGCTCTTGTCCTCAGTGAACAGCTCCCACCCTCTTTCAGTGTATATTTATTTTATTTAATTACAGTTTAAAAGACTCTTCCAAAAAGCTGCTGCCATAGCTGCCGGCAAGGTAGTATCTGGAAAAATACGCAATAATACCCTGATTAAATACAAATACATTCAAACAGGCAAAATACGAGGCAGGCATCACTATGCTGTAAGAAGTCCACTTTCAGAGCCACTGGAGGTGGGACACAGGTTTTGAAGCGGAAAGGTGAATGATCTGGTGGTAAAAGGACCTTCAACTCCACTTGCAACTCCTTATTTCATCCCACATTCCTCCTTCTGTTGTTTGTATAAATAAAAAAAGGCAACATGTTAACGGAAAAAAATAGACTGTCATACGAGCTTAAATGGAAATGGGTTAGTGATAATCTGCTGCCCAATCTATTGCATCTGGAATCTGATTATACATCAGAGCCTCGGACAGTTATCCCGTTTCACTGTCGTATAACAAGAAGAGTAGAAAGGCTTTTCAGATTATTATTTTTTTAATAAATAGGAAGAGGCAGAGTGCGTGGAAGAGTACATATTTATCTGACTGGAAGAAACCCTCCCTGAGGAGCAGCTCATCAGAGCGCTGTCATTCACAGCCAGGACACAGAGGGGCTACGGTAGGGCAGTCGCATGGTGTCCTCTGCTGAGAGGCACTGCTGCTCCTCCTGGTTTCTCTGAGAGCACCCCTGTGCCTGGCAGCTTGCTTAATGGTTTGTAAAACCACCCTGACAGAAATTTAAAGTCTCTTCTGACCCATAAATGAAGTTATATCTTCAGACCCACTATTTAAGTTGAGCTAACAAGCCGTGTTGCTATCGGCCAGTTTGTAAAAGTGTTGAAGAGTCATTTGACAAGCAGGAGTGATGACATTGCTGAAAGATTGTCACAACGTTAGCTATTTAATACTATACTGAAGTCAAAGACAGTTGCCTGTGTGGGGACCTGTTTCTATCACAGATCCAGCATACTAAATACTGAGTACTGGCTGGATTACTAGCAGCTGAAAGTAAGAATTAATTTATGTTTCAGGCACTGAAGTAGGAGTCTAGTAAGAAAGTCTTGCTGATATTTTGTTGAATATTCCATCACAGATGCTAAGCCTAGAACATAACCGGCAAGCGATTAAACAGATAAATACGGTTCAATTTTATAGTCTCAGTCGTTATGTTTTCCAGTTATTTTTAAATCTGCCTCAGGAGTGATGATACATGTCATGATTTTTAAAACACAGTTCAGTTAAACATGAATTGATTAATCTTAATCTTCAAGGAACTTTCGGTAATTGTTTGGAGAAGATGAAATAAACACGCAAAATACCTAGAGGTCTGCAATCTCTGCAGTCCTCTTTGTGGGAAGCAAAAATCAACATTCATCTCAATGTTGGACAGAACAGACTAATAAATGAAAACCATCTGAAATGTTCATTTGTTCTCCAAACTGTGTCTGTGCAGCAGATACGGTTTTTATTCGGAAGGCGCTGTGGCACATTTAGTAGATGGATACCTTCTTATTTTCTGATCACAGTACACATTTGCTACTCTTTACTCCGCATGCTTCTGCAGAACCATTATAGGCACCTACAGGGACACCTAACTGCATCTGCTCCTGGTGATGCAGGAGCTGCAGCATTGCCAGATGGGTTACACAGGCAGAATCCGTGAGTCAGGGAGGAGCAAACTTGACTTGCCCATGCAGATGAAACACCTCCAGGTCTTTAAATAACCAGCACCTTTGAACTCGAGATTTGGTCACCTCCCAAAGAGTTAGCAAACATGGGAGCTAACACTGTGGTTCGGATACTCACACTTCTGAGGAGGACTGCCGGTTTGGTTATCTCCCCTGCGCCAGTTATAGCTTTTGAATCAAAGGTAGATCTTACACCATATAATCACGTGTAATAAAGGAAGCCAGACTCACTGTGTGATAGGTAAACTAGCAGGTTTACCTATCAGATTAACAATCAAAATTAATATTGTAAAAGATCAGCCTCCAGAAATATCCTGAAGGCATGGCAGGGTTATTTTTTTCCTGGGCACAATATAATTACATAATACCACGATAAGAAAAGACAATTGTTGTATTAAAATTATCCTGGCAGCTGTAGATTTCCTACAGGAGCCTTATTAAGGCAATCAGAAAATAATACACTGAGTCATCTTGAAAACCCATAGCCCAGTTTAGCTGTGGATTTCATCCCATTGACATCAAAGGAGTCAGTCAGTGAACCGTGTCTGCTCCACCAGTCTCACAGGAGCAGAAGGGAGAGACAAAAGACATCAGATATCTTGGAAGACACAACAGTTTGTTTTCAGGGTAAAATCAACTAACATGCCTAAATCCCATCAATTTTCTGTGAATTCATTGTTCCTCAGTGCTTGTTACTTTTAAAGTAGTACGAAGTCCTTAATTGGCCTGAAACTCTGAAAATACCTGACTTCCACTTCTGTGCTGCTGTGTGCTTGAAAGCTGTAGGGGAAATGGGTGTAGAAAGAAATGAACACAGGGAAGTTAGGAAATGAGAATACCTCACCAAGAACTTGAGCTGACATGAAAAACTAACAGAGTTCATAAAAGCATGAAGCATGTTAGACAAAGCCATAAGGCCCAGCAAATAATTTTATTATAGGTGGAAAATCTTTGATCCTCACGAAGAAAGAAAAGTTGGCACTGAGCATATCATAAACCAATGGATTTTAAATCCACAGTTTGGATAGAAGGAAACTTCTCCACAACTTGTTCTTTTCAGCATTGCAAAACCTGGCTGAAGTAGCCCATTGCAATAAACAGAGGAGAAAAATCCTGGCAGATTAACTCAGGCAATTCAGAGACCTGTGACAAAGTGCACAAAAGCATGAGAAAGCCCCACTTGTGCAAACAGCAATGTGAGGGACCTGAAGAGCCAGCTGAAACGAGGAGAGGAAGGTGTTTGAAAACCTAACATCAGGACCTGGTGCTGCCGTAGGGTAGCCCAAACAACACACCAAGTTCTGAGTTAAACAGGCAGTATATTAAAAAAAAAAAAAAAATCCAAGATCATCCAGCAAGAGTGAGAACAGAGACAGGAAAACAGATGATGTTGAAGAGGCAGTCATGCCACACCTTAACAAAATAGTACCCAAGCAAGTTTAAAAAAACCTCCCGTGAAAGACTTTCTGGTCCAAACACCTGGAAAATCAGCCTGAAGCTGTTTGACAGCAGTTGTGGCTAATGTAACACACTCAGTGTTTTCAGGCAGTAAAGTGCTTATCCTACAGGTTTGTTACGCAGCAGCAGAGTTCGATCACCCAAGGGCAGGTGGTCAGTTCACATTTTCCAGTTTCCGTTGTGTTCAGTACTTTGTTTATGTATAGCTCAAGTGCGGCCATTTATAATTTCATCAAGCATAAGTCTTACAAACCTTCCTCTGGTGCAGCACAGACCAACTCTCTGACAGAATTAGAATTATTCCTTAAAAAAGAAACCAGCTAATGATATGCAAACTCTTTTTATCACACTGTTTTCTGAGAAGTTTTCAGCTAAAATAACTTCTTGGTGAGAACTAGCCATTTGCCAGGCAAAACTGCTTGTTTTTAAAAAAGCAGATTACCAGAAATCTAAATTAACCTTTTTTTTTTTTTTCCTTAAAGCAGATTACCAGAACTCTAAATCTGGTTGTTTTTTTTTCTTCCCCCCTAAAAACGCAAAACATTTCAGGATTGTCCCTGTGGTGGTTCATGAAAGCTGTAGCTGTCTCCAGTCCCCTCTGCTGCCCAGGTTTTCTAGCTGAACCAGATATCGTATAACAAGTCCTGCAGCCAGGAACTCATACGGCAGGTCAAGGGAGGAGCAGTTTGTTTAAGAAGCCCACACAGCTGAAAGCTTTGGAGTATGAAGCATGCAGACTACTGCTCCCATGAGATGCTTGAGGTATCAAAATAAAATCATTTTCAACTGAAAACATGAGCTTCATTTTTCATCATAAGGCATAATTTTCATTAAGAAAAATAATTTCTGAGCAGTTCCAAAAACAATAGTCCAGTGGCATACACAGTTCAATAGCTTATTAAAACTGAAGTGGGGAATTTGCATGTTATGAAATTGGGGCATGGCCAGGATATTCTCGGAAAAAAAGAACCAGAGGACCTTTGATAATCATTAACAGTCACTCACAGATGCCAGTGATATAACACCTCATCCAAAACCTGTTACCTCCAAAGTTCTGCACCTCCCTAAGACCCTGTGAAGAAGGGAATTAGGAAGGATTCAGGGGAAACTTAGCAACTAGTAAATGCCTATTTTTGCCAAAGCTGAGTAAAACTCCTTACTTTTGCCAACAAGCAAACGATTCAACATGTGTACCTCTTTCTCCATCCGTATTAAGATGGAACAGTCTTTCCTACATTTGATTGCTGGTATTATCAGAAATACTGAATCAACAGGCAAGATGCATATTAGCAAGAAAAGCATCAGACACTTTCAGCACAAACTGGAGCAACTTCCCCAAGTGCATGTTTGAAAACCCAAATGAGTGCAGCACAGCAAGTCAAAGTACTTTAAGATCGCAAAAAAGCTCTTGTTCCCTCAACATCAGGTAGCTGGGGCTGCTTCCTACGGTGGGATTTTTTGGCAGCTGTGAACTTGTAAAGGCTCTCAGAAAGTGGGCACTACCTTAGGGTCATGTTGCACCAACTTAATGAAGATTTTCCAGCAAAAAATTTGCTGTCCAATGGCTCTAACAGTTAAGATTTTTCTTCTCTCTCAATGACTTTTTAGCATTCTCAGAGACTGTGTGAGAGGCAGGATAAAAGGAAATGGCACAGCCCTGAAGAGCATCACCAGAAGGCTGGGCTCGAGCAAGGGCTTGAAACTAAAATAGAAGGTTAGACACATCAGTGGTGCTTCTTCTACACATGGCTACAGCAGTGTATTGCATGTCACTCGTTCATGCCCACAATTATTTCTTCAGGAAAGATCAGGACTCTGTAAAATTCACTTTATTTGTAAATGTATACGAAGAAGATCAGCCAGGCATAGTAGAGAAAAGTATTACCTGCGTGCAAACTGTGCTGCTTCTATCTGCCTATGACAACAAAAAAAAAATACAACACAGGTGAAATTGCTGACTCCCTAATCTTTTGGTTTTAAAATATAATATTGATATTGACTTTAGATCTTGCCTGATTTACTTTAATTTGAGCCAGGCTTCTACAGAAACCTGTTGCCTAGGTAACAAATGCTGTGCACCATAATAAGGCAAATTGCTGTTGAAATAAATAGTAATTATGGCCCTGGTTTCAAAAGTATTATCTTTCTCTTTATTTTAAACTGTCCTTGGGTAAGGCTGTAAGCATGGGCTTTGTTTGTTCACGTCATCTCACTGCACAGCAGCCGGGGGGAGGGAGAGCACGCACTCGCCTCTGCGTCCTCCCTCTGCTCCCCTAGCAGCTCTAATCGTGTGCCTATAGATACTTCCAAACAGTATTTATTTCCTCAAATGTGCATCAATACAAAGTGTAAAATTCCTATCAGGAAAGAGCAGGGGTTGACATTATTCCTTTTCAACATGTTACAAGAATTGCTTACAGATGAGTGCTGTACGTGAGCCTCGGCTTACCTGAGGGCTCACAGCCTTTGCCACGCACCCTGCAGAGCCCTGCCCTGACCCGGGGCCTTGCACACCCATGCACATCCATCGGGCACAGCATTTGTTCAGCACGTATGGCTCTTAATCTAACTGCTTGGTGATTCACAGACAAGTATGTGCTTGAAAGAGTGAATAGCAATGGCATGCCTAACATTCATCTATCAGTACTCATAAAGTATTTGCACTGGAAAAACAAATGTGGAAGGGAATATGGATGGCTGCTTTCATTTTTTCCCTTCTTCATCAGTTTTTGTTGGATTGTGGCTGTCTCAGCTCACACAACGTACCACAACCAGCCATAGTGCAGCTGCTCCATGGGTACCACGGATCAGCCATAATGGAGCACCAGCTGTGGGGAGCACTCATCCACATGCATCCTGGGGCTCCTGTCACAGCCCACCACAGCCCACAGCTGAGCTAAACTCCCACACCCCATCTTTCTCCATAGTAATCAGGCCGCAGAGCAAGGAAAACTATTGCCAAGCAGATACGTGAGGAGTAAACTGCAGTGAGACCACACGAGAGACTCTTGTGCCCCCATCACACGTGGGAGCCGTCAGCCAACACATCTGTGGGACAGGGGTATACAGCCTCCCTGCTTGGACCTGTCGCCCACACCGCGGAAGCAGGATGCTCAGGTTATCATTCCACACAACAGCTCCTCTGCAATCTGCAGACGGGAAGTGATGCTCCTTGTGTTTCCCTCTGCAGGGAGCGGGGTGGAGAAGACAAACTTGTACGGCTGTAGAAGATATCTGTCTGGAAAGAGTGACAGCAAGTCCATCCCTAGATAAACTTTCTACTGTCACCAGATTTAATGGGTTGTAATGAACTAAAAAAAGCTTAGCTGCGGTCCTCCCAGGCTGGTAGACCTCTGGAGTGGAGGTACTGTCTTTAAAACATTCTTCACCTTCATGATTTTCTTGTGATTTCCCTGGTGTTTCTACCTCTGTCATATGTTTGCTTCCCAGAGCTTTCAGGCATTCTTGCCTGATAAACTACCACAGATCCCAATTTAATAACATTGATGTGACAGCAGCCAGGGAAGTGAGAGGATATGAATAAAACAAATGTTCAAAATGCCACTTTGCTCAGGAAGATGTCTTCTTTCCATTAGGAGAAGCTAAATCCTGGGGTGAAGGTGGACTTGGCTTTGGGCAGAAGGCGTAAGGCTAGTCCTCCTCCTTCTTGTCTTCTCCTGCAGTCTTAGAAGGAGCTGCAGCCCACTGGGACACCCCTGCATAATCACATCCTCACATCAGATTTCTCCAGCATGGCTCAGATTTGGTCAAGGCTCTTTTCGAATGGGGCCAGGAGTCCATTGTGGGTATCCTTATATGCCTGTTCCTGGTAAGCTTTGCACACCTCTTTGGAAATTCAATAGGAGTTTTGAAAATAAACCAAGCTGAAGCGGTGACAGTTGTTGTGGTGTAAGCTCTGGGACACTGCCCAGGCAATGGGTGCTTAGTCAGGCTTTAAAATCTCCATGCTGAGAATAAAATGATCAGCCACGGAAAGTGAATTTTCACCTACTTTGGCTACTTTTTGAGACTTCCAAAAATGTGCAGAGCATAGAGTCATCGCTCTGCTGAGAAAGAATGACATTTTCTAGAGCTATCAGCCCAGCTTATTTAATGAGCCCTGAAACCACTTGAAAAGTGCATGTGTGCCTGTGTGCATGCATGTATCTACTGGAGGGCAGGGAGGCAGAGGGAATCAGAGACACTTTATCAGAAAACATGATCTGTTTTTTACAGAGTTTGACACACACAACCTTATCTAATTATTCAGAACATTTAACATCATCGAACTCCAGATAAAAATCTCTTCCCTCCTCCCCTTCCCCCTCTTTTCTGAAACTTAATACACAGAGACTAATACAGCACAAAACTGTCCATTGAGCTTTAAGATGTAAGACGACAACTCATGACCTTTGCCATTGATTGCCAGCCAAGTTACATACGTCTCAGAGTCCCGGCGGGCCACCATTTGTCACTGCACTGACAGGGAAATACGGCTCAGCCTATTGTTCTGCAGAAGTACCCTCGGCCTGGGCCGGTGGCGACAGGGGGTGGTTTGAAGGATGCTGTGCTGTGTTCCCTGGGAGACCCCGTTGTGCTGTGTACCTTGGATAATCCACGGGGCTTGGGAGAGGCCACAGCCGTCGAGGCGATGAGAGAGCTATGCCTTGGAACAGCTTTGGAAACCAGGCATGCCAGCATTGCCAGCCCAAAAAGGGTGAACAAACATCATGCTTTGGGAAAGATCATTATAACTTGGATGAAAAAAAGGCTTCCTCACCAGCACAGCGTATTTCTGTGGTAAGCTGCTGTTTGTGAAGCCTGTGCTCTCCAAACTGGGGTTGCCGAGTCCCTCCTATGCACACGTCTTTTAGGCAAAGGAAAGAAACTCTGAATCAGACTGTTTACTTGGGTGTAGCTGCTCTTCCACTGTGCGCTGGCCAAATTTGCCTTGCAGGCTTAGAAACATAGCTTAAGGCCAAGCAGGCTGTCAGACAGCTATTCTTTAACATTTGGTGCCCACAGCTGAGCAGGTACAATTGCGAGGATGCTCTGCGTTATGTGAAACAGGCGTTCACACAGCCCAAGCAACCGGGTGCTTAATCTGACTTCTGCAGCGTGGGAAAGCTCTTCGCCCCCAATTACTGTCTGCACAACAGGGACCAAGTTCCCTAACTGACTCCTGAAGTCCCAATTAACATCCTTCAAACCTCCATTTAACGCTAAAGATACACACAAAAACCACTCCTGACTTTCTACATTTCTGCATATGAGTATAGCAGAACCACCTACATTTCGGCACCTTTGAACTGTTTGAACACATGTCTTTCATTTCAATCCTCATAGCACTGCTCCATAGCTAGTACCACAATATTGTGGTCCTTGCCCATCCTTTGAGAACTGACTTGATAACTAGGAATGCATTTAAACCCATAGAAATCACGCTGTGATGAAGATGCTGGTATACTAGTTAATTTCTTATTAAGTACCTACTTGCACCTATTTGGGATGGCAGAGGTGCTTTCCTGTCAACTGAAGTAAAACTGACAGAAAGCCACATGCAGCCAGATCAACGGTCCAGTGCCACCGGTAACCTCCCCAGCAGTGTCAGCATCTGACCTTCCAACTCTATCAACTGGACTGCTGGGTCATCTAAATAAAGGCGTCCTCAGTTATTCCCAGCTGAGGATGCTTCTGATCATGTGCATAAAATATTCAGAGGAGGCAGAGGCTGCCTCTCCTACAGACTGTGTGAAATCTCTGACTGCCGCTCTTTCAATGCTCAATATTTATGCAATGCCAAACAGAAGAAAAAGCACAAGAAAGAATGGCCAGAAACACCTTGGAAATGAGACATCTGGAACCCCATCCCACCAGGCAGTGGAAGAATCTGAGTTCTGATCCCTCTCACCTCAGGTAAGTCCCCAGAATGCCAAGCTACTAAACAAAAAGAAAAGGAAAGCTCTCCAGATTGGTTATGAGAAATGAGATGGGGGGACCCCAGCTCCTAAGAGACCCAAGATTTCTGGGCTCCCAGACCACAGGGTCATACCCTGGACATGGTACCTTCTTATCTTTTAGTGTCCTAGGCTGCCAAGTTTATCTCAAATATGAGTCTAGGTTTAAAAATGTAGAAGCACATACGCTTTGGTAAAAGAATAAAAACCTTAATACCAAGTGCAAATATTTGTCCTTCTGCTTCTAAGTACTATGGTATTTGACACTGCTCAAATTAAAGCCCCAAAAGTTAACCTGAGGCTCTAGCAGCAGCAGCATGAATACAAGCTTTCGTCTTTGTTTTCCCAGTGACCTTAACCATTTTCTCTAGAAAAAAAAATTCTTCCCTAGGATGCCTCCAAGATTTCTGGCTCATCAAACTAGTATTGCTGTGATAAATCCAGTAGGAACTCTCTTGTCACTTGTAAAAAGACTGACCATTTCTCTTTCTTCTATTTAGCCATATATCATTGTAGAGTAAGGAGGAAGGGAGTTTGGTGGGTTTTTTCTGTTTTGGTCGTTGGTCTTTTACTGGGGAAAAAACCCCAGAATTATTAAATATGCTGAGTTTTTTACTGTGTTAGCATTTTCAGACTCTAAAATTAGCTTACTATATTAGTCTCCCTAAGAGAGGATTCAAATAATTTAACAGTAGAGTAGCAACCAGAAGAATACAATAAAGGCTGTACCATGTCAGACAGAGATGTCCACCCACCCCAGTACTCTATCTGACAGCAAGCTAACCTCAGAGGCATATGAAAGAGTATCAAAACAGGGTCAGCACCCAGTAATACCCCCAACTCCAACAATTACTCCAACAATTTGCAGATACTGAGCTTCAGTTTGCATATAATAGACCTTGGTGGGTTTTTCTTCATTGGGTTTTTCGGGAGAGAGAAGTCATGCATAAGACTGGAAAATACACTGAGGAAATAAATATCAGAACTCAGCTAAAGTCAATAGATTTACATTTGAATAAAGCTGGTAGTAGAGAAAAAATAAAGGTACATTTTAAAATAGACTACAGATAATAAGAAGAAGTTGTCTTGACTGGAATAAACAGGAATATGTCATGGTATTGTTTTATCCATCTTCAAGACTACTCCCAGCTTCAGAATGTAAACTCCAAGTACTCGATAGTTTTACTACATACTGTTGAACATCTGCACTCTTCCATTTTATTTCATCTCAGCACATTTGGGGTCTTTTTATCACATAAATAGTAAGATCTATAGCAGCGCAATTTGCATTTCCATTTTTGCTTGAAATCAAGCTAGTCCTTTTTCAATATAATGCACATCCCCCACAAAAAAATGATACCCACGTGCATTGTAGGCAGAGGTTATAGTAGTAAAGTCAAACAATCTCAAAGAAGGTAGTCAACTCACTTCTGCCTCCCCTATTCACAGAGATGTGTTAGTGGTGTGCAAGACCCCTAACCAGGTGTGCTGGCCACTTCTGAAGAGCAGGTGCACTGGCCCCACCATCTCCATTCTCTACTCCCAGAATGTAGGGAAGCAGTGAGTGTGCATGGCTTGTACCTCAGCCTTGGGTGCATTGCAGAAGTTTGGAGGAGCAGGCAAGAAGCCTGGCAGCCAGGGATGGGATAATCTGGAAAGTGGCTGTACAGTGCTGGCTACGTCTCTGCCAGCTCCTGTGTCAGGAGTTTCTGGAGGATACTCTACAATCTGTCTCCTTATGATATGATTGATTGAAAGGGTCTTACCCTTTCTACTGAGGATTATCCAAAGCAGAGCTATACCAGCAAGAACAGAGGATCATGTTATGATGAATATGACACAGAATAGTGTATTTATACCATCACAGTAGAAAACCAAACTGTGCTGTCCTCCTAAAACTCCTTGGATATGCATGTGATCAAGCTAAAAAAAACATTCTGAGAAAGACGATATGAATTCTGAATGTCTTGGGGATGCTATAACTGCAGGATACATCTCTGCTATACTCACTGTGAATGTTTCCCGTCCTGAGAGGTGTTTCCAAGCTAGCTTTAGCTGAGTTATGCTGAGTACCGATGACAAGAGAGCTAAGGTGGCATGGACTACAACAGGTCAAAATACTTAAGGTTCCCGGCATTTTTACTGTTTGTAATGAAGCTCATTACAAGAAGGGCAGCTCCTTATTACTGAGAACACTGATCATTAAGTTGCGTCGTATAAAACCTGTAGAAGAGGTTTGGTCCTGGGTATAACCATTCATCAACTGCTGTCTTCTGAAACCATTTCAAGAGTCTTAGCTCAGATTCAGGTGAATATGTTCAGACCACAGAAACACCATAACATCTTGTACCTTAACCACATCTCTCTTGAGCACTCCCAGACAGGCCATCCTTTTGCTCTGAGAAATAGTTCCTCTGTCACAGCACCGCAGTTCATTGGTGCAGCAGCATTAGGGAAAATGTAATTGTATTCTTCAGAAAGAAAGAAAAATTCAGACTTACAATGACATTGCTTCAGGGAGTAAATTTTAAACAACCCCTCCCTTTTTCAAGACTATAAATAACACAAATCTCTAAACTTTTTGTGTTAGTACCGCCTGAGATAATATATGTTCATCTCCCATATTTCTTAAAGTAACAAGAACAATACTTCTGTGAAAAGCAAGACAAGATAGCCAGTAGCAAAGTCTTAACCATGAACTTAATTGCATCCTTACAGCTGAAATATAATCAGAACTTTAGCTATACAATAACCCAATAAATAATAATGGCAGAGTTAGATTATGTACCTATGTAACGTAAGAGGTTCTCTGGTCTTCACATTCAAACAAAGCCAGATTACTATAAGCCACCATCTGGTGAAATTCATTCCCTTCATCGGGGGAAAAAGAGTGTACTTACATATATGTATATACGTGTGTGTGTGTGTGTGTGTGTGTGTATTTGGAGAACTAAGCGTAAAGGTAATTTCAGATAAAGAAACTCTGGCATGTATATGTGCTGATGACAATCCCTCTAGTCCCAAACTGTGTCTTACAACAACCTCTGTGAACCTTTTCGTGGAATACCTTTGTGCAAGTCTCTTGGCGCTGTTTCAGAGGAACTCAGAAGACAAAAAAAAGACCTTCTTTTTAAAGTGGGCATCTTTCCTGTGACAAAGAAAAGATTAGATTCAGTGATGAGTATAGTGGTGGCTCTTCGTGCAGGTGCCTTGAAAAAGAAGACCGGCAGGTAGTCCTGTCTGATTGTATAGATCAGATACAGCTCATACTGCATAATTTAATTCTGTGTGTGTTTCCGTGTGTTTTCTGGAGCACAAGTTAGAATGTATCATGGAAGGTGTCAGTTATAAATGCATAATTATTACCTGGAACTTCTTTCTAAAACAGAACATCAAGATGGCAAGATCAGACTTGAGATATCACAGAATATCACAGAATAGTAGGGGTTGGAAGGGACCTCTGTGGGTCATCTAGTCCAACCCCCCTGCCGAAGCAGGGTCACCTACAGCAGGTTGCACAGGACCTTGTCCAGGCGGATCTTGAATATCTCCAGACAGGGGGACTCCACCACCTCCCTGGGCAGCCTGTTCCAGTGCTCCGTCACCCTCAGAGGGAAGAAGTTCTTCCTCATGTTCAGACGGAACTTCCTGTGCTTCAGTTTGTGCCCATT
>Ga0065711_1033592_pt1 | contig 25205 bp, 18 predicted proteins | sample Hoacrofraction12_FD_59098 | JGI IMG/M metagenome (GOLD analysis project Ga0065711, IMG submission 59098) | Hoatzin crop microbial communities from Cojedes, Venezuela - Epithelial fraction 12 v2 (version 2) | ecosystem: Host-associated > Birds > Digestive system > Esophagus > Crop | place...
GCTGGTACGGTGGCTCATGGTGGTTCCCGAGAACTAAAACTTTGCACCTCGATTCTTGGCTTTATTTGACTGTTGAATCTCATTATCAATATCTCAATATCTCAAAAGATATTTTTCCTGGCAGATTAAAAATTTGCTCTCAGAAGCCTCAGCATCATATCAGTTCTTATGCTTGAGGATTGACTCATCCCGTAAGTCAGTCTGATGAACTCAGTAGGTCAGACTTCCTTAACATTTCATCATCAGCATACTTTACAGATCTTATACTATTTTGTAGATATTTTTTTCCCTTTCCTAGTTTGTCCATTTTTCATTATGCAGTTTAAAGTTTGAAGAACAGAGTCTAAGCATGCAAAATTTCATGATTCCTACTCAATCCCCAAGATCGTGGGACTCATTAAAAAATAGTGAGTTTTAAAATAAGAAAGTATTGTACTATAAGATTTCTGAGCAAATATTGAATGCTGCCATGCCTTCTGCAAAGGGTTTATAATCTATTTTTTAAGCTTTTATTCATGGTGGCTTTTTTCCCATTCCAGTGGGCAAGTTACATTTTCTAACTCACTTGGAAGCAGACATCGTTGCAGATGCAGAGCAGAGACGTTGGTGAGAACTGCCAACATGACGGGGCTGGTAAGCCTCCACCAGCCAGCAGCACCGAGGTCCTGTTCTGGTATAAACTGGTGCGGTTTGCTTTTAAATAATACCTAGGAAAAGTCATTACATAACTCCACAGGGATCGTAAAAATCCCAGTTTTGGAATAAATGTGACCTGTTATTCTCCCTGGTAAGGTTTTTGCAAATGATTCTTCATAACAAACAGTTTCTCTGAAATCCTTTCCAAAACCAATCTGTTCTCCACGAATGTTCTGTAGTGGCGGAGATGTACTCACCTGGTGTACTGCAGAATTTAAATGGAAGAACAAAAAGAAACTGAAATTGCCTTAGGGACTGAGGTCGGGTGAAGGTTAATCGAAGGAAATGACAGTAAAACGGCATTCATGGCTCTTGGTACATTTTTAATCATTCCTCTCATAAAAGACACAAAAGACGTAGAACTTTTGGCCATTTTATTTAGTTAGGGAAGATTTTCGTTTTTGTCTTGATTATTTTGAAAAGTAATTTCTTTTAGTTTTCTCTTGTAGATTTAGCTCCTGAAAACTTGCGTTGCAGTGCCTTAAAATGTGTGTGGGAAATTGAGAATGTATGTGTGGGGGGAAGAAGAATGTTACGAAAAGGGAGTAATTTTCCCCAGAATATCTCTCATTTTCTCTTCTCCTTCTAAGGTGATAGATATTGAAGGATTTCTAGAAGTCATGAGTGTAGAGAATAAATACTCAAAAAAGCTAAATATTCACATTATTACACAAGCGTCAGGCTAAATGAAGTCCATGAATGCAGCTACCGGGAACAAGAATAGTTGCTTTCAGACTCTGCTAATCTACAAGTAATCACTCTGGTTTTAAGCGGAGATGTTTTGTGTATTTAAAAAAAAATAATCTTAGAATAACCTTCACGATTACCATGAAATTTTGAAGTCATATCTTTATTTGTGGGCTGTCGGTTATATTCTGATGATATGTATGTGAAAAGGTCCCGTTTAGGAACCTTGATTTTCTAGGTTCGTAGTTGTCACTTCATGCCAGTCACCTTAGATAACTTTGGCGTAACTACAACAGGGACGGGAGCAACTTTATGTAACTTATCACTGCCTGAGGCAACTTCCAAAAAAATGTGAGCAATGCATTTCTTTTTTTTTCCCCGAGTCTGTTTATATAGCTCCCTTCCCCCCATAATGAAGGGAATCCTAAAGGGTATATATGAAACACAAACAGCTCTCAGCTAGGGTAGCTTGGCTATAGCACACGTATTCTCCCCGCTCTTTAGATCGTACACTATGGAGGGTTACACATCGAGTACCTTCAGTGATGCACCTGGGAGCCGAGCTTAGGCGAGACCTTGCGGTGTTAAAGCCTTTGGAGAGGAATGGGTGGCTTAAGAAAAGCACATTACGGCAGACCCACATTAAATTATCACCACCGTGAGTTGCAGTGAAAAAAAACAAGTGGTGTTTTATACGTTCGCTTTCTCCACGTCCTGGGGAAAAGAGTAATCTGGAAGTCATTTGTTTGTGTGTCGTGGGGCTGCTTACGGCCGTGATTGCTACTGGTAATGCCAGATCCCACCTAGCAAAGGCTGCGGCGTGGGTGCCAGATGGGCTGTTTGCCAGGGAGCCCCAGGAGGAGGGAAAGCCCCGCTTTGCCCCGCGAACGCTGCCAAGAAAATGCCTGCCACGCGATTCTCAGAAAAAAATAGAGAATTGGTCAAAAATGGGAAAAATGTATCTGAAGTCATTGGGTGGAGGTTGGGTCGAGTTTGTCTCTCAAAACCCAAGGCTGGTCAGCTGTTCAGGGAAGGGAAAACCCGGCTTCGGTAGTTGGAGTGCAGTGCCGCACAGCAACAAGTGACTGGCTTTGCAGACGCAGATAGAAGAGTAACTGGAGTATTTTCACATTTAAAGGATTTGACTCTATGATTTTATGATGTTGTAATGATGTCAATGTCATGTTTATGGAGGGCATTTTTCAAAGGTTCTCATCGTCAGCCTGAGCAGCTGACTGTCTCACCCAGAACTTCCCTGTCTTGTAAAACTTCTATATTAGTAATAGAAATACAAATAATGTTTGGATGACTTTCTTTAGCAAAACAGGAATAGCTGTTTAAGGAAAAGCAGGATAAAACATTAGAGAAATAATTTTAAATGAATACTGAATATCCAAGTTGAAGACAGCATAAACTGCTGACAACTGGGAAGCTAATGGACTGAGGGAATATGATTTTTTTTTCCGTAAACAACAATATCACCTCAGAATTTTTCGGAAGTAAATACTAAGGAATCATAGCCAAACCGTATATCTATTTTTAAAGTAGCCAATAAAAATGTTCAGACAGTTAGATGCCTGCATACCCAAATTAATGAAAGGCAAGAGGTATTAGGTTGGTTTGAGCATTTTTACTCCAATCATTCAGACCAGCTTCCAAAACACAATGTCTAACCTTCTTTAAAGGTTTCTTTTTAAAAGTGGCTGAATTTCTTGAGTATTTTTGTTTTCCAGAAAAGCAGAGTTGACTAGAAAAAGCCCCAGGTCTAATGTTCAGTGGAAGAAACTGAGGCTGAAATGAAATCTCCCGAATGCAGTGTCCGAACACATTTAATTGCTGTGTATTTTCCCTGCCTGGGCTGGCAGTCAAAGTAATGGGGGCTGGGAGTGGATTCAGCCCCGTAGCTCTGGTCTCAGCATCCCAGGGATCATCCCTGCCCGTGGAGTGGGAAGACCACTGGGATCATCACTCCCGCTCCCACCCATAGGTCCCATCCCAGATCAGGGCTTCTTCTGGGGACAAGAGCTTTTCATCTGAATGAAGCCGGATTCATGATTTTGGGTGTTGTCCACGTTGTAAAATGACTATGGGATAAAATATGACCACTTATAGTTTCCTCTGAGGGCAGAAAGTGGGATTTTGTGTTCAGTCTTTGCTGAAGCTGCGGTGAAGGCAGTGAAGGAGCTGAAGATCAGAGTGGATGCTCTGCTCAGTGTCTCGCAGTTTTGCAGGCTGGTTTTTGCATCTTGTACCGGATTCCCAGCACACCTACCCTGAGAGGGGGGGTTCAGAGTGAGGAAGCTCATTTTAGCATCAAAGTAATATGATAAAAAATGATGGAGGAACAGCAATAACCGATGCTTTTTCATTTCCTTTGACTCTCTGTTTTTGGAGGGAAACCTTCTACGCAAGTATTCTCAGGTGATGGGTTGGTTTCTGCTGGAATAAATTGGTTGTCTCAATTCGATCCCTAAGTCTTCTGATAAAAATAACATTTTTTTGTACCTTATTTGTAGCCTTGTCAAGTCTAAACCCGCACAGATCTTTGCTGTATGTGAGGGATCATCGTAGGTCAGTGATGTACTGAGTACAGAGGCTCCCATGCCCATGGTGTGGGTGTCCTGCTGATAAATAGAGGGGTTCGTTTCTGGTCCTCTCAGGTTTCCACCTTCATTTTCTACTCTTCCACCAAGACACAGTGACGCTTAGGAGAAAACTCACGCTGTCTAATTTTAGATGTCCAATTTTTGTTTCTTCTGGCTGTGGCAAAGCACAAGCTCTGCTTGCTGCAAGTCCAGAAGCATTTCTTTATTTGCAGAGTCAGCTTATTGCTTAAGCCTAACTCTGGGTACACAGAAAGGAGTGCAGCTCTGTGACATCTCAGCCAAGGCTGTTCCCCTGCCTGGGCTCCTACTGGATGACTGGGCTCTACCCTGAGCACCTATATCGGATGCCTTGTGGGTGCAGAACCAGTCACTTCAGGGCAGTTCAGTTTTTTTAATGGTCTCTGTGACAAATCCTCAGTGTAATCAAGGTTTGAAAAAGAAATGATCCGAAGACCATAAAAACATTCTAAATAGGCAAAGTTTCACACTGTCTTTGGGGTGAACCACGGGTTTCACCAGATGCTAGGTCAGCTGGGAATAAGCTGTGTGACAGCCTTGTGCCAACTGGGTCATTGCTGGCTGGCTGAAGGCTTCTCCAGGTGCTTTGCACCATTGGTCCTTGCAGCACTGGAAACAGTCAGAAGCAGAAGGTGGCCAAGTGTTTTGTCAAATTAGGTGAGGTAGACATCCTGCCTGAGGTTATTTGTTGTATGGCATGAAGTTAATTTAATGCTTAATACTTTCCAAAAAGGAGACTAACGTCTTCTGAGATATTTTAGTCTGAAAATGCACGTTAGGCAATTACTGCATTGCTTGCTGCAGAAGGGTGGGCATTATCTGAAAGAGGACATTAAAAATGGTGACTTTTTGTTATGGGGTTGGTTTAGAAATATGAACCACAGCAAGAGATGACTGGAAGGAGACACCTTTGCATTCAGGGATGTTGTCTGTATGAGAATCATCAGAAATTCAGGAGAGTCATAGCTGCCTGGGCAGACCTGAGAGGCTTTGGACAATTTGCTGTGGCCACCTGTGGTTATTAGTTTAGAAAATGTGTCACTATTTTACCCTGGCATCTGTTCAAAGTACTAATTCTGTGGATCAGTGTCTTTCAGAAGAAGAAAGTGAAATCTTTTTTTTGCCCCCGGTGTCTGAGTAAATTGATATCAAATACTCTAATGAAAAGATAACTGTTGTCAGCAGAGGCAAGCAACAAGAAAATCTGGGACAGGAGGTAACTTCATGATGGATTCTGCATCCTCAGGGACTTTCTGGGCTCTGAGGATTAATTTTATATTCCATCCACTTGTGGGGCGTTTCTTAAATACACTTCCACTAACAATATTTTTTCAATTACAATATAATAAAATGCTACTACTTTTTGTCATTCTGCCACTTAGAGGCCAATGTTTTCATCGTTGTGACCGTTGTTGCCGCCTTTTACTTTTCCTTAAATGAAGCATCTTCTTCTTCCCCCACTGAAGCCGTGCATTTGAAGAGAAAGGATACTCTGCACAGGGGAATCAACCCCTTGGGAACTGTGCTGCTGCAGTGATTTATTAGTGAACCCTCATTTCCATGATGGCTGGCTTGGTGTCCTGCAAGTACACCTTATGGGCTTGAAAAGCCTTCACCAGAAGCACCTCTTCTCATTATTATAGTTCAGTTGGTCCAGATTATTTTATTATATTTATTTATGTGTTATTTATTTTATTGTATTTATTTCATGTGTAGTAACTCTAAGAATGCATTCACAAAAAAAATGGGGCATTTGTACCTGCCAGAGTGTCCACATGCTTGACTACAGCAGGAGACAGTGCAAGAGCACAACAGAGCAAGGTTTTGCTGCAACAGCCTTGTACTGCACGTAGAAACGGTGCAGGTTATGACAGCACATGAGCCAATGTTTTATAAGTAAGTTGGATTTGGGTATCAATGGGTTACAACCTATTGTAGGAAAGTGGTCAGTAGCTCAATAATTTGAAGTAGTTGAAATAATTTGGAGTTCTCTATCCAGAAGAGTAGAGGGTTGGAGAAGGAAAAATAGATAGCTTAGGATGTCTGAGAATTACCTGGGTGCTAAGCAGAGTCTAAAGTATTTGTGAGGCTGTCTTCACCTTCTGGAAGGTGGATCAGTGTTGCCAGTCACACGGTATCACTTCTGGGAGAACAAGGCTTTAGAGGGCTTCTCTGCCTGGGGACTCGATGAACTGTTGTGATTTTGTTGGCACCAACGAGGAAGAGATGCATCAATTTCACAAGACATCTCGAAATTCTTTTATTTGGGAAATACTAAGCTAGTTGCCCCAAAGAATAGTAACTTTGTTGTTTTGTTTGTTTTGTTTTGTTTTTTAAATGGTTTTGTAGCAAACTGTGTTTTTAAATCTAGAACAAGAAGAATTCAGGAGTTGGAGACAATGTCTGTGGAAGGCACTGGGCGGGTACGGAGGTGCCCATGGGCGAACCCAGAGCAAATCTTTTGCAGGATTTTATGGATGGGCTCTGCCTGGTGCTGTTTCTGTCTGACGTTACATGTATTTTTTTGCACAGTTAATTCAAGAAGGGAGTGAGGCAACAGCAGACTGGTGCTTTGGCTGAGTTTGTTTTGAAGGTCCACATCTTGATGCAGGTCCACATCTTGATGAGGTTACTTATGCAGGAAGATGTAACAGGCTCCCCAGGGAGGTAGTTGAGTCACCATCCCTGGAGGTGTTAAAAAAAAGTGTAGATGTGGCACTTCGGGCTATGGTTTAGTAGGCATGGTGGTGTTGGGTGGATGGTTGGACTTGGTAATCTTAGAGGTCTTTTCCAACCTATGATTCTATGGGAGAGCTTTCTGTTCCCCTGGGTACAGCAGAGGTTCCTTGTGCGGGCAAAGGGCAGCCTGCAGTCGGGAGCTGTGTCCCCCAGCCGGGATAAGGACAGGTCAGTAGAACTGTTGGCACCCGCTGGAAAACCAGGCTGCCCAGATGCTTTCACACATATTTTCTGTCTCCTTCGTGAGGAAAACAGGTAAAATCCTTTCTGAGCAACGTTCATAAGAAACAGCATCATCGTGTGTCAGTGCTGAGAACATAAACTGATCTGAGTTAATCTTTGTTTTCTTCTGCACCTGCATTTTATAAAATGAAATTGGAAGAAAATTATGGTCACATAACCTGATTTTTGCCTCAGTTCTGGTCTTCAGTACAGAACTACCTGACAATTAATATTTGTGTATACCTTTTGAAATACCTGACCTTTGGGGAGTTGACAGAGCTATAATATTGGTCTTTGTATGTTAGCCTGGCTTTTAAACTCCCTGCCTAGTGGATGTAAGTTCAGTGGATACGGATCTGAAACTTGATTTCCTCAGTATAGCTGCATTAGCATTCAGCTGTGGGTATGTAAGATAATAGTATTAAAAGCAACCTTCCATCCTGTTGTCATGGATGCAGCACAGCCCAATCCTGGTAGCAGTATACCACCAGTCTTTGTACAATCTCATTTTTATCTACAATTTTTAATTTAATTGTACCAGAAATTCTGTAAGGGTAGAGAATCTATGATTTTATTTTCTGTTTTAAGCATTAAAATGTAAGAATTGCGCAGCTCCTGTTCTTTGTCCGGTGCTCATTTTTTTTTGCATTCCAAGTATCTGTCAGTATTAGTTATGAGACTGTGTGAAATAAGTAGCCATGAAAGATGCCTGCTTTTATGACAGAATGAGTGGTTTCATGAATTTTAAAGGAGCACATTTGTATTTTCTGTTCAGGAACTACATGGGCTACTCACAAATATGACAGAAGATAATTGTTTGAGGAATTATGATGCCTTTCAATATTTTGCAGGATATTACTATTTTCATAATCTTTCATTTATCAGGTTATGTGGCTTGATTTATTTATGTATGTAATTTGGAAATTAAAGTACTCCCATTCTGTCAGCATAGGTACATGTTTTCTTCATATAGCTCATACTCCTGTTAGCAAAAATAATGAATGTGCTAATTTTTTTGTCAGTTAGTGAAGAAACGCGTCAGAATTGGAGGGTAGTCAGGTATTATTCTGGGCCACGTGAGACAGTATGGAAGGGTACGTATCGCTCCGTCGATGCCTTAGGATGGCGGGAGCGCGTATTTCAATATATAGCACTAACGGTGCCACCAGGCAGAGCGCGCACTGCGGTTTGTTAAGATTGAAATGGATGCATTGTTAGCACCGACTTCAACAGCGATTCTGTGTGAGTAAAGGCTTCAAGCCTTTAATTGACTAAGAAAATCTTTTTAGTTGTGATTAGAGGGACAGATACTCAGCTGGTGAGAACGGATGGTGCTCCATTGAATCAATTTTCATACCCTGTCTGAAGTCAATGGAGCAGTGCTCATTTATATCCCGGTACCTGGCCCATTATTAAAAAAAACACCACGTTTCAAGTCTGATATTTGAGTGATACGGTAATCTTTTATTGGGGAGATACTGGACTTGATTTTAAAAATTTCATCAAAATCAGTGGTAAAATCCCTGGGATAATACATTCAGTGTCATCAGCTATTTTTGTTTGGTTGGGAGTTTGAGTGTAGAAACCTATGACCGTGTCCTATTTGCTTGAAAGCACGGCGATGTATCTGCTGTAATTTCATATTTAGCATACGGTTGTCTTTCTAAAGACTACAGTGAAGCATCTCTATATCAGTATGAAGCATCTCTGTATCTGTATGAAGCATCTTTTAAAGACTAAATGAAGCATCTCTATACTCTTTTCTGTTCTAGTCATGAAGTATTTGTGTTTTTTTCTCTTGGTAATTTTATCGCACTTTCCATCCTGTGATAACTGCGTAGCAGGATTTTATTTTATGGTAAAAAATTCTGAATCTTTATGTATTATACTTGTTCCTAGCATATGAATTTTGTTGCTGAAAATCCCCTCTCAAAATTCTGTGCACGCCCATAATTAAACTGCTCTGAAGGTGCAGTCAGGAAAACCAGGCACCAACATTATGGAGTGAAAATTAAAGAGGCAAAACATCAGAGTGTCTACTGTATGTGCCTGCTGTTAGACACTCAAGCATGGAGAACAGGATACACCTCTATGGATGGATAACTTTCCTTATTAAAAAAACACAGTAGGACTCACAGTAGGGGAACACACTAAAACAAGGCTTTGTAGTAATTTCCTTGAAAGAAATTTCCCAAGATAGCAACTTGAAAGGCTTTTAATCTTATGACTAGCTATATAGTGAGTTTTACTGTGGGTGGTATAAAAAAGACCATTAGATTACAGATGATCTGGTAGAGTTGGTCCAAAGCCCCTTCCCTTCCAGCCTTCCTTCTCAAGAAAAAGATTCGGCTTTCCTTGCACCAAGCAGAGGTTTGAATAGATCGATGTGACTACTGACATATTTAAGAACTTTAAATACATGTCTCTCAAATCTGAAATAATGTTAGAAAATCAAAAACCCACCTTCAACGTCGGAAACACTTGATCAAACGTGATGCTTTGCGACACTGAACCGATGCATTAGATCAAGGTTTCTTCTACATATGTAAATTCGAGACCACTGCCACTTGTATTTTTCAGCTGATATTTTATTTTGGATCTCTGAACAGTGTCCTTACTACTTGCAAGGAACATTAGGTGTTTCTCATAAACTCCTGAAGAAGTATCCTATGGGACCGTATCCTGCAGCAGCTCGACAGGACTTTGCCTGATCTAAGCCACACAACTATTAAAACTCAAAGTAAAAAAAACAACCAAAAAATCTGAATAAATTCCCATGCAAATATGCTGGAAAGCTGTTACGTGTGCTCTGGTTACCTGACAAACCTTAAACCAGCGTGACTGCGGGCTCTGTGCTGTGCTTGGTGCTTGTTTATGTGTCAAGGGCCACACTCTGAAATCCAGCAGCTTTTCCTGAGCCATATCTCCCCCCACCCCCAGCTTTGCTGTCGTGACTACGAGGTGGTGGCCCCCGAAGTTCTGTACGAGGAGCGGGAGGCGGTGGGGACAGCAGGTGCTCTGACCAGAGCCAGCAAGGACCAGGGTACCCAGCACCCACGTGTATGAGCAGCACTGGAGAAGATTTAACATCTTGCACCCATCTTGTGTCAGCCACTGCAAGCTGAGAACAGGGAACGAACATGCCTGATAATGTGTTTCACATGGAAATAATTAAAGAGAATTGTTGCTGGAGGGAAATGTGCCTTTAAAAATTAACCCTGACATCTCTCTGACAATTTGGCTTATTACAGGAGATTTTTTTTCTCTCTTTTTTTTAGTTTTGCTAAACTTGCGATGCATTTTTCAGCACCGTAGAAAATGCAGAGCCTTTGAAAACTTTCTTGTGTGAGTAGTCTATGCTTACATGTGCAGTCCCATCTATTTTCCAGTGAACTGCTCACAGGACTGAAGTTTAAGGGATCGGGTCTGAAGTAAATGACACATTCTGCTATGCCCTGGAGCCCGTGCTAGTTATTATTGTTTGAATCTATCTCTTGATTGCATATATTGCAGCCTTCTATCACTCAGGGTGCTGGTTTTGAAAGCTGAATGCTGTTCCTCAAATAGCTGTCGAGCAGCTTGCTTCTTGCTTCTTCTGGTGGAACAGGTCCTGGAAATCGAAAGCAGTGATTTCCATAAAGCACCACAAGTTTAAAAGTGTTCTTTTTGATGGATCTCAAGTATTTGCAAAAAAAAGTAAATGCCTATAAGAGTGGTATTGTTTATGTTTAAAATTCCAGATATAGTAACAACCCTTACATTCATATTTTTGTGATCTGTGGGGAGTACAAACAGGTACTGGTGCTCAGGAGGTTTGGTTTCATTATATCGTGGCTACAACAGTTATTTACTACTCTAAGAATCGTGCAAGTTTTTACTGGGGCAACTTCTGGTACTTTCAGTTCTCCAACTGATCGAAATTTGGTAGTCCAGGAAAAGGAAGTTTGGGGTTTGTCTCCGTTTTATTTGATCATTTTATAGCTAATTTTAAACTGCATTTAGAGAGTATAAACATGGCATACAAGGTGGCAGGACCGGGTGCCTGACGCTTTCCATCTGTTTGATGTTGCCTGAGCTGCTTCGGACTGTGCGTGTTGAACAGGCTCTCTCCCTCCAGTGCGCCTGCCTGTCAGCGGGAGGAATTGGAGGGCGTTATTCCAGCCGCGGCGGCTTGGAACCGGGGGATCCTCTGGCCGGAGGAAAGGCTGAGGTGCTGCTCAGGCATTTCTCGCTTTCAGTTCTGCAGCTAAGAAAATAGACATGCAAATTTTCCTTCGGACGCTGAAAAGTTTTGGGTCTCTTTGTTTTTTCCCCATCTTTTGAATAATGTCTGACCTCCTGGGAGGAAAACACAGTAAAATACACAGGAGCAAGCGCATAGTTTTTATTTGTATTCTGCAGTTCTCGGTTTGCAGGGTGGATTCCCGGCTGACACAACCCACCCCCATCGGTACACCCCCATTTGGTGCGATGCTGGTTTACACCAGCGGAGAACTGGATTGCAGGAGCCAAATCCTCCTTCCTTCCTTAGTCAAGGCGAAGAGAGCCAGCTCCGTATTTGCTCTTCCACTGAAGTTTTAACGATTTGGTGATCTTGGGCACAATCCTTCAAGATGCTGAGTACCCCCACGGGCGCTTAAATCAGGATAGCAGGTGGCTCATGATACTTCTTAGAACGGGGCACTTTATTAGCTAAAATTAAAACATATAATACTTCAAAAACACTTCTTAAAAACATTTTTCTTGGCTTGGGAAAAAACTGCAGCTAAAGAAATATCTGTTGGTTGCTGCAACTATTGTTATAAACCTAGCTGTACACAACATCACTGGTACGTTCTTTCCAGCTATTGAAGACTCATTAAAAAAATTAAAGTCTCCACAATTTACAGTATTTTCCATTGAAATAGCATGTTAACACATTTCTTTAATCAGTGTGTAACTGTCAAGGGAAGGAACAATTCATCTAGTATATGCATACATTAGAAAAAAAATTATCAGATTTAATTTTATTTGTTTTATATTCAGGGCTTTTTTGAAGGAATTCCTGCAGGGAAATGGTTAATCTATTTTTAACTAAAGCTTACTTTTGTAATCTATCCAGTGCTTAGAGTTCTGTCATTGATCTATGATTTATGTGATTTAAACCACCTCTTGGCTGTAACATTGGTTTCTGTCCAAGATGCTGAGCTGAATACTAATTACGAGATCAAATTTATGCTGTTGGGCTAAGCAGCTGAAGGAGCTTTCCATGCAGGACTCCCTTAAACCATGCCACCATTGAGCATTAGTGAAATATTTGGCGAGGGGGGGGGAAGGGAGGGGGGAAAAATGCTGGAAAAGAGAACAAATATTGCAGGAAAACTGACGCGTCCTTTGAAAGCTTTATTCTTCGTTCCCTCGAACACCGCGCAGCGCTACATGCAGGTATTCGGTGTGCGTAAGCCCGTGAATATGCACACGGTCGTGTTTTTACAGCAGAACCTCACTAATTCACCCTAACGACTGGGAAACCCACTGAGAAAAGCCAAATGGCGTGAGTGAGCAAACAAATAAATAAGATTGAGGATATTTTATTCTGAGATGTATTTTATGCCTTTATTTTGACAAGTATCATGTTGTCAGAATGATTTATGGTATTTCACAGCATACCAGTAAATGCACTGTAGTACGGTTTCTTACAGTAAGAAAGTCTTAGTGACAATAGCTTGGTTTTACCCCTCCTTAGAGCATTTTTGCTGAGAAATAAGCCGAGACCACCAATTTTATAGAAAACATAGGGCTTAGGCTTCCCTTCGTTAGGAATGAGTAACACTCTTCCATTTGCCTGCATCACCTTTGCAGACGAGGTCGGGGCGGCAGCAATTTTCTTGGATATAGGTAGTCAAAACATGTTCAAACAGCCTTGAATCTGAAACCCAGTTCAAATAAAAATGAAATTTTCTGTACAGATTTTGTTGATTATAATGAGTTTGGAGACAAAAATGTGTTCCAATGCATCATTTGACTTTCGTCTCCGTTGGCGTGAAGTTGAGGTGTTTCATTTTGGTGACGCTGAATTTGTACAGGTTTCTGTTTTTTAAAATATTATTTATAGTGTAGTTCCCATATTTGTTATACGCTTTGTTTTATATTTTGTTACATTTGGAGAATTTTAACACTTTCAGGTGACCACTGCATATTATTAAAATGTAACATTTCCATAAAATGTTGTCATAACTTCAATTTTGCAGGAATTTTTTAAGGTTTCATTTCCCTTTTGCACTGATGAAAATACTGGAATTTCTCACAGAATAGAAGTTCCAGCTTGCAACTGTTTCACCTGCCTTTTAACTTTGGAGTGGTGGCTTGTTGTGCCCTCAGGGGTGCGGAGATGCCCTCCTGGCCAACGGATTAATGTATAGGATGCAGGTGGGGCCGTCAGACCTACGCCAGCAGAAGGGTTCGGAGGTTCTTTTGTTTTCCCCGTGACATCTGCATTGCCATCAGTGGGAATCGTTGTCCCAAGCCTCGTTCAACGGGAGGTGTGCACTCACATGCCTTCCCCCTCGCAGAGGTTACGGCGTGGTGGCCGGAGTCAGCAGGCCATCCCGCTTGGGCCGTAGGAGGCCCTTTCGTGGGGAATTAGTTTCCTTTTATCCTCATTCTTGCTCACTCTAAAAACAAAACCCCAAACAAATAAAAAAACAGAAACAGAAATAAAACAAACAGAAAACCTTGAAAAAGTTTCTTTCAAGGGCATTTTTAGACTAATGATCTCTGGTTGTGTATCTGTTGCTTGCTGTCTTCCTCATTTCTTCTTCTATTTTCTGATGTGGAGAAACTTGTATGTCAGTTTGTCTTTTTAAAAATTATATAAAATTATACTCCACTTGATGCCATATTTCCTTTTCAATGTGCATTATTACAAATTATTTGCAATGCAAAGAATACACATTGTGTACATTTGGGTAAAAGTTTTTGAATACATCCATGTGTATGTAATGCTGAAGTGGGATGTGCTTGGGAGCAGTTTCATGAAGAGGAGCCACCGTTCCCAATCCCATTTGTGTATTTTGTTCTCCTGCAATGCCATCCTGATTTGCCTCGTCTATGGGTGCAGTAGGTTACATATCTAAATGCTGCCAGCAGCGAACGCGATGAATTGCCTTACTTTCTCAGGTCTGCAAAATGGAGGCTATTGAAAAAATCAGGATGAGCCCAGGGACACTGATGAAACCACACGTCGTGGCTGTAACTGCAATCAGGTTGCTTTGTCAGCTGACTGTATCTGCTGGATGTGAGACACATTCCTGTACTGCTTATGTAGGGAAAGAACTTGCACCATCAGTGAGGTCATTGATGTTGAATAAGAGTAAGTATAAAAAAAGTTAAGATGGGTCATGAGTTAATTGCTCTCATGGTCTGAGCGACTTCAAGGGAGTTTTTTCACCAGAAGCCTCATTAAATGGATCAGATATTCTACTACATGGAACTGGTAGCTGAAGTGCTCCAGAGGGAAGTGTATGAAGATGGGAGCCACCTCTGGGACTCACCATGCCCACAAAGCTGCCGTGGTGATGCGGACCTCCAGCTCTAGGGAGACCCCAGGTGGGCCAAGGGGTGGCCATGTGGCAGGAGGCTTGCAGGAGCTGCAGACCCCAAGCCACCCAGCAAGGTCCATGTCCTGAGCAGGTTCTTCCGCATTTTGCTGTTTCTTTGAAGCGTGGGCTTGCAGGACTGATGCTGTGGATGCCACATGGGGTTTGCGTGATCTTGGGGTGGCTGTGCTGCATGGGCAGGGCTCTGGGTGTGAAGGGAGCCTTTCTTCCCTGCATTGGGGATAGCTCTGGTTTACGCTGTGCCTGTTACACAGCTTTTACAGAGCAAAAAGTCAGCGAGGAGGAGAAAAATGCTATATATAAACTGATAAAGCAGCATTCTAGAGGAAACACATACAGTGTTTTGAATATATATACATGCCAAAGATTTGTTCTGCTTTTCCTTTTCTTTATTTGCAGTAGAACTCTTAGCTTAAGAATTGTGGCTTTGACAATAACGTGGGAGGATTTCCACTGCAAGCACAAAACCTAAAATCATGTTGATTTAACAGGTACATGTGCTTACACACCTGTATTTAAACTGAGATTTATGCATGCTAGATGAGTGGATATTTTGTATACCTTCATGCATGTTGATATGTAGTACACAAGGTAATTCATAGAGGGGAGAGCGTTTTGGAAAGCTGTTGTGGATAGCAGTTAATTAGTGTGGCCTATTGTCTTGATGATGCTAGGAGGCTGTTCTGTACCCTCAGGAGAGCCCCCTTATATCCCTGATACAGACACTTTGCCCTGGTTGCAAAGAGGAATATGGCTGCTGCCAGTCTGGGGATCCTTGCTATGCCTTTTGCTGACATCAAACGTCCTGTGGCTCCGTCCTCCCTCTAAAATTTTAGCTTGTTCCTCTGAAAAGCCTCGTGCACGTGAGCTCTAACGTGTCTGCTGAGACCTTTGCTGCTCTTCCCACCAAACACCAGTTTGTCTGTACAAAGCTATCCGGTCCATGGTGACAGTTACAGCTTTGTTGAGCTGCCACATTACGCTGCTAAAATACTGAATTTTTTCTTTACTTCACATCAGGAAAAGTTTTGGAGTGAAATTTCTGTGGACATTGTATTATCTTTTCACGAACAAGCCTACAGCTTGGGTTTGGGTAGGCTACTGCTGTACAGGTGTGCTGTAGTGTGCTGCTTTCTGTAATGGCCGGTTCTGTCGCATCTTCCAAAAATTTAGTGATTTATGGAAAAGGGAGCAAGACCTCACACGGGATGGTGATAGCATTATGATGGCCACCAGTTTTCTCTCCTTCTCTCTGCTGACAAGGGAAGTTCAGATTTTCTCGGTTTTTGGTTACGCAGGGATGCTTACCCATCCCACAGATGTGAAATTGTTTGAAGAGTAAAAGGTTTGAAGTCAACTCAGGCTGCTGAACATCCCAAAAGAGAAGGACCCACCATGCAAATCAATTGTTTGCCCTTGGGAATGTAGTTAGCAGCAGCAACAAAAAAATGCTTCTCCTGAAGTTTAGATCCCAGCAAACACAAACAACAGAAAAATGTAAGGTAAAAGCCACAAGCCAAGATTTGGGATACCCGTCTTACGGAAGTACCAGCACCAGAGACCTGAAGTATCTCTAAATCTTGGGTTTCATGGAAAACAGATAGAAGATAGGATGTAATTTATAAATAAGCATAAGAGCCCTGTAGTTTCTGCAAGCCAGTGTAAATTAATAAAAGCTAGGGCTAGCTATTTGACAAAACTGAGCAGACAAAGTGTGTGTAACTATCCGTAGAGTGGCTGACATGGTGAAAGATGATGGATCCAAACTCATCTCAAGTTCTTTAGCAGCATGAAGTAGTTTCTATAGGGGACTTCAATGTGCCTAAAACTGGACGGTATATTGAAGGTTGCATATTATGCTAAGAATGATAAGTATTTACGATTGGAAGGTCTCTATGTTGGGATTATCAGCTTTTGTATACCTTTTCTTGGTTCTTTAATCTTTTGACTTAAAAACCTATCCATAGATAAGAAAAAAAAAAAAGGCTGATTCCTATAATTGTACTACAGAGATAGCAAATACCCTCTTACCTCAAGAAAATTGGCGGTGTCTGATGCTACACAGGTGTTTTTCTTCTGAAATAACAGATGCTCTCCTTGAGGAAAGGCTGGTGAGAGAGGTGCCTGAGTGGCAGGCAGGAGGGTGGGCTACAGCTCAGCTCAGCTCAGCTCAACTCCTTCCTGTGGATGGAGTAGAAAAAATCCTATCATGTGGTGCCCGTTGCATCTACTGAGTTTTATGTTAATGGAATTGCAGATGTGGTTGAGGAAATTAGAAGAAAAAAAAAAGTATTTCTTGATTTATGGTCACAGCATTCGTGGCTAAAAGTGGCAGCTGAAGATAAGTATGGGTATAACTACAGCAACAGGACAAGGGGCAACGGGCACAAAATGAAGCAGAGCAAGTTCCACTTGAACATGAGGAAGAACTTCTTCACTCTGTGGGTGACGGAGCCCTGGCCCAGGATGCCCAGGGAGGTTGTGGAGTCTCCTTCTCTGGAGATTTTCAAGACCCTCCTGGACGTGGTACTGTGCAGCCTGCTCTGGGTGACCCTGCTGTGGCAGGGGGTTGGACTAGATGACCCACAGAGGTCCCTGCCAACGCTGACCATTCTGTGATTCTGTGATACACTGAGTCGACAGGGTACTAGAGATCTGTGTAAGCACAAGGGGGATGAAGTGGAGTTTTACAAGTAAAATGCCCCTTCTGCAGAACTTCTGCCTTCCAGTTGTCTTTGTGTCTCTGGAGTGTTGTAGTCTTGTTCAAAAGAAAGTGAGAGATTTTGATTAAAGGTTTCTCCAAAAGTGTGACGAATACGATCTGCATTTCTCTCAGGTTTGGAAGAGGAGAAACTTTTGTGTAACACACAGATTGATTTGAAAGACCTTAAGGTTTTCAGCTCTCCCTAACTTTTGCTAACATACTGCAGCAATCTGTTCTTTGAATGTGTTGATCCTCCTAGGTCAGTAAGAGTCTTTGAGACAGAGCTGATGTTTTCAACGTTGACTATAGAGGCTTGTGATTTTTAGATCTGAATGTCCCTTTTTCAACCCTGCTACCAGTGACCCACTGCATAGTAAGTGTCTCGCATTATAAAGTGGTTATTCACAGAGAGCTTTGACCAATGCTATCTGGAGGGTGGGAGATGCTTTCCTGGCAACGGGATGCGAACATCATGGGGCAGATCTTCAGCCAGGATGGAAATCCTGCTTGGTCGCTGCAGCTCAATGGGCATCTGTTAATTCATGTGAAAAAATCGTGACCCCAGGGAGATCACAAAGTTCAGTGTCCTTGATTGAATCCAATACTTTGTAGTCAAAATTGAAACGTCTTTCTTCCTATAATTCCCTTGAATTTTAATTGTTCTATAATTGCTTTAAATTTTTTTATACCAAAGCCAACAATATTCTCCATGAAACCTTTGAGCAATGTTCTGTGAGTTCTTACTTTCTCCTTTATTATGTTATTGCATTTCCGTAGGAGTAGGGATACTGAGCCCTGAAAGCTCACCTGGATCCGTTATTCGTAGGATGTATTCATTTTGTGCAGAGGTTAAACTCTGCTGATTCTGGTGTGGCCATCATTACCGTAGCAACCATTCAGGATTTTATTTGCTTATTCCTGAAGAGCCTCAATCTTTCATTTTTAATTTAGTTACCTCAGAATTTTGAGGAACCTCTCTTGGCTGAAGCAGTGCCCTCTACTAGCCACGTCTGGAGGACAGACCAGGGGCTGCTTTGCCTGCCAAGGATGTGCTCTGGGCACTTTTCTCTTGTGTTTTGGTGGTGAATTGAAAGGTAGAGTTGCTTTGTGCTGGAAGGAATCCCCTGAGCAGAGGATTTGCAGGGCTTCTTTGCGTCGTTGCGGTGCAGCCAAGCACTCTTCAGGCGGTGCAGGTTTCCTCTGCTCCTTCTGAGAGCGAGCAAGGTGTTTGAAAAGATGAATTGTCTGCGCTTTGCATTCAGCTTGGCACAAAATATTTCGTCCCTTTCTACAGGAGTATTTTTCTTTTCTTTGGGACATCAGACTGTGATTAATACTGTAGTTTTTGTACACCTCTTGAGGCAAAGGTAATTTGACCTGAACTAAAAAAACAAAACCAAGAGGGTAAGATACTTTTAAGGAGAGCATTAACCTGGCAACAATAGTGACCATCAGCATCACTTTGCACTCGGTTCTCTAGGAATTGGGTAGATGTGTATGAAGCTTTGCTATTGCCCCAAAATGCCTGTTTTCAGCCAGGGAACAAGCCCTTTGTCCATCAGTCAAATGTGTCAGATGAGGATTCTCTTTTCCTTTATAATCCTTGGTCCCAATCCCATCAATGCTGAAGGCAAATCTGTCGATGGCGTCGGAGACGGCAGGCGCGAAGCCAGGTCCCACGATGCTCCCTGACTCCTGTCTCATTAACACCTGGGTTGCTCCATCCTTTAATCCAGTCATCGGTACCTGAGAGCAGACAGATTTCACAGCTTTGCTGTGTTTGATTAGTTCTGTTATTTGTACATGCTGCTGTACTGCTGTCTTTTTAAAATTATTTTTTAATATATTGCACGGATGCACATAAACATATCTCTGAGACCTTCCCCCCTTCCCAGACTTCTCATCATGCCTTCTACTGGTAAGTCAGACAAAGTTGTCTTTACTACTATGGATTTTATCAACTTGAAATACAAACATTTAAAGAAGTAAAGAAGCGGTTTCAGGCAGCAAGGTGGCCCTTGGGTGCCTCAGTCAAGTTTTGCATTTATGCACTGAACTTCTCACTTTTTTTACATGATTTTCTTCCGGGGTTACTTTATGTGAGTCCATATAAAACATGAAATGCAATGTGGAGGACGAAAAGTGGAAGCTGGTGGTACACAAAACACTGTCAAATGTCGAAAGCGAGGAAATGGACATACATTCAGTATTCCTCTTCTTTTGTGAAGAATAACTTTCCTTCTAACTTAAAGAGATTGCAGATCTAGAAACTGGCAGAAAAGCTTAGCTTTAGGAAGTTGACTTTTCAGTGTGTGCGTAAACTTTGCCCTTGAAAAGCTCTGTCACCTTTCATGCAAAGATTCGATTTACAAATAACATATACAGAGGGTTCAATGCTGAATAGGTGTTGGGAGCATGTCACAGTCAAGAGCAGTGTGTATTATAAATAGTTATAAGCTTATTGATAAAAAGAGTGGTGGCTGGTTGTTCAGAAGCAGCCTGTTTCTCTACTAGACTTCAGAAAACGAAGGATTAAAAACAGGCATCTCTTTTTCCAGCATTCAACACTATCTTCATGTGTGTACTGTGAAGAAAATCACTCCTAGCAGACAGCAAACAACCGCCATCAGAAGGGGGACCTGCTCTCTGCCATTCACAGGTGAAATGTTCTGGCTGGGGTGAAAACCCATCCCTCCCGTGCCGCTGCCTTGCCACATTGTCATCTCCTCCTGTTGTCCTGGGGAGTGACACGAGACATCCGGTGAGGCCATTTCCTCCTCCTGTGCTGCCCCAGTCTCACCATCAAGTCCCTGCTCTGCGTCAGACCAAGAACCTGAAAACCAAGATCTGTCACTAGAAGTGAACCCATCAAATATAACCCCCTGTGCTTATTTGAGAGGCATGTGTGCCATTAGCAGCATAGTTAAAGCCAACAATTTTAGCTGTTGGCACATAATTAACCCTTTTCCCAAATATGACCCCAGAGCATGTACTCTGCATAGTGATGCTCTCTAGGTCTTCCTCCTTTCCACAAGCAACAAGCCTGAGCTCCAAGTCAGTGAAAACCCTGCTGTGTCTATGGGTTTGCTTGGTATGATGTATTTTCTCGTTTGTGCTATTTTGACCTTCTCCAGCAGAAGGTGTGGTAGCCCTTTAGTGGAGCACTGTGCAGCCTTGGGTCCTCTTTTCTCGACCGATGAGTGCCCTGTTTGAGATGGTCCCTTTTCCGTTGGCCTGAAAATAAGAGTTACATTGCTCTGTTGCAGCTACATCTCTCAGTCATTGAACAGAGCTTCTTGAAACCAGCAGGCTATACTGTAGATTCAAGCTTCCTAGATTCCATTAACTTTTTGTTAATGAAATAGTGCTTTGTCAAAGAGTCTTGAAAACTTAAAAGGGTATTTAAGCTTCTTCCATGAGTCAATACCATGTAATGTCAACATTACCACGAAGGGATAATGCAGAGATGTCACACAAAGCATGTGTTATGCCATTTACAGTTTGGCAAAACAGCTCAGCATTTATGTTGTTTAATCCAATATTAAAAAATCTTTTGTTCTGAAAAAGTTTGAGATCAATCTTGTCAGTATTTACCGACACACAGCGGATGTAAGTCACTCTGCTCCTGTTGACTGCATCTGAGTTGTAACAATTTACCCCAGCCTCGAATTAAACCCAAATTAGGCATATGAAGAACTTGATATCAAACTTTTAAGGAACACGGAGCTGAATGGCACACATCCTGCAAATGGAAGTGTGGATGAAAGTAGACAGAAGTAAATAGTTTGCAGTGATCCGTGGCAGTACAGGCACAATTTGAAGAGACTTAAAGAAATGCAACTTTATTATCTAAAACTTTTCTTTTACGAAAAAACGTACTTCTCTGGAGAGAAGTAAATAGGAAATACAGAAATAGAGAGTTCAGATCTGAGCTCTGGCAATGAGGCTGGGGACATGGGGGCTAATTTCCAAAATGTATGTGTTGCCATATCCCGGGTTTATGTCACTGTTGCAGTGAGTCTGGTTAAGGTACAAGAAATCCTTCCTTCCATTCCTCCTTCCTTCCTTTTTTTATCAATTCTAAAATTGTACCTACTATAGAAACAAGTCGTTTCATCCTACTGGACATCGCAGTAATGTTTGTTTTACCTTTGTGCTTTTAAATCCTTTTCCATTAAAGCTCTATATAATTGATGTAGTTGCATGGAATGAAAGGTAGCCCCAGCTTGCTGTGAAGAAAATAGACTGCCTTACTTCATACTTGGCTGAATCCAAAATGCTTTCCCGTGATTATTTCTTGGCTGCATTAGATCCGTTTCCGTTACAGACTTCCCAGATATATGGGACCAATTCTGCAATATGTAAAGCGATGTCAGTTCTTTAGAAATAATGCACATATTTTGGTGGCAAAGATTTGTGTTTCTTTGACATTCAGGATTTTTCTTTCAAACCAGGCATTGTGGAGACAGGCAGCATCACAGACCTACTGAAGGAGCTCAGCAGAAGGAGAGCCTGTGCCACACCGACGATGTGAGTGAGTGGGGGAAAAAGGTCCTAATGGTATTACTGCTGGTGGGTCAGGTACGCTGAGGTAATGTGCAGGTTCCTTCAGAGTGAGGGACACTTTCTGGCTTGATTGCACACGGCAGGAAGAAAAATACTATGAGGCTTTTCATTTGTATATTTATGGTGTTTCACAATGTGGGAAACATACGGGGCATAAACAAATTGCTCTTTCTGTGAAGACCTGTGGAGGGCTTGCGGCCTCGTTGCTCCAGGTGAGGTCACTGCAAGAGCAACAAAAGTGAGAATAAAATATGGAAAAAAGGAAACACATTGCAAATACAGGCTTTGAAACCATCTGAAAGCAGGTTGTACAGCATAGTGTGTGTTCTAGCAGCCTTATGGTATGGAAGGGTCTCTCAAAACGCTTAGCTCTTCTTGAGGGATGCCTCGTAGCAAATTAAGCTGCACAGGATGACAGCATTTCTGTAATACATGCATAATTTTACAATTAAATTAAATTTTTAAATTATCTCCCGGATACCGGTATATTCGATCCCTTTTTTTAAAGGAATAGTAGATTTGAAGTGCTACGTAGGAAAACTTGGAAAAGCACAAATGTTACAGAAGGAGTGGAATCAGACATAAAGTTTATGACCCATCTTGGCCTGCTGTTATAAACTGAACTTGGAGTACGCACGCTGAATCTGAAATACCACAATCAGCACTGCAGCAAAATGAAGCATGTGGCAATGGAGGCAACATCTAAATTGGGTTTAAAAGCAAAACGAAACCAGGTACTTCTAAAAAAACAAATCAAACAGGGAGTAACAGTATACGTGAAGTGCCATTCAGACAAACGCTGTCTCAAAAGCTTTACAGCTTTTAATAAGATAGTTACAATATAAATAAGAGAAGTCTGAGAAAGCAGTGTAGGATGCTGTGCATTTTAACCTACTATTTAAAAAAAGAAAAAAAGACGTCCTTGAAGACAATAGATACTGAAGAACTATTACAGAATCATAGAGGTTTGGTTTGGTTTGGAAGGGCAGTTAAAGATCATCTCGTTGCAACCCGCCTGCCATGGGCAGGGACCCCTTCCACCACCCCAGAGTGCTCAAAGCCCCGTCCAACATGGCCTTGAGCACTGCCAGGGAGGGGGCAGCCACAGCTTCTCTGGGCAACCTGGGCCAGGGCCTCATCACCCTCATGATGAAGAATTTCTTCCTTATATGTGATCTAAATCTACTCTCTTTCTGTTCAAAGCCATTACTCCTTGTCCTGTCACTACTTGCCCTTGTAAAAAGCCCTTCTCCAGCTCTCTTGTAGGCCCCTTCAGGTACTGGAAGGCTCTAAGGTCTCTCCAGAGCCTTCCCTTCTCCAGGCTGAACAGCCCCAACTCTCTCAGCCTTTCCTCATAGCAGAGGTGTTCCAGCCGTCGGATCATTTATGTGGCCTCCTCTGGACCTGCTCCACCAGGCCCATGTCTTCCCTGTGCTGGTCCAAACTGTATCCAGAGATAGGATTTGTATCTGTAGCAGTGAATGTTTGAAGGAAGAGGCTAGCATCAGAGGTGTGATGGCAGTGAGAGCAATGATAGCCCCTGCTAACTCAGAGCAGTGGGATTAAATCCCATAAATGCAGCTGCCCTCTCTCGGTAGCAAATTTGAGACTTCCTTGCAGATGCAGAGCTACTTACCTCTTCTCAAAAAACAGGCATTACAAAGATTTAATCTAAATTGTTTTTTAAAAAAGTCGAGTGCCTGATACAAAGTCTCCATAGACTGCAAGATCATTATACTTCTGCTTCACTTAAAAATCCATGTCTGATTTCCTGAACCTCATCGATGACATTAAACATCTGTTGATCTTCTTGTATGTGAACCGGCATCTCTCCTTGTCTCAGTTCTCCGTGTATAAAATGAGGAGAACAGTACTTTCTTCCGTACTTTTTTGTGTTTCCCGTGTAAATGACGAATTCCGGGGAAAGCAGCCCTGTATTACTCTGAGTGTAGACAGTGCCCACCCTAGCAGAGCCCTTATGGTATCCAGTGGCTTCCACATCTGACCACAGAACAGGTAACTGTAGTTTCTAAACCAAGCAGAATATTTCTTCTATATGTCATTAAACTGGGTAATTGAAAGAAACCAGTGTTTTTACTGGTCTGTTGCATATTAAAGCACTGCTCATTCTAGTTTCCTTGTCTCAGGTGGTTTGAAAAGAGGTCTGTGGTGGTCCAGCTCTTTGGAAACTTTTGTGGTCAAACCAGGAGGATGCTATAGATGGAGCTAATCTGTGAGTAAGTTTTCTGGAGGCCATTATGTCTCCTATGGTTTCGTTTTTTTCCTAAAGGAGACATTGTATCTGTCTGTGTGTGAGGGAGAGAGAGAAAGAGCATTGCCTAGAGGGTTTCAGTTATCACACTGTCTAAATATCCCTTATTTTTAGTTGAAGTCTTCTGAATATGAGATCCCACTACAGGTAGGTGAAGTGACCTCTGCGGTTTTGAATCTGCTCTTCTCTGGCAGATGCAAGGCTGCAGCTTTGAACAGGAACCCCCTCCTGCTCCATGCAAAGCTCTTTGAATTGCCCCTGATATGCTTCTAAGGCTCCCCGGTTGCACGCGAGGCACTTTGAAGATGAATGCCCCAGCAGAAGGAAAACATGAAACAAAACTTACTCCCTTATGTCAGAGTGTGCGGCAGATTTCTCAAAGATCTTCAGTACAACGGTTGCTCTTTGGTGGGTGAGAGGAAACAGGCTGGTTCACCAGCTTGTAAAAGCAGAACAAAATTGCACAGGGCTAACCATTGGGTGGTAGATCTGGTAAAAGAAGGGCATCTGGGGGTCTCCTCAACGTTCAAGTCTGGAAAAACTTATTTCAAGTTGACTTCATTGGATCTTACTTGATGAAGACAAATTTATTGTCATTAATTTTTCTTCCCCCTGAAGTTTGCTACATTTCCAAGTCAAAAGATTTGCCACATCCTCTGGAAGGGGAATATTTGTCTCTGTCTCCATGAAAATCACCACACCTTAGGCTATGTGTAACCACACGAATTTTCTGGTATATTTTGAACGTGACCTGGAGTCGTGGGAGCTGAAGGGCCTGTGAGTCCTTGGGAGAGTAGCAAAACGGTACGCAGTTTTCTCTTATCTGCGCAATTCTGAATATTTCTGTGACAATCGGCGTGAAACTATCCATCAAAGTGTATTTTAAAGTTGATGGATCTGTTCTTGTGGTGCAGATGAGTGGTCATGTATGATCCAAAAGTTTTCATGACCATCAGAAGAATGAACCCATTTCCTTGAGGGGTTAATGGGCTTATAATGTAAAAAATTGAACTGGTGTCCCAGGAGAGACTAGGTGTAGAAACAGAAGGGAAGAAGAACAGTAAAAGACATTTACAAAAAAAAAAAAAAAAAAAAAA
>Ga0065711_1007401_pt1 | contig 25204 bp, 12 predicted proteins | sample Hoacrofraction12_FD_59098 | JGI IMG/M metagenome (GOLD analysis project Ga0065711, IMG submission 59098) | Hoatzin crop microbial communities from Cojedes, Venezuela - Epithelial fraction 12 v2 (version 2) | ecosystem: Host-associated > Birds > Digestive system > Esophagus > Crop | place...
GTGCTTCAGTTTGTGCCCATTGCCCCTTGTCCTGTCACTGGGCACCACTGAAAAGAGCTTGGCCCCATCCTCCTGACACCCACCCTTGAGATATTTATAAGCATTTATAATGTCCCCTCGCAGCCTTCTCTTCTTCAGGCTGAACAAGCCCAGCTCCCTCAGCATTTCCTCGTAGGAGAGATGCTCCAGTCCCCTCATCATCCTCGTAGCCCTCCGCTGAACTCTCTCCAGTAGCTCCTCATCTTTCTTGAACTGCAGAGCCCAGAACTGGACACAGTACTCCAGATGGGGCCTCACCAGAACCTCCCTCGACCTGCTGGTCACGCTCCTGCTAATGCACCCCAGGATCCCACTGGCCTTCTTGGCAGCCAGGGCACACTGCTGGCTCATGGTCAACCTGTCATCCACCAGGACACCCAGGTCCCTCTCTGCAGAGCTGCACTCCAGCAGGTCAGCCCCAAGCCTGTACTAATGCATGGGGTTGTTACTCCCCAGGTGCAGGACCCTGCACTTGGCCTTGTTGAACCTCATCAGGTTCATCTGTGCCCAACTCTCACTGAATGGCAGCACAGCCTTACAGTGTATCCACCACTCCTCCCAGTTTGGTGTCATCAGCAAACTTCCTGAGGGCACACCCAAAGCCATCAGGTGTTCAACTTTTATTTTCAGTATCATTAAAAGCAAAATGAATTTTCAGGGAAACTTTCTGATGGCCAGAGGAAATAAAGGCAAGAATTCTGACACTTTGTTTAGCAGTTTTCTATAAATTACACCATTCAATGTCTAAGCTACAGATTACAACAGCAGATCGCAAGAGGAGTTCGCTATAGAACTATCTTCTTTCCAATAAGACCAAGTATTTTATAGCTTCAGTAAGACAAATAAATTACTATTTATAAGGTTGTAAGGTTTACTATGTTTCAGTGAAACTCTGCATTACACAGCAACAAAACATGACTTTTTAAAACATATATATATATATATATATAACTTTACACGACAATATTCCTGTTCTACAAAAGATTAATGCTGAGAAAGTACTGATTACACACACCATAAGGAGTTTATACCCCAGAATAAAGTCAGTCTGCTGAGAACAAGCATGTTACTAACTCACAAATACTCGCTAGGAACCATTTTCTTCTGTCCCATACAATAACAGATGTATATCAATACAAACACAGTAACCGGTGAGATATTACCTAGGACTTCAGGGGGCTCTGATTGCAGGCCTTCTGGTTGCTGGCCCTGGAGCACATTAAGTAGCGCTTGTAAGCTCCTGAGACACAAGGATGGATGAGAAAATCTTGTCTCCTTTATCAGTTCAAAGACTTCACATAATCCAACTTCAATGATCTAAAGAAGTACAGGTATTTCAGAATATCTGTTAATATAATTTTTTTGGATCTTCATCATTTAAGGTACACCCCAGTGTTCACAGAACGACAGTTATTTGAATAACAAAAATGTAATACAGAATACGATGGTAATTCAAAAGCGAATCAAAATGAAGAACCCACCTACACAGCTGTACCAGCAAATATTACACAGAAGTATTGTCACTATATGAAAGAGCATATGTAAGTAGAGTATTACTCCCCTGAAAATATAGGGAAACTTAAACATTTTTGGACAATGTAAGACACGCTGTGCCTCTGGGCCCTTCCAATTTCTATTGAGTTCACACTTTGACAGACCTCTTTTTCCTTTTTGCTTGCTCTCTAATGTGAACCAGCAAGCTAGAATTGGCTTGCAACCTGACTTCCCAACTTGAGCAATGATACATTTGACAGCTGATACTGGTAGCACTAGTACTTTCCCCTCCAAAGCCTCTGAGATTTTATTTTTTGTCACAAAAAATAAAGATTAATCACTTGTCACTAAAACTCTATACATACTCATCACAGACACGCAATATGGCAACTAATACAGTATCTTTAAGAGTGTTGTTACAGCCACTCCTAACTTTCCCTTCTGGCACTCCTGAGTATTATGAGATTACAATTATGCCTCTCTCCACTGACTGTTCCTTTCACATCCTTCTCAAACTCACTATGTAGTAATAATGAGGATGAAAGTGATCAGTTAACTCATTACAAATAAGCAATCATATCTTCAAAATTTCGCCATGTGTTTCTGTCAAGAGCAGAGCCCTCCAAATTGTACACTGAAGGACAGAATAAGCAAACCGTTCTTTTCAGAACATCTTAAGCTTGCTCTCTCTGCTCTCCGAAGGGTCTCTGAGCCAAAAAAACACTGCTGCAGACTCAAGTCTGTGTGTCACAGCCTGCCAGCTCTTACTGATGCTCTCCATGCAGCCATCCCCCTGTTCCCTCTGTAACATCTTTGAGACTTTGGATCAAAAGCTTAAGCCCACATTACGAAGGGTAAACAAATTCTAGCCTGGATGCAGACATTATGACCCGTAATTAATTCCTCAGAAAAACCTATTTATTCAAGAAGTCTTATCTACAATGTTGATTTATTTCCTTTGTCTTCCCTCTCTCATAATTACCCAATACCTACATTTCTATGTTTATTTAATAATAAATAAATAGTAATACTCAGTACACTTAATTCTCTGCTTTAATTTATACATTAAACACATACAGAAAGTACTTTACAAAACACATTCTCCTCAAGAATTTTATAAGACTTAAAGTCAGTTTCTAAAGAGTAATTATTTTTCTTTTTGTTACAACTTGAAAATTTTCATTTTTGCTTAAGCTCGTTAGCTAAACAGCAAGAAGTATGCCACTGCAGGAACAAAGAACATTTACTCGGTTAATTCCACCTTAATCCAGCATTTGTTCATTTTAGCACAGGGCTTTTGTGGATCATCCATAACCCAGTGCTAAGTTTAATATGGGGGTGGGAAGCAACTGCAAATCAAATCAGTAGAACTGAATCTGCCCTATTTCAAGAAGAAAAAATTTCCCGTCATTATCAAAGGTACTACATAAACATGGTACTAAATAAATAAGTCAGGCAAAGATAAATACTTCATGTAAAATCAAAAATTTAAAACTATCAAAGCAAGTTACTAAATTGTCTGAGCACAACCAAAATACAAACTTTATTGTGCTAATATCCAAAGACCAGCAAATCATGTCTCTGTGTCTCTTTTAACAATTGTTAAAAACAATTGTTCTCAATCTTGTTACAGAAATTGCATAGGACAATTAATTCTGAAATATACTCTAAATAATAGCTCTAACAAACCTGACTTCCTCAAGTTTAAAATTTAAAAAAAAGGTACTTCAGTAGAACACCTAGGCTGCACAAAAAGTACGATGTTTTCAATTCATTCTCAATTAAAAAAAAAAGAAAAAAACACCACACCGAGAACTTCACCAGTTTAACTCTGGAGAATCTGGCAAAGCACAAATCCTGCTTACACCTTTCTTTGAATCTGACTTTCAAAAGACATCAGTATTCTTTTCCAGAAGCTAATGATTACTTTCAGAAATTGGTCTAGTAAATACTGTAAGTAATAGAAACTTCAATATCTTTCTTCTTTATACTTAACAGACTTAAGCCCAATCCAGTATTGTTCACTATACATAAGAATTAGACCATAATATACCACTGGATATTTTGTAGATTCTTTGCTAAAATTAATACTTCGAAGGCATACTGATTTTCATCAATTTTATATTTGCTGTATTAAATGTAACAAAATAGCTCACTGAGTTTCTGTTTTGAGAGTAGTTTCCCACCTAGGGTTTCCCCACCATTTGTTCTAAGACACCATCTTTTTAAAACTGCACCACTTTTCCAAGTCTCTTTTTGATACACTCTCCAACATCTCTAACACCACCAGCGTTTCAGTTTCCACATGCAAGTGTTCTGTCCATATCACTGGTAAATCTCATCCTTCTTTAAACATCTTTTAACTTCAAAATGCCTTTAAAAATCCATCCCGTTCTTTATAAATGCTAATAGCTACATTACCTTTTACTCAAAACTTCAAATTAAGCATATACAGGAACTTGCTGATTCACTTAATACCATCCACAAGGGGTCAGATGCAGTTCATAAACAATGCTAATTTTATTTCTACTGACTGCACACTATTTTGCGACTATCAACTGATGATTTCAGTCATCAAGTTGCAGTTGCCTGACTTGATTATGTTCCTCTGCAATTCTCCACCACTATTTAGAGTGCCAACTTTGCCCTTCAGATAATACCACATAAAATACAATCATCTATAAAATTCTAATTTTCCAAGCAACTAAAAATTAAAAAAAAGAAAAAATAGTTAACTCCTACATAATTATTTTGTACTTTCCACCATTAATCCTACTATAAGCATAGAAGTAGCAAATAGTAAAAAACCTACCCTAATTGTTGAACTACAGCGTCCAAAACCTTAACATACATTATTAAGTATAGTTATCAGTGCCAAAAGGCACTAAAGCCAAAAAACGGAAAGAATAAAAAACTAAGGTAGTAAGAATAATTGACAGTTACTGCAATTACATGTATACCTGGCAAATCATCTTAGAAAACACTCCACCGACTGAATTCCAATAGCAGAAAGATTTGTTCTTTTGGGATTTAAAGCAAGAGAAAGCACCCTTTATCACTACCAGCTAGTAGCTTCTAAGAGACACAAGAGCTGCCTTATTTGCATTCTGTGTAGACTTTTGAGGTTGTAGATTATTTTCAAGTACCAGTACTAATAAAGAAGTGCAAGTTGAACATTTACCTGACATTTAATTGACTTTAAAATTAATTACTGGGCAGTACATAGATCTTCCTACTTCACCAAATCAGTGGATTCTGGGCTAGATAGACTACAATAAAAAATGTACCTATTTTCTGAGCAGCTGCCTTATAACGCTGTTCTTTATTCCCCATAAAAAGCATACCAACTTTAGATCACATACATGGCATACTATAAACAGTATCCAGCTACTTGCCTTTGGAAGTTTAATAGGTGGCTCTTTGGATTCCTCCTCTTCGTCACTGTCCGAATCCCCACTCTGTACACTGTTCTTTGAAGCCAAAGATACAGATGCTTCCTTTTTTTGCCACTCCAACACACAATGGCGGACATTGCAGTAAACATTAAAAGCTGAAGGGTTGCTATGTAATCTGATATCTGGTATAGTTATCGTACTTTCTAGGTTTTCAGTCTGAAAAACAAGATTCATTTCAAGTTTATTAGAAGTTTCAAGCTTTGCTAAATCTAAGTAATCTTAACAGTCTCAATAATTATGGCCAACCAAATGATTCTCAAACTGGAGACTGAACTTTCCTGTTGAAGTACCAATTATATTTCAGGCAGGGAAGAAAGGAGGCATAGGAAGAAATTTCAGTATCTGGCTTTAGACTCTACCTCTCATAACTTGATGAGGACACTAGGATGGAAAATGAAAGCAGCTCAGGCTACAGAGTGGTCCAAACCTGTGCCACAGTCAAAAGACTAGCAGAATTCAGGATTTATCTTCTAAACAGGAATCAATTGTTTGGGTTATTTTAATTATTATTACTGAATTTTAAAATTCATTGTGTGTTATGCTAGTTGTTAATTTTAATCTATTGGTAAATAATAAAAATTTAAATGTTTGCTAAATGTGTATCAGAAATTAAAAATGCCATTAGTTGTTATGTCAATTAAATGAAAATAGATGGCAGGTTCAAAAACTTCAGCCCCCCCCCGTAGGATGCTGTGGACAATAACTTTGTACAAATAGAAAAAAAATTTAAACCTAATGGACAAGAATACAAAAATCTATCAAGGCCTATGAAGCAAAAGGACACCATCCTGTTTTCAGAAGCTCTGAGCCACACAGTAAGAGCTGGGAGAAACTAACACTACCCATGCCCTTACCCTACCGCTACCCTTTCCTTGGTATCTACTACTGGTATATTACTGTCAGCCACTGCCAAGACACAGAGAAGCATTCAGGAGGCTGTCATTAGACTCGGAGAAATATTAAGAAAAACCTTTTTTTTTTTAAAGTCTTAAAATTCTGGCCCATACTCTCCCTTTCTGGAACAGTAAGATGGGACAGGAGGAACTGGAGACTTAAAAAGAAAAAACCAAACAAAACCCCACAACAACAACAAAAAATCCCCAGGCAGGGTTATACGTTCTCTTCGGTTGTGTACTACCAAAGACTAAGCTGGTGTGAGCACAGGCTATGAAAAACTGGACTTCAGTCATAGGGGAGGAAGCAATTCCCTATAGTATCTTGGTGTAGACAGGGGGCAAAGAGACCAAATAAGGAGGGGAGGCCTAGGTTAAGAGTGCAGGACAAATTTGCTTGAACACAGAAGGTAAAATTTGGAGGGGGATTAGGCTAGACCGAGTCAGGGTCATGACTAAATGCACAAGGTTATTTTGGTTTATTTGCTGTTTTTTGAGGGGTGGTGAGGGTGGAGGCTTTTTGTCTTTTTCTGTCTTTAGTTAAGGGGGATAGATATTGTGAATGATCACGTTCATTTGGCAGGAAAGTATGCAGTGCTTTGGAACAGATCAGAGTGGAAATACTCATACACCTGTGAGAGCAGTGATGGGAAAAAGGACCTTAAACTAGCAGAGAAGAGGGGGAAAGAAGTTGGAGAACCAGTGAACTGGATAACATTTTAATGGCATGATTTATTTTCGTACAGTATGGTAGCCACTACTTTGCACACCAAAACACAGTAATGATTCACAACACATTTTTATGTGCACTTATCTTTTAATTATTACCAGAAATAACACAGCTTCTAAATGAGATCATTTGACACCATATGTTACAAAACTCAACAGAAAATTCAAAATAATTGAAAAATATTTCATAGTTTATGTATTTCCTTTTATTTTTGAAGATAATATTATTCTAACTGTACTGGTACTTATTTGTATATCCTTCTTTTCCATTATTACTACAAAATTATTGCAAGCTAAAACATTAAGAATTGATGGTTTACTCTGTAGCCTATTTTAGCCAACACAGACAGTGTATTACTTTTTCTTACTCATGTCAGTGTTAGTAAGCACAACAATATAGAGAGAATGGGGAAGGGGGAAGCTGGAAAAAGTTCCTTACATGCACACTGAAAGTTTGGGGTTTTTTTTTCTTTTTTTGTTAATACAACAGGACTTCTGTCAGCAGGGCTTGAAAGACAACGTAAGTTTAGTCCTCATTAAACATGAACATCTTTGAAATAATAAAGCTGCTGTTAAAAACCCACAATATTAGTCAGTGCAAGAACTCAAGATACAAACTCCCACGTTATTCCAGTATCAAACTGCATCAAAATATATTTGGACTGATATCAATGATAATGAGCTACTACATACTTTAAAATTCATTTGGTACCAGAAAACTAAACGGGTATAACATATGACTCTTCTATATGTCAAATATCCATACATATACCCCTAAGAGTTTTTGCAGCTGCTGTTAAGGCAAACACACAATATCAGCTTTCAGCTTTAAAGCTAACTCAGTTGAGCTGCACAGTAAACAAACCAAAATTATTTAGTAAGTTTACTATGCATTTCATAGTTTACTGACAGTTACAGGAAGAGAAAAATATCTCGATCCTCTGAAATATCTGTACCTGAAGTTCACTTATCCAATTAGTATCATACACTCTGTCGAGAGTTTCCATTCCAGTTCTTTCTTGTTAGGACTTCAGCTTAGTCTTTGTTCCAGAACAGCCTACATTCTGTAGCTCACATAGCCTCTTTTGAAATAGGTTGGCCAAATTGTTTAAATGGCACAGATAATTTTAGACATTACAGTGCTAGATAAAATATCAATGTATGTTTTCTTGCCTATTAATAATAAGCTGACTAATTTTCAGAAATAAACTCCTTCCGTATTCTCAACACTTTGCAACTATTAAAAAGTCCCTTACCTAATGCTTTAGCTTTTAAACAGTAAGCACTTTAACCATTTTATCTCTGTTTAGTATCTCACTCTTCGACAACAGTGCACAAACTATAGAGAACAATCTACCCAGACTTCAGTACAGCACAACATTCTGCAGAAAACTCTGCTCTATCTGCACAGTGTAGCACAATATACAACTCAGAACTAGAGTTTAATTCCTAGCTGTGGTGTTAATCCACTGTTTACATTTCTTAGTTCATACCTCCACTTTCCCTTCACAATACCTTATTGCTGAGAATCCCAAATTCTTTAAAACTCAAAGTATCTTATATTCCACTCTATTATACACCTGAAAAATATAGTAGCAATCCTAACAGCGTCCCGTAAGCATAATACTGAAATTCACTACCTGGTCTTGTCAGTTTCAAAGCACTGGACTTATGACTGTGCTAAATAAATCCCTTTCTGAACAGTAAGTTGTTCGGCTGTAGGAACAGATTAAAATTTAAGGATAATTATGACTTCCATTGTTTACTGTCTTTCATTTGAGGGGAAAAAAACCCCTCAACTGAATTAAATGTATAAGCCTACAAACGCTTAGCATGTCTCAAAGCAAAAGAAAGGTGCTGAATGACAAGACACATGGTTTCTGGTTGGAGAGTCGCAAGGGAACTTTCAATCTTCACATTGTTCTCTCCCTCTCTCTCCATAAACCTCACCATAACGTAAAAACCACTGACAATTTATTCGTGATCAATTTGCTCGAGTCTGAGGAGCTTTAACTATAGTACTTATAGTTTCCAGGTCTTCAGAACAAACATCTGTTCAAAAGCAGAGGTATACGAGTAGGTTGTATGAACATCGCTTTCATTAATTTCTTTTACAGAGACAGAGATTGAGCTGATTTAAAAAAAAAAAAAAAAGAAAAAAAATGAAAACTTTCTACTCCTCTAATGGAAATGCTCATTCAGTGAGCAGCTTTCCTCATCCCCTTTTTTATTTTCATCAACATTTTTTCCTTTACAGATTACAACAGATTCCTAACTTCTTTGAGGTCAGATGAACCGATCAAGTTAGGAAACTGGAGCTTATATTCATCCCATAATCAACTAGAAATTTCCTTTTCTGCAACTAATGAGAACCAAGACATTGAGTCGCTCTTCTACACAGCCTTACAAACCTCCCTGATAGTGTGAGATTCATGTAACCACCTGTACAATCTTGCTACTGGCTCATACATTTTGAGGTAGAACAGATCACTATGACAATCTAACCCCTAACTGTGGCTACAGAACCCCACTTAGTAATTCTCATACCTAACTAAAAACATCTATTTTAAATTACCGCAGTTCTCTTAATGACACTGCACTTCACGTTGACATAAAATACTTCTACATTGAAAACAGTGGAACATTAAGCCAAAATGTTAATCAACTTCTAAGAACCCAGTGAAGCAATTATTAATTTTGCAGATATCTAGGATTAGTAATAATACAACCAGACTGCTCTTGAGCTATGGGATACATTATTTCAAGAAAAAAACTACCCTAATAGTTTGTTTTCTTGGTGTTAAGGGTATCGAGATCCACAAATGTATGAAGTATCTGTCTGTGACACTGTGGATAAGGTGAAGAGCAACAATCATATTTTCTGCACCTTTAAGTGTCCTTTTCTTAATGGCTACTGGAATATTGCAATCCAATGCACTCACTAAGTATGAGAATGACCAGAAACCCAGCTTCTTCTAGCATATCTGAGAAGATGACGAGATGATGGGCTCTACATTTTTTTTTCTCCCAAAGCATTTGTTTCTCGGAATATGAAATTGCTACCGCTTTCAAAAAAAAATGGAGATTCCAGACTGGAGAGGAGAATTATGTTTTTTGATTTAGTGGTTTTCATATGAGCTATATGGAAGTGGGATATTCTGCAAACTCTCTTTGTTGTTTCACTTGGTATCATCATAAATTGAAAATGTACCTTCCTAAAGCAAGACACATAATGAAATATACATTGTAAAACTTAACAGATACCCAGTATTCATCACATCTTCTGTCTTGAGTGCTAGAAAAACTTCTTTGGGCTAGACAGAACATCTAAAATTAAACTTTGGTGGAAAGGAAGAGCAATTTTTAAACATTATGTCATTCTTACAAAATGTGCAATATTAAACTTCAAAAAGGAGATTCTCAGCTGAAACCATGCAAAACGAGGTAACAGTGAAGAATGGTCATTTCAATGGTCAGAAGGACTAAGGCATCTTTTTCAGACGAATAAATAGAGAATCTGAGTGCAATAAGCCTAATCAAATTCCTCACAAAGGTTTTCTGTACTTTACGTAGACAAAACAGGAGCGCATGCTGTTCTCCAAACATTAAAAAAAAAATCAGAAAATTAGAAAAGCCTTTCTCTTGAAGTTTTTAAAGATCCTGAAGAAAGAATAATTCAATCCTGAACTCCTGAATAATGAAAACCAAATGCAAGTTTGAGAAATTGCAATGCCAATATAAATAAAGAATCATGAACATAGTTTTAAACAAGTGCTCTTCTCAGCCTTTTGTAATGTTTCAGCAGACTCAAGGAAAGAAATGGGAAAACCAAAATCCTTAGGTCTCCCTTACACTTGTCTCACACCTGAACAAACTGTTTTCCCAAAAGATTAAAACCATACATAACAATTTCTGACCAATTTATTTCCTTCCCCTTGAACCAGATGACTACAATAATGGTTTATTCTGAGAACTGATGGAAATAGACTACAATCTAGGAGCGGAAAGTTAATCTGTTGTTAAAGATAGATAAGGCTATAATAACCATCTGATCTAACCAGGGCACAATATGGAGCATAGAACCTCACTGCATTCTTTGAACAGTTCAAACATCTCTTAGAAAGGGATGCCCTCTTGAGGTTGAAACACCAAATAATACAAAAGCCATTGAAAACACTGCTAAATTATCGGAGAAGCTATGTGTGGTTTTAATGAGATAAGTATTTATCCCAGTTGATCCACTTTATATATCTAATAATTAGCTTACGATAAATTTGAATGCTACATGAACCATCCTTTCCTTAGGTTTTAGTCCTCCCATTTGTATAAAGCTGAACAAGTCATAGTTTAAAACTTCTGCATAAACTAAACAGGTTGATGTCAATCACTGGAAGTACATTCTCTGTCTCTGGAGGACTTCAATTTTTCAGTGTTCTTTAAATAGCATTATGAGAACAGAAGATGGTAAACTCTGGCTTTCCATCCAGTGTCAGTTAAGTGTCCCAAGAAGCACATTTATGAGTTTACAATAAAGTGGAAAACTCCAGGCGGTGAAAAGTGGGGAGGGATGGAAAGCAGCAATATTCATATGGTTGAAATAAGTTACAGCCTACAATTTTCTAGTGATAATTCTTGCAAAAAAAAACAGAAAGAAAAAAAAAAGGGGGGACGACGACGACACAGGGACAGGAATCCAAAGTACTACACCTATGTCTAATAATCATATTTATTTTCTATGTAAAAGTCACAATATTCAGCACTGAAATTTTAAAGCCAAAACACACTGCATCCACATGGAAAACTTTTATATCTCCATTTAAAAAAAAGATACTAAACCACAAAACCAGAAGTTAACAGTAGTTCAAATACAAGCGAATACAACATGACCCCAGCTTACAAACAGCATAAGGCTCAAACTACTGGGCTGCACTAATTAATGTTTCATACTTAAAATGTTATAACATTTAATGCTTGAAGAATGGAAATAACTTTATTACAGTTGCTCCACAATTACTTTTATGTTCTCTCCTCTTCAATTACTCAATCATCATTTTTAGTAAGTGCGGGGTATAAATAACAAATTTTTTGGTCCCTTCAGCTTATTTTTAATTTAAGCGCCCGCCACCTCTACCAAGCATACTAAGAGAAAGCTCCCATCTCTGTTCAGACTAAAAGATTGTGGTTCTTAAAAAACAAACTGATACACACAAGCTCTCCTGCTCAGAATGTCCAGTAGTCATGGACTTTTCAGTCTGTCCTATTATAAGGCTTCAAATGGAAACTCATGTTTTCCTGACAATACACACATCTGTTTTTAGACATTACAGTGCAAAAAATTATCACAGTGCTTATTATGCACTGGTAAGCATGGGGATGCACTGAAAAGCATATGGGGGGAAAAAAAAGCCAAGCCAACAACAAAAAAACAAGTGAACAACCAAAATAAAGGAAAATGAACCACCCCACTTTGTCAGTAAACAAAATTTGATAACCTAAGGATATGAAGCTGGTTTTGTCTTTCCCTTTTCAGTTACATGTTTCAGGAAATCCACAACTTCCTGCTATCACACAGGAGTAAGATGGAGTGCCTTTCTGTACCTCAGTGACCCAGAATAAACGCCAATGTTCTGCTGGTCAACCCTGGCCTGCCTCAGAGACTGTCCAGAATAGAGGCATCAGTAAAACACATACAAAAACCCATTATGCATTTTAAGGAGAGATAAATGTCACTTCATGCTTCAAGTAGGCGCTGTTTTAAATCCAAGAAAAAATCTTGAAAACCACCCTCCGTAAGCACGAGGTTCAGAGATGATCACTTAGTGCCAAACCTGTAACTACCGACAAGAACCACACTTTAATACGCTCATGTCATCTTTGGCCATTCAGAAGGGATCCTGCCAATGTATTTATCCAACGCAACTACATCCAAGAAGCACAACTGACTGCCAAGCTTGTGAATAACAGCAGTTCTGGATTTAGCCTCCTACTTGGCTGTTCAACTAGGGCATCACGATCCAGAAAGACAAAGCTCCCTTTATATAGTAACAACGATCAAACTTGAAGAGTTCTCTTATTTTAAAAGCACAAGTTTCTGTCACCAGACAAAACGCAAATACTAACTACATTCTGCAAAATTTCTTTAGATTTCTAACTGGGTTTTCTGTGTTGACACTGGGTCTGATAAAATAATGAAGGGAACAGGGCTAAAACTTCTAATATTATAGCAACTGAAGAAAGGGCTGAAAAATTCAGTTTGGACCAGAAATATTTCACTGTACAGTACTGAGAACAGAAACAAAGATAAGCCCCTTCTATACCACAGTCTGGAGCTGCACTACTTGAGATAAGCAGAACAATCTGGTAAGTATCCAAAATGGCAATACCAAATGAAGAGATACAGGGCTTGCTTCACCCTCCCAAAGTCATCTGTCTCAAGATAAGAGTAACTACATGAGGTTTGGCAACTAGGGATTAGATGGCCAATTTGATTTACAGTGTACTTCTATTATAAGGACATTCAACTGACTAGAAAGTGTTTTCACTGGATATTTCAGCAGTTCTGTCCTTCAGAAACACTCCAGAAATGAGCTACTTTCTCTTTACTGACTGCAATGGGAAGCTAGGAAGAAGCCTTTGTGTCTGCAGTGAGCCTTCATGAAAATCCCTCCAAGACTCTCGCTTAAACAGAGAAATAATAGCTAACAGAAAAAGCATACAACAGAGCAGTATTTTAAAATACTGTTGCTTCTGCCCAGATTTTTTCTCTGCAACAAGTAAACATGTAAACATTTTAATGAAGTTCACTGTACTGCTCACATGCATTTAAAGTGATGGGAGCAGGGGTTACACCGTGAGAAAATATTAATAGAAACAGGTTAAGTGTCATTTATTCCATTATGGAGGAATTTTCAGAGGTACTTCGGATTCTTGCAACATTGAATGTTCCCTTTCTCCTTTGGCCAATATGGACAGAACTCATTGCAGCAGTAGTCTCTAACTGTTGGCTAGACATGCATCTCTTCAAATTTAACTATTAAGACGAACACCTTTAGCTACATTTACAGTTCAGGAACTGGAGAACGAAAAATGCTGTTCATATTATTTCATGCTGAACATTAGTAGTAAACACAGTTGAATAAGGTTAACATTGGTACCATAGTCATGTAGAATACACTAAACAGACAAACAATGCTGGTCTATTATCTTTTCTAAAGCAATAATTTGCTAGTTACACTTCTTTTTTCTTCTGTTTCTCTCAATTGAAATCACTTTCATTTCTGAGTCAGAATTTTTATCAAGTTAGTTACAGACTTACCTTGTTGCGTGTTTTTACTTTCAATTTAGTCTTCTGTTTCCTTTTCAATTTTTTCTTGCTAAAAAGTTTCTTACTTCTGAAAAAGAGCAGAAAAGCCACGTGAACAAAAAAATTAAACTCCCTTCCATACCCCATGGCAAACAGCAGCACCAGCAGAGGAAAAAGAATGTCAAAAGTCCTCTAAAATTTTTTCCCCTAAGCAAAGGGAACAAACACAGGCAAAATTTCAGAGTATAAATCAGTACAAAGCATTTAAAATGATGCTTTCCTAATGCCCCACTGAATTAAGAGCCTTTACTTTCATCAATTTAAGCAGAACATATGCTAGGACAGACAAAAAATCCCTGTATTTTATACTAGTTTACCATACTGTTTCTATTACAAGTCCATTAGTGACGCACCAATGCTAGAAGCAAGAATTATTGACAGTTCTCAGTAATACGCCCTGTTAGTACAGACCATGTATGTTTTGTGAAGTTTTTACCAGATAAGGATTCAAGTCTTCCAAGACAAAAAGGAAGCTTAATAAAATGTACCATTTGCAGCAAATTCAGTTGGTGGAAGACACTGCAACTTCTGGACACACTTTTTTAAATTTTTATCTGGACTTTTCCCACCGTCAGCTTACAGACTTTTCACTTCCACCTCTTTATGTTACAGCTCTAGCTAACGCATGCTCCCCTAATCCTCTTCTGCCCACACCTCAGTCCTATCACATTCTTCTTCTCATCCATTTTAGTATCCAGTTAAAAACACTAAAAAAAAGCACCATAGAAAAAGAGACACCATATACACACACATGCAATTCTTTTGTCATCACTGAGATTACTCTGTTTGAGATGCATGCTTTTTAACCTACTCTACCCGGTAACAGTTTTCTGACAACACCAAGCTGTGTGGTGAGGTCAATGTGCCGGAGGGAAGGGATGCTATCCAGAGGGACCCAGACAGGCTTAAGAGGTGGGCCCATGTGAACCTCATGAAGTTCAATAAGGCCAAGTGCAATGTCCTGCACCTGGGTCAGGGCAATCCCAAACACAAGTACAGGCTGGGCGGAGAGTGGATTGAGAGCAGCCCTGAGGAACTGGACTTAGGGGTACTGGTGGATGAAAAGCTGGACATGAGCTACCAATGTGTGCTTGCAGCCCAGAAGGCCAGCTGTATCCTGGGCTGCATCAAAAGCAGCATGGCCAGCAGGTCAAGGGAGGTGATTCTGTCCCTTTACTCCGCTCTCGCGAGACCCCACCTGGAGTCCTGTGTCCAACTCTGGAGCCCTGAGCACAGGAAAGACGTGGACCTGTTAGGATAGGTCCAGATGAGAGAGTCACAAACATGATCCGAGGAATGGAGCACCTCTCCTATGAGGAAAGTCTGTTCAGCTTGACGAAGACAAGGCTCCAGGGAGACCTTAGAGCAGCCTTCCAGGACCTGAAGGAGACCTACAAGAAGGCTGGAGAGAGACCTTTGACAAGGGCATGGAATGATAGGACTTTTAAGTTAAAAGAAGGTAGATTGAGATTAGATATAAGGAAGAAATGCTTCATTATGAGGGTGGTGAGGTGCTGGAACAGGTTGCCCAGAGAAGATGAGGATGCCCCATCCACGGAATGTTCAAGATCAGGTTGGATGGGGCTTTAAGCAACCTACTGTAGTGGAAGGTGTCCCTGTCCATGGCAGGGGCGTTGGAACTAGATGATCTGTAAAGTCCCTTCCAACCCAAACCATTCTATGATTCTACGATTTCTCTGGTCTGTTCAGGTTACAAGCCCTCTGCAAAAAAAAGGCAGACATTATCTGTGCAGCATACAGCTCTTCCTGTACAGCACTTTAAGCCACAGCTACTAACATTCCTCTGTGCCACTTACACATTACTCAAATAGTTTACAATTCAGATTAGCTGGAAAAATAAAACTATGGAATCTGAAGTTCATAAGCAGTAAGAAGTTGCACTTCAAGGCTACAAATTGCAAAGAGGTTGAGAATCAGGGGAATCTTAGTATTTTATTCAAACTACTTTAAACAAAAATTTTAAGGGACTAAAACCATATTGCTTACTACTCTCTCCTGTACAGCATTCAGACTGCAAGAGCATACAAGTCTCATGGTCCAGCAGTCAAAAGCTGGAAACCTAAGTTTTACCAATGGCCACCAGACAGAAAACCAGCTCAAAGAATCCCTACAGAGTATCCCAAGAAAGCTGCCAGCTAGAAATTTCACCACCTTTCCCACTTTCGCCTATTAACAAAGAGGGAGGTACATTCCTCATCAAGACACTTCCTGCAGAAACAAATCAGCTCACCACTTTATAAGGAACCACTACCATTCTCCTGCAGTTAAGAGAAGTGATTCAGTGAGGGAGAACCCCCCACTCACCCCAGTAAATTAAAGCTTATAAAGAGAACCAGATGACCTCCTAAGGTTCCTTCAAAGGTAAAGTTTCAATATGTAACAGTATACAACCTATTTAAGAAGAGGGGGAAATAAATCTCATACAACCTTTAATGTCCAAATTTCTATAATCAAACTCCACAGTCTATTTCACTATTTAGTTGTTCTTACATTGGACAAGTTTTTCTTCCTTATTAGAGTTTAATGAAGTTAATTCTTATTCTGCCATCAAACATGAAGAACAGTGCAGTCCCTTCCATTCTGCAGCCACTCAACCATCCTCTTTGGACCAAATAACCTTTTATGAAACTTTCACCCTAATTTTAAGTGTAAAAATTCTGATTTATTTTGGATGACTTCAGAGCTCTCTCAGTCCAAGTAAACTCCATTGACCAAAACTGATTTAGAATCAGAGTCATAGAATCATCCAGGTTGGAAAAGACCTTTAAGATCATTGAGTCCAACTGTTAACCTAACACTGCCAGCTCAAAACAGTACTTGTTTGCTGTTGAGAAGAGGAAGAACAATCACCTCATATGCCTCCAAGGTCATGCTTTTAACTGTATTCCAGGTATTATTTGGCAGCTTCACAGCAACACGGCATAGCAGACCCACGTAACGCAGAGTAACTTGAAAATATTTTCCTGCAAACCTCCAAACTAAGCTTCCAATACTCTTTATCTAGTTGTGCTGTTAATTACGCATTTTAAACACAGTACAATGTGCACTTACCAAAGACAACTTCATCAGCATTGCTATTTTCGTATTGTTTTTTTTAAAGGACACTAAGTCAAGTTGCCAAGACATTTCAAATTTAACCTGTCTGCCAAAATCCGTGTAAATTCTCCAAATTTGTTGTAGTCTGCAAACATTGTAAGCATTTTTTCATCCTGTAAATATTTCACAGGACCAGTCCCCGTATTTTTGTATGTACTTCTCTGTGTGTATGCATACAACTAGAAATGCCCAAAATTAAGCCTTCCCTCCCCCCCTAAGATTAGGCTCATTTCCAAAGTGACAAAACTCCCACCATTTTGCAGACTAACTTCATTTGTCAGTGATACCTAAACAGTATTTTCTCCATTTAGCAAGCAGGGAAGATCAGCAATGGGCTTACTTCCTCTTCAGATTCCAAGTGGTGGTGCTATGATCTCCCTCATTCATACATCAACCATTAAAGATGCTGCAAGTATAAACTTTTCCTAGTCACTCCACTGTAGCAGTCATTATCTTCAGCAAGTTTTAGGTTTGAACAATTTTCTACATGGAAACAACCTGGGTATAGAAATGCCATGTTGAGAATCCATATCTATCTCCCTATTTTTTCTTAAAGCAAAACCCCAAGGATACTGAAATCCCAGCATTTTTTGCTGGGAAGCATACTTTCCGCCTGCATCCAAACGGAACTTCAGAACTAGTAAGTAATTAAATAAAAAACCAAAAAACCTGATTGACACTAATTTTATAAATAGTTCTCAGCAACCTATCACTACTATGCATAATACTAACCTGTTCATAATGTATCTGCATATAACATATGAAGATATGACTGTTCACAGTTCTACTGTTATATAACGTTATGCCAAGAGGTTTTAATATTCAGATAGAAAGGATAAAATACAGGCAAGTATACTCATGAAAAACAACGTTAAGCAGATGAGTAATTTCCTGTTGGAAACCACATGTGTTAATTATAAGCTTGACTCTTCTACTGCCTGAAGATTAACAAGACTTGATATGGCTCAGCTGGATTTTTTAGCTAAATTATTAATTATGTTTTTGGTTAACAATGGTAAATTGCAGTAAGCTGTCATTTGTAAAGGTCCTGAAACTCTATGCTGACAATCTGCTCCCAGTGGCAGAAGGACTTTAGCCTTTTAACTTTCATCTCAACTGTTGATACAGTTTAGTTCACCAAACACTGATTATCAGCAAATCTTAGGCAGGTTTTCTGCAAACTGCTACAAGCCAGTGTAACATCTGACACTAAGCAGTTTTGAATCAGACAACGGAAGTGCAAGTCAAATGAGCGCACAACATCAAGACAAGAAAATACTTTGGCAAATGGACCTAAAGAAAGAACAGTGCTATTACAGCCTTCACAGCAAAATCTGTGGAGAATAAAAGCAAAGACCCAAAATGTTCAACCCTGGAATATGGAACAATTATCTCAAACCAAAGGGGGAAAAAAAGGGGGTAGGGGCAGCCAACAGCCGATTGCTGGACGATTTAAAATAAGTAAAATAGCTGTTAAATGATCTGATCGCAACTTCTGTTCAGCTTTGTGGCACCTGTAGTAGAACGAAGCAGAAGCATGCTTAGTTTATTTGTTTTCAAACCAGAAGTAGCATTAGCTAGCACTTGCAGTATTTGCTGTATTATTAGGGGGACATTCTTCAGTTGTCTCACCACCATTGCTCTTACTTAGCTCAAAAGAGCTGAGGAAATGCAAACAGAGCATCTTCCCTCAAAGTCACAACAGTCCTGAATTGCAATTCATAAGCTTAAATTTGAGAAAAAAGCTTCATGTGTTGAGCGTGTGTGTGTCCCCCCCCCCCATTCAGTGTTGTTATTGAATTATGTTAAACTTATATTAATAGTGTCACACCTGCATAAGCTCTTGTAGGTTGTACGTTACTCTGAAGGTGTCACTGATGAGTGGAAATAATACTATTCTGTCCCTGTTGCTGAGGCATAATAGGAACAACGGAAGTGGTACTCAACTGCTGTCTGACCTAAAACCCTTGCTTCTATCTGAAATGTGTTACCAAAGGTCATGGTAGCTACTACAGCATTAGATCCAGTCATTCTACTGTTAATTAAACCTTTGAGCACACATTTGAAAAATGAGTGAATTCAGTAAATCGCATGCTAACACATGCTAAAATTTTTAAAACTTCCAACTGACTGTGACTCAGTGTACTTGTCTAAACTTTCTTGCTCTGGTTCTGTTGCCAAGCTTCTTTGAGAAGAAGTATCCTGTTGACAGGAGAGGTCTACGAAAGTCATAGTGTGTCCAGACAAATGACAAATATACTGTATTATTTTGTTTCCATAGATGCTTACTCTGCATAGTTAGCTTAAGCATTCAAGCGCTAGTGGAAATGCACTTGAGGCAGCAAACACTCAGTAACACTGAAATGAAAGTCAGATTTGTGGTATTATGTAATTCTTGTTTCCTCCACTTGGTGAATTATTGCTGCTGGTGGTCAATTTGGTTGGACAAGAAGCAGCAAGCATTTGCTTCTGAACAGACCAAAGTGAAATCCCAAGCTGCAATTGTCAAGTAGCCCGCAAGTGCAAGCTACTAGCACTCATGTAGTCACCATCAAGTCTCCGGGTCTTTCATCACAGCATCAAGTTCCTTAAACAGCTCTAAATCTACCAACACCCTTTATCAAGGGCAGTGAAATGTGAGTACTGACATGTGGACATTGGTTGAAAAGTAATGAACTGATGTTCCCTCAGCTGCCCAATACTGAATAACAGTGCAAGATCAGCAATAATCCTTTTCATGTGCAGGCATCACATAACAACTAGTGCTGCTTGGCAGCTTTCTTCGTACAGATATATTACTGCCATAAAGGATCTACAAATTACAAAACACATTATGCAGAAGTTGTCACTACATGATGGAATATCATATTTGCCATAAAGGCAGTGAGACTACAGGAAGATTAATTGGTCCAAAGCAATTAAGACATCAGCCACAGTCCCCCATCTTATCTGCCTCAAGTTCTGCCCAACAAACTGTCAGGGCAGTATCTGACTTGCAAAAGTCTGTATGTCTTTGTGAATTTCTTTTTGAATAAGCATATTACAACATCCGACTGACAATTTTTCAAAGACTTTTCTTTACTGTCACCCCACAGCACACGGAAGCACCACTACTACTAAGTTGCCACTGGAGAACTGAGGTACTACAGACTGACTTACAAAAGGGAGATGGGGAAGAAAAGCCTGTTTTGCGTAAACAAAGCAGTATCAACATAGAATGACTGCCCAGAAAATGCAATGACTTCATTACTCTCTTCTTTTAGTCTCTGGGAGGTATAAATTATACTACAAACAAAGCAGCAAACATGCTAATTATCACTTCATACCACTTAGTTTGATGGTTTTCCTTTACCTTCCCACATCCAAACTTCACCAGAACTTTTCTCATAGTTGTTGCAGAACACCTGCAACAACTGGATTGTCCTTGTTCTTTTTGATTCAGACAGAATATGAAACAGTTGAATATGAGCCAGCTGAGGGCTTAAGGGTTAGGATTAGAGGGCAGACCAATATGATCAATATTGGTCTGGGTGTCTGCTACACACAGTCTGATCGAGAAGAAGTAGATGAGGCCTGCAAGAAACTTCACGTACACAGGCCCTGGTCCTTAAAGGGGATGTTAACTATCCCAATATCTGCTGGAAAGGAACACAGCCAGGCACAAGCAATGCAGGAGGTTTCTGAAGTGCCTGGATGATAATTTCATGACACAGGTGATCAAGGAGTCAACGAAGGTGGACCTGACACTTAAACATGGAAGAACCGGTCAGGTACATGAAGACTGGGGGCAGTCATGGATGCAGTCACAATGCAGATGAAGTTCAGGAACCTGAAAGAAGGGAGCAAGGTAAAAGTAGGATCACAACCCTTGACTTCAGAAAAACATACCTTCTTTGAAGAGTCTCATGGGATACAGTCTCCTGGAGAGAAAGGGGTGCAGAAGAGCTGGCTGATTTTCATCCATCACTTCCAAGCTCAAGAATGGTCTGTTCACACGTGCAGGAAGTCAAACAAAGGATACAGGAGGCTTGCATGGATGAACAAGGAGCTCCTTACAAAGCTCAAGCATAAAAAGGAGGCATGCAAGAGGTAGTAGCAGGTTCACGTTGCCCAGGAGAAATACAGAGACACTATCTGAGTGTTTAGTGATGGGGTTATAAAAGTCAAAGCCCACCTGGAGTTAAATCTGGAAAGGGATATGAAAGATAAGGTTGGCTTCTCTAGGTGTATCAATAGCAAATGAAGACTAGGAAAAAACATGAGCCCAGTGCCTGGTCACAAGGGACACTGGTCACCTACTACTAAGTGACCACACTACATTTTACTGGTAAAACTAGCCTTCAGCAATGCCATGTCCCTGAGACCAAAGGGTAAGTCTCAGTAATGATGTCTCACCCTCAGTGAAGGCAGTTCAGGTCAGGGAATATTTAAATAAGACAACAGGACCTGACAGAACGCACCCACAAGTGCTGTGGGAGGTGGTCAATGATACTGCAAGGCCACAGCAATTAGTAAAGGTTCCTGAGAACTGGAAGCAAACAAATGTCACTCCTATCTTCAAGAAGCGCAAGAGGGAAGATTGGAGGATCCAAACATACAAAGGACAAGATGGTGACAGCAAATAGTCAGCTTCGATATATGAAGACGAAATCATGCTTGACCAGCCTAGTAGCCTTCTACAAAGAGAAGGTTGGCCTAGTGTGTGACTGAACTTTATTCAGCTTTAGGACGGCTTTTGACACTGTCAGTCACAACATCCCCATACACAGACTGAAGTACAAGCTAGATAAACATAGACTGAAAACAAGCCAAATTGCTAGGGTCAAAGGGTTGTGAATGATGGGACAGAGTGCACCTTCAAGTCAGTTTGTAGACAGTACAAAACTTGGACGGTTGGTTGATAAACTGAGGGTTCTGCTGCCATTCAGAGGGACCTAAACAGACTGAAGAAATGGGCCAGTAGTAATCTCATCAAGTTTAACAAAGGAAAATGCGAAGTCCTGCATCTGGGGAGGAACAACCCCATGTACCTGTAAGCATTGTCAGCCAATTGACTGGAAAGTAGCTTTACAAAAAAAGACCTATAGGTCTTCACGGTGGACATACTGAACATGAGCCAGTAATACTGCTCCTGAAGCAAAGGTGGCACACAGCCTCCTGGGCTGGGTTAGGAAGAGGGTTGCCAGCAGGTTGAGGGAGTTGGCTCTGAGGCTCTACACAGTACTGGCAATACCACATCTGGAGTATTGTGACCAGTTTTGGGCTCCCCAGTACAAGACAGACTCACTTACTGGAGCAAGTCCTTAGAAGGGCCACTAAGATGCTTAAGGGACTGCAGCATCTGTCATATGAGGAGAAACTGAGCAAGCAGAGATTGTTTAGCTGGGAAAAGAGAAAACTTGTGGGTGGAATTTTCTCAATGCGGATAGATACCTGATGGGAGAGAGTACAGATGACGGAGCCAGACGGTTCTGAACAACACCCAGCGACAGGCCAAGAGACAAGGGGAAAAAACCCAAACACAGGAAGTTCCATTTAAACATAAGAACTGTAAGAGTGGTCAAACACTGGAACAAGTTGCCTTGAAAGGCTATAGATTTTTCATCCTTGAAGTTACTCAAAACCCGACTGGACAACGTTCAGAGCAACCTGCTATGGTTGATCCTACTTTGAGCAGGAAGGTTGGGCTAGACAGTCTCCAGAGGTCCATTCTAATCTCAACTATTCTGTGATCCTCACTGTTTGTTTACATACTAAAGTAAAATTTGACTGCACAATAAATGTGCTTGTACATTGTGGAGAGAGTACATGTTTTACTCATTCCGAGTTTAGTATTTTTCCTGGTGTCATGCCATATTTCTGATTACACTTCCAAGTAGAGACATAAAGAGTTTTTTTCTGTTCACCATCTGGATCAGCAAACACAGAGCAAATTCAGGCATAAGAGCAGACTTCTATGGGAATTAGTCAGCACAATCAAACCTACAATACTATGGCAAAGCTAACAAGAGAACAAGGGGTGAAAACCACTCTATCACCCTTAAAATACATGCCTGTATTAAGACAAACCAGTCACTTGATTTGATACACACTTTCTTGGATATAACTGATGCCCAAGGGTATACCAAGAAGCGCATGACAAAGAACATGCTTCATGCAACAATCCAGAGTTTCTCTGTGAAGACAGATCAATGTGGACACTGTCTACAGGATCTTTAGCAAGACTTTTCCAAACTTCAGTGATATAGATAACTTGTGCATGTCACCAGGCAATCTAAAATATAAACTGACAAGTGGAAGGTACTCGAAAAAACAGTGTCTGGAAAGGACCCCGAAAGGTCAGTATTTCTATTCCCTGGTCCAGCACAGGATTAGTCAAATTCCACTTCACTGCTGACAGGTGTTATCCCCGTGGAGATATTAAACACTGCCAGTGATCACACTGGCCGTAAGTGCCGTAAGTAATCCTACTAGAAAGCTCTTTGTGAGGTTTTCTAAATCAGCCTTACAGCAACTAAATGTTGTGGGGGTTTTTTTTATCATCTTTATTGCAGAAAAATCAGTTTCTTTTCCTCTTTTTCCATGGCTAGCTTGAATTTCTTTCAAGACTGAGGAGAACTAAGAGTCTTCTGTCAATTAAGCAGTCTTGGTTTCTTCAGCCTAAAACATACATCATTTACATCACTGTCATCTTATTTCACTATTCTTTCATACTCATAACTAGTCGTTTTTGAGAAAACAAAAAACAAACCAAAACCCAACCTCCCCCATCCCTCCCCCCCCAAAAAAGAGAGAAAGAGTCAAAATAAGCCCCACAGTCCTGAAATGCAAAGAAAAGGTCAAGAATTACTTCAGGTTTCCTACAAAGAATAATCTCATACATATTGAAAAAAAAAATCTGAAACACTCCAACAGCATGACACTGCTGAATCACATTCACTTTATAATTTTATAGAATGTGTAGAACCTGTCACGAAGAACTTCTACCTTACCCTTTATTCACCGTTGTTTTTACAGTTGTGCTTACTGGTTGGTTGGGTTTTTTTGAAGCTAAGCATTCGCTGATGTTATCTTCAGTATATCTCTAATCTTTCCCAGTTTTGCATCCTTTATGAACTTTATCATCTACAATCTCAATTCCAACACTGAAGTGGTCAATGATGACACTGAACAGTTCAGGACCTGGGACAGATCCAGATGCAGAACACTAGCTCATGTGCTTCCCCCCGGCCAGCCAGCCATTCCACAGCACCTCTCCAGGCTGGTCTTCTGTGTAGGTTTAAATCCATCTTAATATCATAGAATGCTCTGGGTTGGAAGGGACCTTCAGAGGTCATCTGGCACAACCCCCCCTGCAGTGAGCAGGGACATCTTCAACCACACCAGGTTGCTCAGAGCCCCATCCAACCCAGTCTTGAATGTTTCCAGGGATGGGGCTTCCACTGCCTCTCTGGCCAACCCGTTCCAGTGTTTCACCACTCTCATGGTAAAAAATTTCTTCCGTATATCTGTCTAAATCTACCCTCCCTTAGTTTAAAGCCATTGCTCCCTGTCCTGTCACAAGAGGCCCTGCTGAATATATTTTCCCCATCTTTCCTATAGGCCCCCTTCAGGTACTGGAAGGCCACAGTAAGGTCTCCCCGCAGCCTTCTCTTCTCCAGGCCGAACAGCTCCAACTCCCTCAGCCTTTCCTCATAGGAGAGGTGCTCCAGCCCTCGGATCATATTTGTGGCCCACCTCCAACAGGTCCATGTATTTCGTGTGCTGGAGGCTCCAGAGCTGGATGCAGGACTCCAGGTGAGGTCTCAACAGAGTGGAGGGGCAAAATCACCTCCCTCGACCTACTGGCCACACTTCTCTTGATGCAGCCCAGGATACGGCTGGCCTTCTGGGCTGTGAGCGCACATTGGTGGCTTGTGTCCAGCTTATCATCCACCAGTACACCCAAGTCCTTCTCGGCAGGGCTGCTCTCAATTCCCTCATCCCCCAGTCTGTATTGATAGCAGGGGTTGCCCCGACTCAGATGCAGGACCTTGCACTTGGCCTTGCTGAACCTCATGAGGTTCACATAGGCCCACTTCTCCAGCTTGTCCAGGTCCCTCTGGATGGCATCC
>Ga0065711_1012702_pt1 | contig 25201 bp, 25 predicted proteins | sample Hoacrofraction12_FD_59098 | JGI IMG/M metagenome (GOLD analysis project Ga0065711, IMG submission 59098) | Hoatzin crop microbial communities from Cojedes, Venezuela - Epithelial fraction 12 v2 (version 2) | ecosystem: Host-associated > Birds > Digestive system > Esophagus > Crop | place...
TTTGCACGTAGTTAATAGGGGTGAAAGGCTTATATGGATCGCATTGAGTTGAAATTTATGGGTGTATCGGAGATAATGAGTACAGATAAAATAGGACTCATTGTCTTGGCTGATATGGATGAAACTCGTGATATTAGCGTGATGTGCGATAGGTCTATGGTAGACCAGATTCTCCTTCGTGTCAAAAACGTTGAGAGAACATCTCATCTTCTTCCAGAGGTATTGGTTAATGTTTTGCAGAACCAGACAATGCTGGATTTTATGTTGGTGTTCAGCGATGTCATTGATGGTGAGTATCAGGTGACATTGTATAATCGTGCTTCGTTAGTGCCGGTGAGAATGCGTGCGTCGGATGCCGTGTTATTGCATGTTATAAGTAAGATACCTATTTACATTGAGAGAGGGTTGTTTATGAGACAAAGCGCTCCATACGAGGCTAGTAATACGAAAGTGGCAATTCCTCTGAATACTTTGAGCGAAGATTTATTAAAAGCTGCATTGGAGGATGCTATCGCACATGAACAGTATGAGATGGCATCAACTTTAAGAGATGAGATAAATCGCCGCTTTCCTCAACAGAAAAAATCCAACGAAGACAATAAACAATGAAAGAGTTAAGGTTTTTCTATGTTCCTGACGCTGCAAACAAGCAAGAGTTGCCTGAAGATGAGGCTATGCATGCTTTGAGGGTGTTGAGACTTCATTCCGGAGATGAGATGTATCTAATGGATGGTACAGGAACCTATTATCGCGCGGAAGTAGATTTAGCGGCTACCAGAAGATGTACTTATAAAATTTTGGAGTCCATGCCTCAACCTTTACAATGGAAGGGTAGGATGCACCTTGTCATCGCTCCTACGAAATCGATGGATAAGATAGAGTGGATGGCAGAGAAGGCGACGGAAGTAGGATTAAACTCTTTCTCTTTTATTAATTGTAAGCAGTCGGAACGCAAGGTATTGCGTACAGTGAGGTTAGATAAAATCGTCATCGCTGCGATGAAACAGAGTCGTAAGGCATGGAAACCTGCTGTTAACCAAATGGAAACATTTAAACAGTTCATGTCGGTAGACAGACCTGGAAGGAAGTTTATATGCCATTGTATAAACGAGATAGAGAGTACATTACTGTTTAATGAGTTACATACCCCTACTATAGGCGAAGATGAGGATGTTTGGATTCTTATCGGTCCGGAAGGTGATTTTACAGAAGAAGAGGTTCGTTTAGCTGAAGAAAAAGGTTATAAACCGGTAACCTTGGGTCAGAGTCGATTGCGCACGGAAACAGCAGGACTTTATGCTGTATGTAACTTCCAGTTAGCCCAATCATAATTTTATCCTATCAGGTGCACACTAATTGTATCTTATTAGTGTGTCGCTTTATACCAACTTGTGGTATTTAGTACATCTTGGATACTACTGTTTTCTGTAGGATCAGATATACTTAGGCCGCTGTACTTATTTATATCGAAATATTGGCTGGGAAAAGTAAGAGCTGTAACAGCTTTTGCTGTGGTTCTCTTATAGGGTACCACCAAATCCATCTGATTTTTAAACAGAGTTTTCAGCGAATCACTTGTACATAGTCTGTCTACATAGTCTACAAGATCAAAAAATCTTTTGGGCGTATTGCCGTCGTAGTATTGCAGACTATCTGTATAAGTGCTGTCAAAGATTGTATCATTTGCATTTATACTGCGCATTATATTTGCCAGACTATCAAGATGGCTCGTATTTACCACACATAACTGACAGTAAGGATAACCGAATTGGGTGGTATATTCTGTGATGTCTGCATAATAATCGTCCACAAAACCTGTATAATCCAAAGGTTCAGTGTACAAATATTTCCATACTTTATCGTATGGTATTCCTACACCTGAAATCTCTGTAGGAGAAGCAATGATATATGAAGCAGCATCCTTTAGTTCATATACAGTCTCTATATTAGACATGTAGCACATGTCGAGGATAAGATACTGCAGCTTTCCAATATTAGAATTTCTGATGGCAGAATCCAGAGTAGCTACCTCCGTCATCACATCTCCTGTTCCTCCCCACCATCTCGTGGTGTTAGGCATGGGACGATAATATGTTGTGAGAGGGCTCTCATCTTCTGCCGAGTTCGTTTTTACCGATTTTAGTGCAGTGCGTGTTGATAATGCGGAATCAATAGATTTGGGAATCCATCCCATGCCATGTCCACCCACGCACATCGCAAAACTATCGGCAGGAGCGTATGATGCCACCTGGTTGAAGAGATATTTGAGCCAAGATTGGCTATTCATACTGCGAGCATTGAACGTGTCACTATCGTAATTTCTAAGAGTGTCTCTACGGCAGGAACCATTCTCGTAACGTATTCTAAATAACGAGCCTTGAGTTGAAGAGGTAGCCATAAATACAAGTACCCTGGTACTATCTTCAATGCCACCTTCGTCTATTATACCTTGTTCCAGGTCTTCTACATTATTCAAAAGGTAGCTGGACAAGTTTGCAATATCACCTGTATAGGGAAAATACAAGAGTATTGTTCTTTTTGCCGTTGCACCGTCTATGTAATCACTATATTCATTTATATCGTCTGTAGGAACGCAGGCGGTAAAACATGTTATAAGTGTCAGTAATACGATGTATGCCTTCTTCATCTCTCTTCTCCGATGTGTTACTTTTTCTGCGCTTTCAGTTCAGCCAAAGACTGTTTCAGAGCTGCAATCTTCTCTTCAGAGTCACTCTGCTTCTTCCTTTCTAGGGCAACGACAGCCTCGGGGGCATTCTGGACAAAACGTTCGTTACTTAACTTCTTCTTAATACCCGCAAGGAATCCTTCTAAGTGTTTTAGTTGAGCTTCCTGCTTCTCTATCTCAGCATCGATGTCTATCATATTACCGAGAGGTACGGTGTATTCAAACGTGTCTACCATAAACTGTGCAGAACTTGTAGCTTTTTCTTTCACTACGCTTATGGCATTGATATTAGCCATCTTCATTACCACAGAATCGTATTCCGCATAATGATTCTGTTCCAAAGGCTGTAATTCCAGCGCTTCCTTTTGAGGTATATTCTTTTGATTACGTATGGTTCTTATGCCTGAGATAATCTGCTTAACTTTCTCGATATCAGAAATCAGTGAGCTCTCTTCAGCAGTAGGTGCATCCAGTTTCAGACTCTCCCTCATAATAGATTCACCATCTTTGCGCTCATATAGATGCTGCCACAGTTCCTCAGTGATGAACGGCATGAAAGGATGTAACATCTTAAGCAGGATATCGAAGAAATGCAATGTCGCATCGAATGTCGTCTTGTCAATCGGTTTCTGATAGTCAGGTTTAACCATTTCCAGGTACCAACTAGAGAACTCATCCCAGAACAGTCGGTATACAACCATCAAAGCTTCAGATATGCGATACTTGGAGAAGAGGTCGTTCAACTCCTCGTTGGCGGTCTTTAGACGAGCCTCAAACCATTTTACCGCAATTTTGTTTGTTGCGGGTTGTTCCTTATCTTCTACGCTCCATCCTTTTACGAGTCTGAAAGCATTCCATATCTTATTATTGAAATTTCTACCTTGTTCGCATAGGGCTTCATCAAACAGGATGTCATTACCTGCCGGTGCACTGAGCATCATACCCATACGCACACCATCGGCACCGAACTTGTCTATAAGTTCAATAGGATCAGGACTGTTACCAAGACTCTTTGACATCTTACGTCCCAGTTTATCTCTTACGATACCTGTGAAATAGACGTGTTTGAAAGGCATCTTACCGCGATACTCATAACCAGCCATAATCATTCTTGCTACCCAGAAGAAAATGATATCCGGTCCCGTAACAAGGTCGCTGGTGGGGTAATAATAATTTATTTCCTCATTGTCGGGGTTATTGACACCGTCAAAGACAGAGATAGGCCATAACCATGAAGAGAACCAGGTATCCAGACAGTCTTCATCTTGAGAGAGGTCAGCTGCCGTGATATTAGGATTCTTCTGACGGGCCATCTCAAGGGCTTTTTCTGCATCCTCTGCTACCACGAAGTCCTTCTTGCCATCAGCGGTAAAATAGTATGCGGGAATACGGTGTCCCCACCATAACTGTCTACTGATACACCAGTCTTTGATGTTCTCCAACCAATGACGATAGGTGTTCTTGTATTTCTGTGGGTAGAACATTATCTCGTCATCCATTACGGGAGACAAGGCGATGTCTGCGAAATGCTGCATCTTAAGGAACCACTGCGTAGAGAGCTTAGGCTCAATAGGTACGTTGGTTCTTTCAGAGAATCCTACCTTATTGTCGTAGTCTTCGGTCTTTTCCATCAGACCGGCCTTTTCAAGATCGATAGCTATCTGTTTTCTCACATCCATACGATCTTGGCCAACGTACATACCGGCAGCTTCAGATATCGTTCCGTTATCATTGAAGATATCTATCGTTTCCAGATTATGCTTTAGACCTAACGCATGGTCGTTGATATCATGAGCCGGAGTCACCTTAAGACAACCGGTACCGAATTCGATGTCTACATACTCATCCTCGATGACCGGAATCTCTCTGTTTACCAACGGTACAATGACATGTTTTCCTTTCAACCATTCATTTTTCGGGTCATTGGGATTTATACACATCGCGGTATCTCCCATTATCGTTTCAGGACGTGTCGTTGCAACTACCGCATATTTACCTGGCATTTCTTTCACCATGTAACGCAGGTAGTACAGTTTGGAATGTTCTTCTTTGTATATAACCTCCTCGTCGCTGAGGGCCGTCTGTGCTTTTGGATCCCAGTTGACCATTCTGACGCCTCTGTATATCAGTCCTTTGTTGTATAGGTCACAGAACACCTTTATCACACCCTTACTACGTTTTTCATCCATAGTAAATGCCGTTCTGTCCCAATCGCATGAGGCACCGAGACGACGTAACTGTTTCAGTATGATACCACCATGCTCATTTGTCCAGTCCCATGCGTGTTTTAGAAACTCATCGCGTGTGAGGTCTTTCTTACTGATACCCTCTTGGGCGAGTTTTCCTACNACCTTGGCTTCTGTAGCTATCGAGGCGTGGTCGGTACCNGGAACCCAACAAGCATTCTTTCCTTCCATTCTGGCTCTNCGAACNAAAATATCCTGGATGGTATTGTTTAGCATGTGTCCCATGTGTAATACACCGGTCACGTTTGGTGGAGGGATAACGATAGTGTACGGTTCCCTTCCATCAGGTTTACTGCTAAAGAGCTTATTGTCAATCCAATACTGATACCATTTCGATTCCACGTTTTGTGGATCATACTTAGAAGCCAATTCCATTTTTCTGTCTTTTCAAAATTATGGCTGCAAAGTTACTCAAAAAAAGTGGATTAACGCTACGTAAAATATGAAAATCGTGTAAAAAGCATCACGAATCAAACTTTTTAAGTTCTTGTTGGTCAAATTGAAATATTTTACGTACTTTTGCACTTGTAATGGTGTGAATATGTATAGAGAGCATACAAGAGAGGAGAAAATAGAGGCTTTCGGCAGGTTGCTGGATGTCATGGACAGGTTGAGAGCTGAATGTCCGTGGGACAGAAAGCAGACCAATGAAACTTTAAGAACGAATTCTATAGAAGAAGTCTTTGAATTGGCTGATGCTATCGTAAAAGATGACCGCCATGAGATAATGAAAGAGCTTGGAGATGTGCTCTTACATGTTGTGTTCTATAGTAAAATAGGAAGTGAAACGCGTGACTTTGATATCGTTGACGTATGCGATAATGAGGTTGCTAAACTGAAGTTTCGTCATCCTCATATCTATGGTAATACCGTTGCAGATACGGAGGAGAAGGTTCTAGAGAACTGGGAACAGATAAAGCTTAAGGAGAAAGACGGAAACAAACGTGTCCTTTCAGGTGTTCCCTCTGGATTACCATCGTTGATAAAAGCCTATCGTATACAGGAAAAAGCCCGTAATGTGGGTTTTGATTGGCAGGACAAAGGCGATGTGTGGGCAAAGGTCAGGGAAGAGCTTGATGAATTGGAAACGGAGTTGAAGGCTGAGGATAATGAAAAATCGTCTCAGGAACTTGGCGATTTTATTTTCAGCGTTATAAATGCGGCACGGTTGTACAAACTCAATCCGGATACCTCACTGGAGAAAACAAATCAAAAATTTATTAATCGTTTCAACTACGTTGAGGAACATTCTATTCGTCAGGGAAAACCATTGACGGAGATGACTCTCGAGGAGATGGATGGGTTATGGAACGAAGCTAAAGAAAAAGAGAAAGAAAACATTAAAAAATATTGATTATGAGAAACTTACTAGCTGTAACATTGTTGATACTCGCGTTTTGCGTATCAAGTTGTGGAAACAAGAACAAGGGTGCCAATTTTGAGAATGACACAATAGATATCGGTGATCTTCCTAATACAGACAAGACGTTGTACGGAGTAATTGTAGGTGATGGTACATCGATGAACGAACTACAGGTTTTGACCGATAGTGGTGACACGTTGAACATCTCCATAACGTATGCTAAGGACAATGGTCTTCAGTTGGGCGGCTTGGATGCCGGAGAGCGTGTTGCCGTGATGGTAAAAGAGGAAGAAGGTCAGAAGATAGCAACAGAAGTGGTGAATATCAATTCTTTGCTCGGTATTTGGTTGATGCCTAATCCTATGGATGGCAGCGACTTTGTAGGAATGGTACTCAAGGAAGGTGGTATAGCCGAAAGCGTGAATCAGAGTAGTCTGTTCTATAAGAGCTGGAAGATTTTTAACGGTAAACTGGTTCTTGTAGCCGACCATGAAGGCGGTGGTGACTTTGAGGAGGTGGATACCTTCAGGATAAAGGCTTTAGGTCCTGATTCATTGGTTATACAGGGTGAAGAAGATCTGTTTGAATATAAGCGTTCTAAGGAAATGCCAAAAATTACAGAGCCTACGGAGGAATCACTGTAATGGAACCTTTTTATGTGCATATCCTTGGCTGTGGTTGTGCTCTTCCTACAGCAAAACATAATCCCTCGTCTCAAGTGGTGGAGATAAGGGGGAAGATGTTTATGGTTGACTGTGGTGAAGGTACACAGTTACAGTTAAGACGTTCACATATTCGGTTTACTAATATCTCGGCAGTGTTCATATCTCACATGCATGGCGACCACTGCTTCGGTCTATTGGGTATGATAAGTACGTTTGGACTGTTAGGCAGGACACGAAGTCTGCATCTCTATGCCCCTAGCGGTATGGAAAAGATACTGAAGACAGAGTTGGACGCTTATTGCAATGGTTACGACTATGAGGTGATTTTCCATGGTGTGGATACAAAGACTCAAAATGTGATATACGAAGATCGCAGTCTCACTGTAGAAACAATACCCTTGGAACATCGTGTTCCTTGTTGCGGTTATCTGTTCCGGGAAAAACCTACATTACCGCATATCCGACGGGATATGATAGATTTCTACGGCATACCTATCAGTCAGATAGATAATATCAAGAATGGGGCAGGGTATACGACAGAAGACGGAAGGGTGATTGATAATTCTCGTCTCGTTCTCCCTGCTGATCCTCCCCGCAGTTATGCCTATTGCAGTGACACCAAGTATATTCCTTCTCTTCATGAAAAACTAAAGGATGTCAATCTCCTCTATCATGAAAGTACGTATATGCACGAAGATCTTGCGAAGGCCGAGAAATATTGTCATACTACGGCTCATCAGGCAGCACAGGTAGCTCAAGATGCTAATGCAAAAAGGTTGCTGTTAGGTCATTTCTCCAGTCGTTACAGTGACGAGAATTTACTTCTGAAAGAGGCATTGGATGTTTTTCCTAATACACAGTTGGCCAATGAAGGTGATTCCATAGAAGTCATTTAGCCACCATGCTTGGATGAATAGGTCTGTTTTTTCGATATATAAAAATGTATAAAAACGTATCATGTTTATTAAATAAAGTTAATATTAGGGTGCTTGGGTTTTGATTTAATCAAAGATTAACTATATTTGCAAAAAATACGCTTATGATAAAAATAATACGCAATATATTATTGTCATCAGTCTTTGTTTGTGTTGCTCCTCAGGCGGCCAATGCTGATTCGTATTGGCAGGATAATGAGACGATAGAGCAGCAGCTCAGCAAGGTCAAGATTATCGTGGATGGCAATTTCGTTCAGGTTCAGAATGCCAATGGAAAATATCTCTGTGTTTATGATCTCACAGGTAAGATGGTGAAGAGGATAAAAATCGAAGGTGACGACAAGAGATATGAGTTGGCCTTGGATAATGGTGCTTGTTACATCTTAAAAGTAGATCGTACTGTTCGCAAGATAGCCATATCAAAAGCTCAGTAAAATGCCTATAGACAGCCGGAAGGCTTTCGAAAATATCGTATCCCAATATAGCGAGAAGCTGTATTGGGTTATTCGTCGTATGGTGTTAAGTCATGATGATACTGATGATATTCTGCAGAATGTTTTTCTAAAGGCATGGAAATCATGGGATAAATATCGTAATGAGTCAAAGGTTTCTACATGGTTATATCGTATTGCGGTGAATGAGACGATAGATTTCATACGGTCGAAGAAACGTGCGGTGGTCGTTGACGGGGATGTGAGCGACAATAAGGTTTCTGCGATGCTGATGTCGGATAGTTATTTTGACGGAGATGCCACCCAGGCATTATTACAGGAAGCAGTAGCCAGTCTGCCGGATGTTCAGCGTCAGGTGTTTACCCTAAGGTATTATGACGATATGCCTTATACGGAGATGAGCGCCTTACTGTCTACCAGTGAAGGAGCGTTAAAGGCATCTTATCATCATGCTGTAAAAAAAATAGAGAAATATTTTGAAGAACATGATTAAACTTTTATGTTTGAACATCGTCATAGGAGTATAAATAAGGTATATGGAAAAAATAGATAAAAAGTCATTTAAGGTTCCGGAGGGATATTTCGATTCTTTCACGTCGAGAATGATGAGTCGTATAGATGAAGAAATGGCTCGTGGCGGTAAGGAGATAAATATCCAGTCGAGTAGGAGTTCTCGCTCTCGCCTGTGGACGGTTGTGGCTGCAGCTGTCGTAGCCCTTCTTGTTGTCATCGGTTCTGTGACATTCTTCCATTATGGGGATAATGAGAATTCGGCATCTTTGGCGCAGAAGACAGACAGCGAATCAGTGGCAGACGAATATCTTGATGAGGCTATGGAATATACGATGATGGACGAGAATGACATGTATATGTATATGGCTTCTGCAGAATAAAACGACAAATGTGGAATAAATATAGTTATTTGCAATGAGAAGAATAATAGTTATAGTATTTACTTTTTTCCTTGTATTGAGTGGAGTTTCTGCGCAGGGGCAGAAGGGTAATCGTCCACCTCGTTTCTCCCCGGAGAAATTTAACAAGGAGATGCGTGACTATATTACTAAACAAGCGAATCTTACGAAAGATGAAGCAAATAAATTCTTCCCTCTGTATGAAAAATTACAGAATGAGAAGAGAAAAATCTTTGGTAAGACAAAACCGCAGGATCCTAATGCAGCTCCAAAAACAGAAGCAGAATGTAAGAAAGCTATATTGGAGATGGATGATTATGAGATAAAACTTAAAAAGATAGAAAGACAATATCATCAGAAGTTTTTGAGCGTAATAAGTGCAAGGAAACTTTATGATGTGATACGTGCAGAGCGTGATTTCCATCGTGGTATGTTCAAAGGTTTTATGCACGATAAGAAAGACCGGAAGGCACCTCAACATAAATAGACTAAAATCCAATACTTATGGATAAGCTTCAGGAAGCAAGACGAGTTTTTGACATCGAGATAGAGGCTCTGACAAAGATGCGCGATAATCTCGATAAGTCCTTTTTGGATATATTAGACTGTATAGTTAATTGTAAAGGGAAAGTTATCGTTACAGGTATGGGAAAACCCGGACATGTGGCAACAAAGATTGCTGCTACATTGTCAAGCTTGGGTACTCCTGCCTTTTTCTTGCATCCTGCCGAGGCTATGCATGGTGATTTGGGTATGGTGTCGGCAAACGATGTGGTTATAGCTATCAGTTATAGCGGGGAGAGTGACGAGATAATAAATATACTTCCCAATATAAGGATGATAGGTGCTAAAATAGTGGGGCTCACAGGTAATGCCAACTCTACTTTAGCAAAGAATAGTGATCTCTTGCAACTTTTACCGCAATTCCGTGAAGCTTGTTATTTAGGATTGGCTCCCACTTCAAGTACTACGGTAGAGATGTGTTATGGCGACGCCTTGGCAGTCGTTGCAAGTGCGATATACGGATTTAAAGATGCTGATTTCGGAAAATTCCATCCTGCGGGTGCCTTAGGTAAGAAATTGGTACTTCGTGTAGAGGATCTTATGTCGTCAGGAGAAGATAACGCAGTGGTGAATATCCATACGACACTGAAAGATGCCATTATAGAGCTTAGTAAGAAAGGACTGGGAATAGTGTCTATTGTGGATGATAACGGTCATCTGCGTGGCGTTATAACAGATGGAGATCTTCGTCGTCAGATGGAAAAAGGTGCAGATGTTTATAATCTTTCCGTAGAGAATGTCATGTCAAAACATCCTTCCACCATACTAAGGGATAAGTTGGCCGTGTCAGCACTGACGGTTATGAAGGAACGTAATATCTCAAGTATCCCGGTCTTAGACTCAAGTGAGACTGTTGTAGGAACAATACGCTTGCAGGATATCATCAATGTTGGTATAGTAGGATAGAGGAACGTTATTCTTCTACGGGTTTCTCCATGTTAAACTCTGATATCTTACCGTACTTATCTATTTTAGCTGTAACCTTATATGTCTTAACCTTGTTGCTCCCTTCAAGACTTTCAACCTTCTCATCGACGGAGAATTTTACGGTGTAGTCGACACCTCCCAAACCATCTTCTGCAGATTGCTTTTCTATTGTAAAGTCATCGTTGAGGGTCCAGTTGGACGTTAACACGTCTCCACTGTATATTTTTCGCAGAAAAGCTAAGACATCGTTTTTGTTAGCGTTGTTTTTCCCAAGGAAACTGCTGAGAACACCGCTGACGGTGCTTAGGAGACTTCGTTCATTCTTGCTGCTGATACTACCGAAATATTCATTAAAAATATTTTTAACGAAGTCAATATCCTTGTCTGACACAACACCATTTTTTAGATTCTCTATAAGACTGGCAGCTTCATCGATGTGTTCTCCGTCAGCATGTTGACTGACATATTTCTGTAGAGCTTCCAACGTTTTTGTAGCAAAGGCACCAATCCAGTCGAGCGAGTCTATTTTATGCTCTGCCTCTAATCGATGTTGACTGTTTGGGTAGTTCTGTACGAATTTCTGTAGCAATGTTCTCGACTGACTTACAGAAGCATTGCGCCATTCCTCGTCACTCCTGTTTATTTCTTCTATTTTAGATTGTATGTTGTCAATGTGTTCTTTAGGAGCTTCCGACTCGTACATGTCCAGGTAATTCTGTAGTACCTCAACGTCAGAACTTTCCATAGCGGCACTGTATACCTCTCTCTCCTTGATTTTTTTACCCTCGTTGTAGTAATAGTATGCACCGCCTGCAATACCCGCAATGATCAGCAGTAGTATTGTTACAACATATATCCACGCATTACTATGACTTTTTTTCTTGTTTGCATCTTTGTTTATGACATATCCACAATTAGGACAACTTGGGGCCTTGTCGCTAACGTCATGACCACATTCAGGACATTTTATAATCATAATTACCTCCTTCTCTGAAATCTAATTTCTCTCAATCCATGTCTTCCCATGAAACGACTTTTATCCACGTATGTATTTATACCGTTGATACGTCCTTTTCCTGTGTATTGCCACATTGTTATCTCCTTACCATCTTCCAGATAAGGCTCTTCACCTGTATATATAGCAATCATCAAAGGATAGTCATCAATGAGATGTTGCATGTGCTTATTATAAAAGTTTCTACCGGTATATATAAGCGGTTTCTGATGATAGGTCTCCTCTATCATCAATAGAAATTTCGTTAAGGAATCGGCAAAAGCTTCCTCCGATAGACCCTGTGTCGTTTCAATATCAATCATAGGGATAAGATCCTGGTCTTTAGGAAGACATTGGGTCATAAAGTTTGCAAGCTGCGTCTCTTGAGGAGTCTTAGGTCTATAAAAATGGTATGAACCAACTTTCAGTCCATACTCATGTGCCATCTGTATATTTTCCTCATAACGTTGATCTATCCTGTCTCCTCCTTCTGTGGCCTTGATATATACGTACGCCATCTTGGTGTTTTCTCCTATCACCTCCCAGAATACATTACCTTGATAATGGCTGATATCTATGCCGTGTATATGGCTACATGTGTCTTCACATTGAACATCCACTCCATATTCTTCTTGAGCTTTAGCATCTAAAGAAATAAAAAGAAGTGATGCTATCATTATATATATTGATCTCATAAGAACGTCTAATTTTGAGCACGAACAACAATCCGTATATGCTTCTTGGAATACGTTTGCAAAGTTACTGAAAAAAAATGAGATGCAGAAGGTTTGTTATAAATTTCTCTTTAACACAATGGTGTGGTCGATGCAATCGGGAAACTCATCCTTATAATGTGTTACCATGATTAAAGTCTTACCTTCTCGTTTACAGAAAGTATCTATAATGTCCTTCACCAAACGTCTGTTATACATGTCCAGTCCGTGTAGCGGTTCATCTAATATAAGAAGATCCGGATCTTTGACGAAAGCGCGCGCCAAAAGGACTAATCGTTGTTCTCCGCTGGCTAACTTAAGAAACGATACATCTGCCAAGTGTGCGATACCAAAGATATTCATCCACCACTTACAGATTTCGTATTGTTCGGCATTGGGTTTGAAATACAGACCCACGGAATCACTTAGTCCGCTAGCCACTATCCTAACCGAAGGTAGGTCGCTGATATATGCGCGATGCATTTCCGGTGATACGTAACCGATATGTTTCTTTATGTCCCATATCGTTTCTCCCGTACCTCTGTTGTGTCCGAAAAGCGATATGTCACAGGCATATCCCTGTGGGTTGTCTGCTGAGACCAATGAAAGCAAAGTGGATTTTCCACTGCCGTTCTGTCCGCTCATGGCCCAATGCTCACCTCGACGAACAGTCCAGTTCAGATCTTTAAGTATAGTCCTCTCACCGTAACGCACTGTGACATTGTTGAATCTGAGCACTTCATCAGTGTCATTATCCATATCTGTGACAAAGCGCGATGGTGCTCGTCCGTTACCGTATGCCTCTTCACCTATGACAGTATGTTGTCTTCGGTTAAGGATCATTTCCTCTTTTTCTTTTGTCAATACATGTGCAGGAAAGGAGCTACGCGTAGACAGATAGCCTGTACGTGAGACTTTGGGATTAACCTTCAGATTCCTTACCTCTACAACGTGTGTTATGAATTCGGGAATATCATCTTCTTTAGCTAGAACGAGTATTATCTGTAGAGATCTTTCCTTGACGAGGTCAGATAACGTCGTTTTTAAAAGATTTCGTGTCTCTTCATCCAGTCCGATAAAAGGATTATCCAAGATAAGTATTCTCGGTTCTGAGAAAAGAACTTTTGCCAACTGGTATTTCCTAAGTTCTCCGCTAGATAAGAGTATTATATATTTGTCTAAGAAGTGACGCATGGAGAACAGGTCGTAGATATGTTGCTGCCACTGTCTTCTTTCAGGCGTATCCTCTCCTGAACTAATGAAAGCCTTTTCCAGTACTTTGCCGGTGACAGGCGTCTCATTGTCTATTTCCGTGGAGTTCCATCTCTGTTGCAGGAAATATTTACCATCACTCTCCGCACCATAACTATCTCTGAAAGTAATACTTTTTATGTTATCACTGACGTAAGTCTTCTTGCTCGGTTCAAAGTTGTAGGAAACGGAGTTGTTGAGAAGCGGGTGAGCACCGATGATAATATTAACGAGTCGGGTCTTTCCACCGCCATTAGGTCCCACAATGGCAATATTCTCTCCCTCTTCCAATGTGAAGTTTACAGGTTCTGCCATCCTCCATTCGGGCATCTTTGCTATACCGTTGTCAATACGTATTATCTCTTTCATCAGTTATGTCTATTTTTCTTCCCCTTTTTTACCAAAGGAAACTCTCTTCTCGTTCTTTTTTATAAAATCTTTCCATCCACTATAGTGTGTATCACTTACAGGTCTTCCCATCTGCATAAAATGACAGTAGGCAGCCCCTAAAGCATCTGTGGCATCCATAAAATTACCCATCTCGCTATCTGGGATATGTAATATCCTTTGTAGCATACCGGCAACCTGTTCTTTAGATGCGGAACCATTGCCCGTTATTGCCATCTTTATTTTCAGTGGCGCATATTCGTGTACGGGAACATCATGGTTTATCGCTGCGGCGATGGCAACACCCTGAGCACGTCCAAGTTTCAAAACACTTTGTACGTTCTTACCAAAGAATTGTGCTTCAATGGCCATCTCGTCGGGTAGATACTCATTTATGATACCTGTCACACGCTCGAAAATCTTTCCTAGACGAAGGTTGATATCATGTATCTTTCGCATATCAACGACCCCCATGCTCACCATTTCGGCTTTCTGTCCCAGCACTTTTATTACACCATATCCCATGATGTTCGTGCCGGGGTCAATACCTAGGATAATTTTCTCGTTAGCTGCCATTACCATTTAGTATATACCAAGACTTCCCAAATAGGGATTAGAGAACATCTCCTCCCTGATAGTCGTCTTCTCACCATGTCCGGGGTATACCACAGTGTCCCAAGGTAATTTTGCCACTATATTATGGAGACTATTATCCATGGCATGCATGTCACCACCCTCAAGATCTGTCCTTCCCACGCTGAATCTAAACAGAGTGTCGCCCGAGAAAGCAATCTTTTCTTCTTCACAATAAAAGAATGTACATCCCGGAGTATGTCCCGGAGTATTTATTGCTTTGAACTGATGGTTACCAAACGAAATCATTTCTCCGTTTCGGAAATAACGTGCTACAGGAGGAAACGGTTCCTCGTAATGCATTATCTTAAGATATTGTGCCGGTTGCCCCTTCATCTTATTCATCAGAAACTCATCTTCAGCACAGACCTCAGCCTTTAAACCATATTTCTCTAATACGAAATTATTACCGAAGTTATGGTCTATATGAGCGTGTGTCACCAAAAGATGTACGGGTTTCAGTTCCTCTTTCTCTATATATGCAGCTATGGCATCTTTTTCTTCCTGGTAGAAAGCGCCACAGTCGATGATTACACATTCTTTTGTCTCATCGCTGACGATGTATGTGTTTTCAGCAAGAACATTGCATACGAACCTCTTTATTTCGAACATGATGTTATTTTTTTTCTATTATCCCGGGAGATAGATGATATGTTTTTCCTTAAAGAATTCTTCTTTGAAGAAACTATTGATATCCGTCACGTCAACAATCTTCCTAAAAGGGTATATCTCTGCCTGTACATCACCGCCTTTAAGACAGATGATACCATTGGGCAGAGAATTTTTTTGCTCTTTAGATATATTCTTTTTGACAATCTTAACGAGGTCGGGTAGGGGCATTACGGCCCTAGATACGATGAAATCAAATTTATCCTTCTCGTCCTCACCCCTTAAATGAACGGCAGTAACGTTTTTCAATCCTATGCTGTCTGCTACCGATTGAGCTACCATGATTTTTTTGCCTGTACCGTCAATCAGTTTAAACTGAACGTCAGGAAACATTATTGCCAGTGGTATTCCCGGGAAACCTCCTCCGGTGCCAAAATCCAAAATTTTTGTATTAGGACGAAACTGTATCAGTTTTGCTATGGCAAGGGAATGGAGCACATGATGCTCGTAAAGATTATCGATGTCTTTCCTGGATATCACATTAATCTTTGTATTCCAATCGTGATACAAGTCATTCAAGGCTTCAAACTGCCTTGTCTGTTCATCTGTAATCTTCGGAAAGTATGTCTTTAATATCGTCATAGTCGAGTTCTATTTCTATTTTTCCAACCACATAAGGCGCAATGTCATACGGGTTATATAGGAATACCATCTCATCGTCATCAAACTTGAAGTTCTCTGAAGGATATATGTCGGTGTTCAGCAGAAATCCCTCTTCGTTGAGTTCATGAAGATTCTTCTTCCCGGTATCCTTGAGTAACTTGTTTATTAGCAGCTCTTTGAGCTTAGCTTCGCTGTCTGGTTTGAACACATCCTTAAGTGTAAGGAGTTTACCTGTCTTCGGATCAAAATTCATCAGTATTTCTACAGTCAAGGGGTGCGCACCGCCTTCATACATCGTAACCTCAGCTTCGTATTCGATTATATCGTTGCGCCCTTTTTCGACTTCCGTCTTTATATGATTTACAAAGTTATATGTCTCCTTGAAATCTTCACTGGCTTCACGATATGCGCTTAAGAACTCATGTTGATAGTCGTATACGTATTTGTTGGCAAAGGAATCCGCAGCCTCGCGCATCGTGAGGTCTCCCTGAAGCATAAACAACTGATCGATAAGGAGAGAATCAATCTTCTTACCTATAGCATTGCCATTTTTTGCAGCGCTATGTACGGATATGTCAATGTCACATTTTGGAGAGGACGGGTTTTTAGGATCTATGTTTACCTGCTTTTTAACCTCAATCTTGTCAAAATCTATTTTTTCGTTACCATTGCCACCGCCGCAACAGCACAAAAGACTAATACTGCCTAAGAGCAGAAAGAAGTTCGCTATTTTCATTTTTCGTACCTATTGTTATTCTAAGACAATTACCACATAGTGTGATACGTGATCTGTTACGTACTACGATACCCTTATCCAAGAGATAATTATAAATTTTCTGTGCATCGTTTACCTTTACCAAGAAAAAGTTTGCATTACTGTTATATACCTGTTCGGTGATAGGCAATATCGCAACCGCATCCATCAATCGTGATCTTTCCAAAACGAGATCACGAACCCACTGGTCTACCTTAAAAGGATCCTCGAGGGCACTCATCGCCTGCTGTTGAGTGAGTTGATTTACGTTGTATGGATATTTAACCTTGTTGTATATGTCGATAATTTCTTTCGAGGCAAAAGCCATACCGAGTCGGATACCTGCCAATCCCCAAGCTTTACTGAAAGTATTTAGAACTATCAGATTAGGATATTTGCCTATCTCCGTGCGCATGGGTGTCTGTCGGGTAAAATCGCCGTATGCCTCATCAATGATTACGATACCATCGAAGTTACTTACGACTTTCACCATTTCTTCTCGGTTTATATCATTACCCGTAGGATTATTCGGAGAGCATATCCATATTATTTTTGTATTTTCATCTGTTGCCTCCAGCAGTCTGTCGGCAGACATGTTGTAGTTCTCGTCAAGTAGTACGGGACGATATTCCACATCATTGATATCTGCACATACTTTGTACATGCCATACGTTGGCTCTATTGCCACGACATTATCGATACCCGGTCTGCAGAATATTCTATATGGCAGATCTATCGCCTCGTCGCTGCCATTACCCAAGAAGATACATTCCTTTGGAATCCTTTTTACCTTGGATATCTTCTCTTTCAGTTCTTCCTGAAGAGGGTCGGGATACCTATTGAAAGGCTTATTAAAAGGATTCTCGTTGGCATCGAGAAATATGTTAGCCACTTTTCCGCTATATTCGTTTCTCGCACTGCTGTACGGTGCAAGATCCCATATATTTTTTCGTACTAATTCTCTAAGTTCTTTCATCTTATATCTTTTTCAGGAGTGAGAACATCTTAACTATTCTCCAATTGATGAGAGTCTGACGGTCATAGCATTCCTATGTGCATGTAGCGATTCGTTTTCTGCCATAAGTTCTACAGCTTTGCCAATACTTTTTATTCCGTCTTTAGATAAATGTTGGAACGTAACCTTACGGTTGTAACTGTCAAGGTTGACACCATTATACGCTAAGGCATATCCGTGTGTAGGAAGAGTATGATTCGTTCCGCTAGCATAGTCTCCAGCGCTTTCGCATGCATATTTTCCTAAGAACACACTACCTGCATTAATCACCTTATCAGCTAATTCCTCGTAGTTGTCGGTTGCAATTATCAGATGTTCCGGAGCGTATGCATTACTTAAATCCATTGCTTCGTCGAGATCATGAACCAATACTATACGAGAGTTGTTGAGACTCTGTTGAGCAATCTCTTTGCGAGGAAGGACATTCAACTGCTTGTCTAGTTCGTCGGTAACCTTTCCTATCATCTCCTCACTGTCTGTGATTAGTATCACCTGAGAATCCGTTCCGTGTTCTGCCTGTGACAATAAATCGGCTGCAACAAAAACGGGATTTGCGTTTTTGTCTGCTATGCAGCATACCTCGGAAGGACCTGCGGGCATGTCTATTGCAACATCGTGCAGACTAACCTGCTGTTTGGCTGCCATTACATACTGATTGCCTGGTCCAAAGATCTTATATACCTTCGGTATGCTCTCTGTACCGTACGCCATAGCTCCTATAGCTTGTACACCGCCAGCCTTAAAAATTTTGTTTACTCCCGCAATATCTGCAGCCACAAGTATAGCGGGATGTAGTTTTCCTTCCTTATTTGGCGGTGAACAAAGTACGATATCCTTACAACCGGCAATCTTGGCAGGAGTGGCAAGCATAAGTACAGTGGAGAAGAGTGGGGCTGTTCCACCGGGAATATACAATCCGACTTTCTCTATCGCAATACTTTTCTGCCAACATGTAACGCCACTGCACGTTTCAACCTTTTTACTATCGAAACGTTGACTCTCATGAAATTTTGATATGTTTGAATGGGCAAGTTTCAATGCCTCATACAACTCCTTGGACATATTCTTTTTAGCCTCTTCTATCTCCTCTTTGCTTACTGCAAGATCGCTGAGACGGACATGATCGAATTTCTCCTCGTACGTTTTCACAGCATCATCACCATGCACCCTTACCTCGTTCAGAACTTCATTAACAGTGTTGGTAAGTTGCGAAATATCTAAGTGTGGGCGTGTCGTTATTTCATTCCACGAGTCTTTCTCCGGATATCTAATTACATTCATCTTTTTATTTAATATACTGCAGTTATATTGCTGGTTATAGGAATGTTATACTTTTTATAATATCATCTTTTCGATAGGTACGACGAGAATGCCTTGTGCTCCGAGTGACTTAAGTTGTCCTATTATATCCCAAAATCTTTTCTGGTCTAACACTGTGTGTATAGAGCACCACTCGTCATCAGCAAGAGGTATGATAGTAGGACTTTTTATGCCTGGTAAAACGTCGATTATCTCTTTCAGTTGAGCTTTAGGTACGTTCATCATCACATACTTTTTGTCCTGTGCAGCTCTTACGGCATGAATTCTGAACAGCAGTTCTTCCAAAATCTGCTTTTTTTCGTCTGACAAATCCTTATTTCCGATAAGTATAGCTTCAGACTTCATTACTACCTCTACCTCCTTGAGGTTGTTGCTAACGAGTGTACTACCGCTACTGACAATATCAAATATACCGTCGCTCAAACCGATACCCGGACTTATTTCCACGCTACCGGTTATGACATGTATATCAGCGTTGACATTATTCTTTTCGAGATATTTATGAAGTATATTAGGGTAGCTGGTTGCAATTCTTCTGCCCTCGAACCAATGTACGTCTTTGTATTCGTTTGCTTTAGGTATTGCGAGACTCAATCTGCAGGCGCTGAATCCCAATTTCTCTATGACATCGGCATCTTCGCCTCTCTCCATAAACTCGTTTTCTCCTACAATACCTATGTCTGCAACGCCAGAGGCTACGCTTTCGGGGATATCGTCATCTCTGAGGTAAAGCACTTCCAAAGGGAAATTAGATGCTTGTACCAAGAGTGTTCTTTTACTACTGCCGACTTTAATGTCTGCTTCGGCCAACAAATCCATGGTGTCTTCAAAAAGACGACCTTTTGATTGTACTGCTATACGCAACATACTATATTCGTATTTATTATCAATAATAACTGCTATGGCTGCAAATTTACAAAAAAAATCCCGTATCTCTTTCAGAAATGCGGGAAACATAGTAAAATCGTGTCAATTTATTAATTTTAATCCATGTGGAAAAGTTCCACGAGTGGAATGCTCACAGGTGAGTTGTCTGGATTAACCTCCATGATGTCTGCCATCATATTCCACCATTTTTGTGTTATAGGATCCACATTTGTTGTATCCTGACTATTTGTTTCTTTAGAGCATTTCTGTACCGCAAAAAGAAGATTTGTTTCTTTATCCCAGAAGATACTGTAGTCACTGACTCCAGAGTCTTTAATCATTTGCTTTAGTTCTGGCCATATTGCAGCATGGCGCTTCTCATACTCTTTTTCACATCCTTTTTTCAGGATCATCTTAAATGCAAATCTTTTCATGTTTAAATTTTTTGATTGTTTGTAATATCTGTAGGTTTATTTCTCTATATTTGTAAAGAGGGAACGCTGTTTGACGGCGTCCCCTCTTAGCGTATTTGTTATGAGAATTTATTATTTTTCTCCTTCTTCCATCTGCGCTTTCAGTTGAGAGAGTGCATCGATATCACCAAGTGATGTACCTGCTGCCTTGTTCTCAATCTTCAAATCATCTTTCTTTGAAGATTTCTTTGATGACTTCTTCTCCTCTGCAGGTCCCTCTTCGTAAGTACGGCTGTGAGAGAGGATGATTCTCTTGCTATCTTTGTTGAACTCGATAACTTTGAAATCAAGTTCATCGCCCTTCTTAACCTGTGAACCGTCTTGTTTAACGAGATGTTTAGGTGTTGCGAATCCTTCTACGTTCTCTTCGAGCTGGATTACTGCACCCTTGTCAATGAGTTCAACGATCTTTCCTTTGTGTACTGATCCAACAGTATACTTAGCTTCGAAAGCATCCCAAGGGTTGTCTTCCAACTGCTTGTGTCCAAGAGACAGACGACGATTTTCCTTATCTATTTCAAGAACTACAACATCGATGTTAGCACCAACCTGTGTGAATTCTGCAGGATGTTTAACCTTCTTAGTCCAAGACAGGTCGCTGATGTGGATAAGTCCGTCAACACCTTCCTCCAATTCTACGAAGATACCGAAGTTTGTGAAGTTACGTACTTTAGCAACATGTTTGCTACCTACAGGGTATTTAACGTCTATAGTCTCCCATGGATCCTCTTTAAGTTGCTTGATACCAAGGCTCATCTTTCTCTCATCGCGATCGAGAGTCAAGATAACAGCCTCAACCTCGTCACCTATATGCAGGAAGTCCTGAGCTGAACGGAGGTGCTGGCTCCATGACATCTCACTAACGTGGATAAGACCCTCAACACCTGTTTGGATTTCGAGGAATGCACCGTAGTCTGCCAATACGACTACCTTACCCTTAACATGGTCGCCAACCTTGAGGTTAGGATCAAGTGAATCCCATGGATGTGGAGTAAGCTGCTTAACGCCAAGAGCGATACGCTTCTTCTCCTCGTCGAAATCAACGATAACGACTTTTATTTTCTCATCGAGCTTAACGATATCATTAGGATCATTTACACGACCCCAAGAGAGGTCTGTGATATGGATGAGTCCGTCAACACCACCGAGGTCAACGAATACACCGTAAGATGTGATATTCTTAACGACACCTTCGAGAACCTGACCTTTTTCGAGTTTGCCGATAATCTCTTTCTTCTGCTGCTCGAGTTCAGCCTCGATGAGAGCCTTATGAGAAACAACGACATTCTTGAAGTCCTGGTTAATCTTAACAATCTTGAAGTCCATTGTTTTGTCAACGTACTCGTCGTAGTCACGGATAGGATGAACATCAATCTGGCTACCTGGCAAGAATGCCTCGATACCGAATACATCAACAATCATACCACCCTTAGTGCGGCATTTGATATAACCCTTAACGATCTCGTCTTTCTCAAGAGCCTCGTTAACGCGATCCCAACTTCTGCTCATACGAGCCTTCTTGTGAGACAATATTAACTGACCTTTTTTGTCTTCCTGACTCTCTACGTATACCTCTACGGTATCACCTACTTTAAGATCGGGGTTGTAACGGAATTCGCTAGCTGGTATAACACCATCACTCTTGTAACCAATATTTACGATTACTTCTTTTTTGTCGATGGATGTTACTTTGCCATCAACGACCTGATGCTCGCTTACGTTGTTAAGTGTTCCATCGTAAGCCTTTTGCTGGTCTTCTTTGCTGACATTCGTTGCTACGGAACCACTTTCGTATGCGTCCCAGTCGAAATCAGCTACCGGATTTACGTTTTTTGTTAATTCTGACATAATAAATAATTGTTTTTAATTAATAAAATTAGACTTTATGTTTACTGTGAATAAAATCGGCCGCAAAGGTACAAAAAAATGACCTATTTATTTACCCTATTTCAATTTTGTTGCGCTCTTAATAGGCGATATTAATATTTATTAAGCAATATTATCATACTTTAGCTTATTGATTTGAACATTATTTGATTTTTGTGTATATATTTGCACCGAATAATGGTCTAATATCAAAAAATAATAATCTATGTCGTACCTTGAAAATCAGATTAGTGACATTTTTCTCAATGATGAGGGAAGGGTGATCAAAACAAAAGATTTCTTGAGATTGTGTTTGCACAAATGGTATTATTTTCTCTTCTCTTTTATCATTTGTATGAGTATTGCGGTGTGGTATTTGTTGCGGACACCTAAAAGCTATACTCGGGGAGCATCGATACTTGTTAAACAGGAGATGAGAGGACGAAACGCCCATAGTGATATCTCATCACAGTTTTCCAATCTTGGAATCTTGACCTTTAACAGTAGTGTGAATGATGAGGTGATAAATTTTCAGTCTCCTAACCTGATGTACGATGTCGTCAAACGTTTGGATCTGAATATTAACTATTCGCGAGAGGGTGCATTTCATGATGAGGTATTGTATGGTAGTACATTGCCATTGCAAGTGAAGATAAAAGGCCTTCGAGACAATGACGTCGTAAGTCTTACTATTGCGCCGAGAGATAAAAATAGTGTTATAATAAAGAATCTTAGTAAAAACGGCTTTTTATATGATGGTGCGCGTATAGCAAAGTTTGACGAATCGCTTAGAACCCCTATTGGTGAAATATTGGTAGAAAAAACGAAAGATTGGCCGAAGAAATCTTTCGATTACGATATACACGTAAACCGTTATGGTTATATTCAGACTATGGAGACCTATTGCAGTCGTCTGAAAGTAGAACTGCAAGAAAAGCAGGCGAACGTTATAAATCTAACGTTTGTAGACGTTAATATCCAAAGAGCAGAAGATGTACTTAGTACCCTGATAAACGTATACAATGAAAGATGGATAGAGGACAAGAACAGGATATCTCTCAGTACCAATGAATTCATAGCAGAACGACTGAAGGTGATAGAATGTGACCTCGGCAATGTGGATAATATCATATCTTCTTACAAGAGCAATACTATGACTCCCGATCTTATTGCCTCTGCGAAGATGGATATGGAACAATCGGCGGAAGCGAACAGGGAACTGATGAACCTAAATAATCAGTTGAGCGTGTCACGTTATCTCCTGAATCATATACGTGGACATAAAGACCAACTGATACCTGCAAATGCCGGACTTGAGGAAAGTAATATACAAGGTATGATAAATCAATATAATACGATACAGTTGCAAAGGAACAGGTTGGCAGGAAACTCAAGTGAAGAAAATCTATTGGTGAAGGATATGGATCAACAACTTTCGCAACTTCGTTCAGCCGTTATCTCATCGATAGACAATTACATTGCATCACTCAACATGAGGATAGGCAGTTCTATGTCAATGCGTGCAGGAGCCAATGCACGTATTAGTGCCAATCCTCGTCAAGCAGGGAAACTCTTGTCTGATGAACGTCAACAGAAAGTAAAGGAATCATTGTATCTCTTCTTACTGCAGAAGCGTGAAGAGAATGAACTTTCTCAAGCATTCACGAGTTACAATACCCGTGTTATTGTTACTCCTGATAGAGGTGGATCGTTCAGACCTACGTCACCCAAGAAGATGTCAACACTGTCTCTTGCCTTTATTCTGTCGATATTTTTACCTGCTTTTTTACTATATTTCAAAGAAAAGGTAAATACGATGGTTCGTTCGAGAGCAGATATTGCATCTATAAGTGCTCCTTTTGTAGGTGAAATCCCGTTAGTAGGGAGTCTGAGAAAAAAATCTCTGTCACGTCGAAAAAAAGATTCAGATACATCATTGGCCATAGTTGTAAAGAAGGACAGTCGTGATATTGTAAATGAAGCGCTACGTGTACTTCGTACTAATATAGAGTTTATGAATTCGAAAACGGATGGAGCATATATCATGATGGTTGTATCAGCTAATTCGGGAAGTGGTAAAACATTTATAACGGCCAATCTTGGAGCTGTCTTTGCACTAAAAAACAAACGTGTATTGCTCATTGATTTTGATCTACGAAAGCATAGTCTAAGTTCTTTATCCGGAGATATGAAATATGGTGTTAGCGACTTTCTTGCAGGACATGTTAGTGATTACGACAGCGTAATAATCAAAGATATAGATAATAATGGATTTGATCTTATGCCTATAGGAACTGTTCCTCCCAATCCCTCGGAACTATTGTCTGAACCGCGATTACAGATGATGATGACGGATCTTAAAATGAAATATGATTATATTTTCCTAGACTGTCCTCCAGTGGAAGTCGTGACAGATGATGACATCATAAACAAATATGTGGATGCAACATTATTTGTTGTACGTTGTGGACTATTGGAACGTAATATGCTTACATTTATTGACAGCTACTATCGGTCGCAAAGATTTAATAACCTCAGTGTCTTACTCAATGGTACTGATGGCGGAGGTAGGTATGGTTATTATTATACGTATGGTGGATAGAGATATTTGATAACGGGATTTATGATACCTAAAACGATTCACTATTGTTGGTTTGGCGGTAAACAAAAACCAAAACTTGTCGAGCACTGCATATCGTCATGGAAGAGACACATGCCGGACTATGATATCATGGAATGGAATGAAGACAACTATGATATCAGAAAATGTAGATTTATGTCGGATGCGTACAATGAGAAGAAATGGGCTTTTGTATCAGACTACTGTCGTATAGATGTTGTAAACCAATTTGGCGGAATATATCTTGATACCGATGTGGAAGTGATAAAATCTTTCGATGACTTGCT
>Ga0065711_1007114_pt1 | contig 25198 bp, 12 predicted proteins | sample Hoacrofraction12_FD_59098 | JGI IMG/M metagenome (GOLD analysis project Ga0065711, IMG submission 59098) | Hoatzin crop microbial communities from Cojedes, Venezuela - Epithelial fraction 12 v2 (version 2) | ecosystem: Host-associated > Birds > Digestive system > Esophagus > Crop | place...
TGTCTCTTATCTTTATCTCTTTTTGTGAGGGAGTTCTGTACGTATTTTGTCTTGTGATAGCAGATAGGTAGCTTTTCTTATGCTCTATGTAAATGACTGTTAAATATTAATTTAATTCTAATAATATTTTCAGGATTGAAGAGTGACTTTAAAATTAAAATGCTGTGAATTTCTTATTGCACTTCTTATGTGGACATTAGTAGAAGTTATTCCTGAGTAAAGTAGTATAACGGAGCCTTTGAATACAAAAGACATGCATAGTAAAATACTGTTATGCAGACAATCCAATTGTATATGCATAATAACATTATTTTTTTGAAATTTTGTTTTTATTTCAATAAATACATTACGGAGTCATGTTTTGTTCTCTGGAGTTTAACACGTACTGCCTATGTAGTGTAATCTAGTTTGGCACAGAAGTGTGCTGACAGAAGCAGCACAGGGCTCTGTGCTGATAGCAACTTCTTTAGACCTGCCAGCAGTATTCAGTACTTCTGGACACGAGGCCTTTTAGGCTAATCTTTGTTCTTTAGTTGCCTTAGAGTAAATAGCACTACGATGAAATTATTTCTATGTCCTTCCCATCAGATGTCAGTTGTTCCTCATTCTCACTTTTCTGGGTTGCTGGCGGGCCATGCTTTTCTCCTCTGAAAGCGCCAGTAAAGGAGATAGTAAGATGATTTCGGCTGAGATTCAGAATGTTCTTGAAATGGATGTTTATGATTAACAAATCTTAATGGCAGAGTCGTGGCTTTCTTATTTTGTAGTTTGTTTGGCTTGACAGACCAAATTAATTTACCAAGGAGATTATCGTAGCTGGCTGTTAAATGATCTCAGAGTTACAGCAGTTGGGATTACTCCTATGACTTTTTTAGGAATTCTTCCCCTTTTGGTATAAGATACTGCTAAAGAGCTTGGATTTTGACTGTATTTGGACTACTGAGCTCCGCCAGCAGCGTTGTCGCTCACTGCTGCCAGAAGAGCTGAGGCTGTGGCTTGGGCTGTGTTTCAGAGAAAGTATTTCACCTCCTTGTGATGTCTAGTTCCAGGATGCAGAAATACTGTTCCCACTCCTGTGAGTATATTCCAGGCCAGAGCAGCTCTGCTAAGAGCAGAAATCAATGATGAAGGAGTATTTATGTAGGGGTTTTTTGTTCGTTTTTAATGCGAACCTTTTGAATTGCAAAAAACGCATGGGGAATTATGTTTCCTAGAGCACAGCTGACATCAAGTGAGGCAGTCTCTGTGCTCGCCTTTAGAAGCCATTTCATAAGTAGCACTTTGCTTCCCAAAGACACCTATCTCTGTGTGGTTTGCAACCATTTAGTTTGCTGTATGTTCTCTGGTTGTATCTGCTGAGGCTTCTTTCTTCACCAAAATAACAAATACCAAGTTCCTCACATATGACTTCAGCTGTCGGTGAATGTCCGTGTGGCCATCATCTTTTGATTAGTTTTGCACGTGGCATGTGTTTTGGGCAGCAGAGTCAGATTCAGCAGTCTTCTGGAAAGAATATTTTGAAGATGTATATTAAGAAGTAGTATACCTATTTCTTAAAAATGGCAGTGAGGTGGCACCCCTGTTTGGAGGCAGTAGTTACATTCACACAACCAGCGTTTATCTGTGTTTGCACAAAGTCCTGCTAGCATGCGCTCTATTAAAATATTAGATAGTTATGGAAGAAACCACCTCTCCCTTCCTATATTGAGTATTTATTTGAGGTCATTTGAGCTGTTGGAGCCAGCAATGCTAAGGCTGAAATGTCTGGTATTTTGGTTGCAGGGTATTTTCAAAAAAGGGCCTTGTCTCTGGAATTTGCTTCCTGAGTGTGGGAGCCTGAATTTAGTACAAATCCTGATGCTTTCCTCAGGTCTTTCAAAGTAGTGGATCAGAAGCTGCAGTGATGCAATCTTTCTTTTTCAGATTCTGGTTGAAAGGTACTGAAATTGTGGAATTTGTCTTTACTTCCAGGAACTTGAAAGCTTACTGCCTTTTATAAATTAAAAAGAAGGATAATACAGAGGTTACTGTTGAAAGAATAAATTGGAGCTGTACCTACCATGTAAATACCAATTATTTCATAACTAAGGAGAAAACTGTGGCCTCTCACCATGAAAAATGATAGGACAATGCTTCTTTTAAAGAATGAACACATGTGAATGTCTCTTACTGCATATTTGGGCTTATATCTACCCGACAGTTTACAAGAAATATGACAAGACCTTTTAATAAAATTTAAAATTCAGGCATTAATGGATTTTAATTACTATATTGGGCTTGAACTATGCTATAAATTAACATGCAATTTACTAGGCGGAAAGAACTGGGAAAGCAAGAGTAACGACAGACATGTGGCAGAGGGGTAGAGGATATATAAACATGTATAGTACTTATATAGAAAGCAGACTGTGAGGGAACAGAGATCAGAAAAACTATTTTAACTGTGCCACTGACTGTAGCAAATCTGAGTTCTCTGATCTGTAGCGTGTTCCCCTGACAGTAGAGCATTTGGCATGGCAGCGTCGTACCAGCTGAGTTGGTAAGACAACGCTGGATGAACCAGACTGGATTTTTTTCCTTTTTTCCCCAGCAGTATTGTTCTTGACTTAAAGCACTTGCAGATAAAGGGAAGAAGCTTTGGGCAGATGTGTACTTTAAGGGCACTGGTTCACAATGAGAGTGTGCAGGAGACTAGCAGTGTTTGTGTGGATCCCCCGTGTGCCTTATGCTTCAGAATGAAACTTAAGGCAGGCAACAAGCAAATCACAGAAGCACTGGATGAACAAATAGTAAAGGCAGTTTACTTTCCTTACTTAAAAACCTTTACTTAATTTGAAAAACATGTATTTCAGTTCAAATTACTGCTATTTTTTCCTGCTGCCTTTGTTTTAAAGAAGAAATCTGTCCAGTCAGGATCATTATTTGGAAGAAAATAAAATTAGGAGTTCACCTTCACAGCACTCGTCTCCAGCTCTCAGCCTCATTTCACTTCCTCCACATCAGCATCAGCCTCTCTGGTCAGTGAGGCCAGTGGCTGATCCCCNTGGCTGTGTGATCCCCAGCAATCACAANGGGGAGGGAGCAAGNATGTGCTGCTGGGGTGGNGGCAGCCTGCCGTTGGCTTAAGCAAACCCTGAAATGGCNCCTTTAGTTTAATGGTTTAACTTGCCCTGAACTGTGGAAAACAATTCTGTTGTTCTGATTGAAACAATGGCATCTGCAATATCTAAGCAATTTCACTTTTGTTATATACTCCTATAAAGAATTCCTTTTTATTTTCATCCGATGTGGATGCCAAAACTATTTTTCAGTTTTCTTATTGGATAAGATAGCAAAACTTAAAACACATACTGTCATAGATACCGTAGTCGCTAGACAAAGTTATTTGTTACTAGATTCCTACATTCTGCACAAGCAATTTACCTGGATGCTTCCCTATGACCCTTGTTCAAAAAGCCGGACACAGATTCTGCCATAGGTTGTTCAGTTTACTGGTATGTTAGCTGAGGAGAGCCTTAAGCAATGATGGACTGTGGGAAACTTTCACAAGAGTTTGCATGTCTCTTACTCCCTGCCAAACATGCTGACTTTTAAAATCTTTGTAATGTTGTCTTGGTTTTTCTTGGCCATCTTTTTTGAAGAAAAAAGTCCCCCAAAACTGAGTGCGAGATAGTACTGTAAATCAATAAGGGGGATGCAGATCTAAGTCTGTAACAAGAGCTGCGTTTGATAAGAACACTAGTCAGAATAGTCCTAGAACAAAAATACAGTTGCAAAATTAATACAGTTGAAGTTTCTTAGAAATCCAGAGTAAATATGGGTATACAAAGTAATGCTATATGGAACCACACAGAATTCAATGACACGTACTGGATATAATGCATGCAGCTGAGGATAGACTGTAGTCCCCATATGGCGTAGTGTAAAATTAGAGATTGAAAAATCATTTATCAGTTTTGCTGATTTGTCTAAAAGGATTCAAGTGTCTTTGTAAAATCCAGATAATTTCTCCAGCTGAATCAGTGGTGCCATGTGATTCAGAAGTCATTTATCAGCAGATGGAAAAAAAACCCTGCAATAAATCAGATTTATTTTTTTTGTCCCCTAGCTTTTGTGATTTAACACTTTGTGGAATGTAGTTTGCATTAGCTATGGTGCCAGACATCCCTCCCCTTAACTAAAGCTGCATCTACAAACAGGTGTTTGTGCCGATACATCTGTGTCTACACTGGGGCTTTGTTGTTTAAAGATGTTATAGAGATATCATTCCCTTCCCCCACCTTGCTTCTAAGTTTTTAGTTTTTCTATCTAAAAATAGTTTGTGGGCTCTCTCACAGTGAAACTGCCTGGTGCTTTTTTCATTACACTGATTTTCATTTATTTTCAGCTGGTTGTGAAAGGCTTCTGGCCTCTAGCATTTCTCTGTGGTTAGCTCTTCGCAGTTTTTATCATAGTGCCGTGAAACATTTTTTATTTGCGGAGATAAATTGCCAAATTTTAAATACTTCTTTAATTTTGCATGAACAGTACTGTCCATGCCCTGGATTTTTCACTTAGAGGTCTGGGTATCAACTTGATTTCAGTCATAAGCGTACAGAGTTTGCCAGTTGCAGCATTGTCTCAAGTGAATATTTGTCATGTCACAAACTCATTGCAAAACTTGGAATGAGTTAATAAACTTCAACATGAAAAGCTGTCTGTAATCTATAGAAGCTAAGTCCTGATGTGCAGATATTGGTGTAGGAACAGAACCATGTGCATGTTATTTTTGGATTCAGTCAATGTGACTAGTTGCAGAATCTCAGAATTCTGTTAAAAAAAAATAAATCCTTAAAATACTCTGACATGAGCATGACAATACAGGCCTTGAATAACTTGTTGATAGTTCCTAATATGGCATTTGGCTGTTAAATGTCATGAAAAATGCACCTTTTATTTTAGGGGTTAGGCTGCTGCTTATTGCTAGACCCATAATAGAAATTTTAGTGTTTAAGTCCTTGATAATCTTCTGTTTATCTCTTTTACTCAGTTTTCTCTGTGAACTCTTCTGAGACTTTAGTAAGAAAGGTGTGTGTTCTTAGTCCTTGGTGAGCTGTGTTGATTACCCAAGTACTGTTGAACATATGCTGTAAAATAGCAATGGCTATTTTATGGCTAAGGAACGTGAGGTTTCCTTTGGACCACCCTGAGAAGTAACAACAGCATCATCAAGGTGCTGTGACTCCATGCACCTTATTTTTTACTGCTAAGCAGTTCAGAGTGCTAGATGACTGCCAGTTTAAATTAATCTCTGAAATTAAACAAAAAAGATAGTAGTATTCACCAGGAGCACATACAATAACAGGAACTGTTTGCCAAGACGAGAGGAACAAGCACACTTCCAGGTCCATTTCTTACACCCAGGACCCTCCATTCTGGATGTGCTTACTCTGAAGTACAGCAAATGCAATTACAGCATTAAATTATTGCAGTTGCTTAGGATTGACGTCTAGCAGCTGACTCGTACAGATAATGCTCACTCATTTTATAGATAAAGGTGTTATTTGGAAACAAAGTGTTTGGGGAGGGGAGTCTTCCATTACAGTAGGTTGGGTTTTTGTAAGTATCTCCTGTGAAATTAAGTCACTGAGAATTGAGATTATTTAACATATGACGTTTCATTCCTATATGAACTGTGGACAATATGTGATAAAGTCAGTAACTTGTAAGAATAATCAAGTGGACAGAGACATTGGAAGAAAATGTACCACAACAAGATGAAACATAGAAGATATATTATAGCGGTAGTTTGGTAATGGAACTATATATGATGACTTGAATGTCTGAAAAGGTTAGATGCAAGAAATGCTGTCAAACATCTGTGTTTATTCCAAAAGGAGCATAGACTTTGAAAAGATTTCTTATTCTTCAGAGGTTACTTTCCTTTCTACGGGACTTTCTTTAAATTTATGAAGTGATAAATGATTGTATTACTGTTAGTATGTGGAGACAAATAATGCAATGCTACCAGGAAATTACATAAGCTTAAAATTGGTTTGTTGTGAAAGTGTTAGGAGCATGAAAAAAACACTTTGTGATTCAAGATAGCTGATAAGATTTCATGGAAAGGAAAGTCATGACTCATTAACTGGTTAGAGTTCTTGAAAGATTGAAGGGTTATAACACAGCCTTGCTTCATTGCTCTCCTTAAGGACCAGTTAGCACTACTAATGTGAATTCATATTATGCCTAAGGTTACATTTTTTAAAGCATCCTAACTTCTGTTACCACAATTACATGTCGTCTCTTTAAACAGGTTATGATGGATTGATTTTGTTCTCATAGGCAAGTAAACATGTACTCCTATCCAACTGGCTCTAGGTGGCCCTGCCTGAGCAGGAACTAGATGGCCCCCAGAGGTCTCTTCCAACCTCCACCATTCTGGGATTCTGTGACTCTGTCATAGACTATACTGTTAATAGATTTTATTCCTTAAGAATATAGATTCCCATGATACTGGGTACTTAATTCCATTGTCAACCAAGTAACTTGTTGTGTAAGAGTGAATTAATTAAAAGTCTGGTTTTGTCATAGGATGTTGGGGGGGCAAAGTATTTCCTTTTTAAAAATTACAAAATATTTCTTGCATCTCATTGCATGCTTAAATGTTAGAATTTTAAACAATGCAAAATATTGGTGATACTAGTGATATTTTCTTTACTGTCATAACTCTTCCACACTTCATCTACTAGACTGAGGTTTGCTGTAGGTAATATGGTGTTAGAATTTTTGTCAGCAGTGAAGATTTCAGTCTCAGCCTTACCGCTGAAAAATAAGATCATTGTTCATTCTAGTTCTGTTACTTTTGCATAGGAGTTACACAGATGATTCAGCCTCACATGAAATTATAGCTGATGCACTGTTTTAATGCAAAGTTTTTGTACCGTGGAGCCTTTGCTGTTTTGAGAAAAGTTTGTAAATTCCCAGCATATCAAGCTGCCTTGTTTGGATATAAGGCATCTGGCCTGTTTCCCCAGCCAGAGAAGGACTCCCTGTAATATGCAGTGTTATTTCAAATTGGATTTGGTGGGTTCTCTTGATGTGAAGCTTAGGTAAAATCTAAATAAAATGTTTATTGACTTACCCAGACCTACTACTGCTTGAAGCCTGCTTTCAACACCTCTGTCTTGGACCTAATGGAAGACCCAATGTCTTTAGAAGCTTTTTTTTTGTTACTCTCCTAGCCCTTTAAGGGGAATACCTGGCTGTTTCCCAGCTGGGTCTGGTAGTAGCGGGGTTAGCAAGTCGCAGGTCCTTGGCCCATCCTGTTAAACATAGTTATGACTCAGCAGATAGCAATCCGATGTTGATATTTTTGAGATTGATTATTTTAACCCCAATTCATCTGTAACTTACCAAAAGTCTCGTTACTACAGAAACTGTGAGAGATGCAGGTGAAACTGTATGTACCCTTTTTTTTAACTTTATTTAATTACACAACTCATTTCTAAGTCCTGAGACTTCAGAAAAGTTATAATATCCAGTTTCTGAAAATGTTATGAAGTCTTTCTTTGTGATGCAAATGAATTTTTTGATCTTTTACTTTCCATATTCATTCACTTAAAATCCATGAATGTTAACAGTTTTTACAAACTGCAAGAGAGCACATTATTTGTCTAATTATCCTTCAAATTGTAAGCAGAACACCAGGCTGAAATATTTGTAGACTAGTCACGCTGTGTGTAGGGGGTGTTAAAGCAAAAGCATGTTCTCTCCCTGTATCTTCGCTCTTGCAGCTGACAGAGCTACTTATTTCAGGTCAGACCCTGGTATCTGGTATCATTAACCTTCTTTCCTACTCTGATCTCTTCTGTTGGTAACTTAATCTTCACCACTTATGCCTTCTTTTTTTGGGGAGATCAGCTGGAACCGAGTTGGGTAGATATATCCATCTATAACAGTGTTGTAGGCTGTAGTAACTTCAGTGTTGCCTGTGCCTTTTTTCTCAAGCACTGCTTAGCATGGCCTGCTTGTGACTTTAGCCTGGAGTGAATTTAATGGTAGGCATTCCTCTGTGCTGAAGAGGCGGAGGCCAGTTATCCAGGCAATTATTTGAGGAGGTTAGGAAAAAAGCATCCCTAAAGTTTGGTTCAGCTGCGCTCCTTACAGCCGTCCTTCTAGCTCTCCCTTTCCTCTGCCAGCCATGCTGTTATGTTCGCTGTGAGCACTCGGCATTTTCACAAGAGGGGTGCCGGCCTGAGAGATGGTTTGCCTGTTACCATCAGCCAGGGCTGTCTAGGACCTGGCAGAACAAACCAGGGAAGGAAGCGGGGAGCCTGTTCCAAGTGTAATCAACAGTTAGCTTTGCTAGCGCTTGTTCCACAGATTCATTGTAAAAAGCTACCAAAAGTTGGGGATGGGGGTGAGGGGAGACTAAACAGGAAGAAGCTGAGGGTTCTGAGGAAACAACATTTTTAGGTTGTCAAGCTGAAATACACAAGCTAGCTCTCACAAGACCAGCATGAGAAGTAGGATGGTGTGAGTTTCTAGGCATGCAGGTTTGCCGGAGCCGACTAGCCCTCCCATGTACCGAACTGAAAAGACCATTCTGTTTCTGGAATCAGCTAGCATCTCTAGATACCTATACAAAGGTCTGTACGGTGCTGGTAAATTGGCTGTGAAAACCTTCAAGGAGAGATGGATGCCTGGATTTCTTCCTTCTCTAGAGAAGATTAGATGGATATATAGGCCAAGAAAAAAGAAACGGCATTCTTGATTTCCTCCCTCCTTTACAAAGTATGAAATGCATCATCTGTCTTCAGACTGAATTATGGCCTCCAACAGACTGTAGCCTGCATTTTCTTTGCTTTTCCAGACAACAGCAACCACTGAGATCTACAAATAACTAACACTGTACCATAGATCTTGCTTCAGGGTAGGAAGCATGTAAAAATGGGTGTAGAGCAATTTTCACTGCCAGTTGACTTTCAGAGGTTACTGTAATTATTTTTTTTCTCCAGCATCTTCAGAGGGTTTCTTGATCAGCTGAATAACTCCATTCCACTGTAGATAATCATATTTAGCATAATAATTTAATATCTCATTGACTTCAGAGACTGTCAAATAACAGACTAATAACTAGACCTGTTGTCTTTGTTCCATTTCTGGAAGCGAACTAGCAGGACCACATGAGTTATAGAGCTGCTCATATAATGTCTAAATAAAGACACGGGTAGATGTTAAAAGTGGTATGCAAAGTTCCTTTAAAAGTATTTAGGTTCACATCATCTTCTCTTGATGGTTGCCACACTTGAAAAAACAGAGTACCACGACTGGATTTTAGGACATTTAGCACCGCAAAATGGCCTTGAGAGATTACGTAAAAATACCAAAAAGCTTGATACAATTATTGAATGACTTGAAGAGAATTTAAATCTCTGCCATTCTTTTAAGCACATCTTAGCTTTAAATTTTGATCAAAGATCTTTTCTTAGGAGACAATCACAAACCCACCGAAGAAACAGACAGATCATCACCCTTCTCCGGATTCTGCCATCAGTCTCCGTGGAGAACGTTTTGTTCAGTTTTTTTGGTTTGCTTGTGAGAAATGTGTCAGACCCTGAGTAAGTTTCCTTATAGAGGCAGTCGATTTACTAGTGTGGTTCTGAGTAAGGAAAAGCACTGAAGATTTCTTGGACGTTTGTGCTGGACAAGAAGACCATTTTTGCCTGTGTCCAGGGAGGTTTCCTTCCCTGCAGGGAATCACAGGAGTAGAAACTGTTAGAAAAAAAGGGGATAGGGGGTGTGCATGTGTGTGGTGGACTACATTTAGCTACAGAAAGGAAAGGGCAACGAGTTATACATCTAGGAAGAGCATGAGTCCTGTCAGGAGATGAAGAGAGTTCAAAACAGACGGATTTCTTTTGAGTTATTTTTATATTTTCAGTGTAGCTATGATAGGGAGATGGGTGCTGGTACTGGAAAGAGCTCTTCCTAACAGACATTTTTACATTTCGATACCTGAGCAGATTTAGCATCCATAGAATGTGGAGAAATGCTCAGTGAAAGGGGGCTTGATATGAGAAACATCGCATGTTTCATCTGTGTGAGGAGGGGCAGGTGTAACTGAAGGCATCAATTACTGATGCATCAGTATCTGCTACAGAGGTGTTACCTGGCTGCCACAGCTACTGAAAATATATATGTGAGAAGAATCAGGTTGAAAAAAACAGACTGGGGTAACAGAGGCTGGATTTGGTCACTTTCTGCCAGCAATGTTAGAAAATCTCCACATGTTTCTCAGTCAGTAAGTGATGCCAACACGTGGTTAACCAATCTGGTTTGAGCAGCATGAGGCAGGAGGACACCAGAAAGTGTCATACAGTTGCATGATTAGGAGAAAGCAGATGCGAAGGAAATGTTTTTCCCCTTTGTGAACGAACTAGAGTTCCATGTTTTTCTCATCTGTGCTCCCCATCTCTCAGACACAGAAAGCAGTATATCTGCTTGTTCTCTGGTCATCTCCTAAGGAAAAGAAGCAGTCTGAATGCAAGACCTGTATTTAATGTAAGACTGGAGTGAATCACAGAAACTGACTTCAGTCTTTCTGAATCACAGGTAACCATGCTTTAGAGGTTGAGCTCAAAAGTGTCTGGAGGAACATCTCAATGCCTATGTACTGCAAAAGCCACCCAAGTCTTTCTAGTACCCTGTATGTTTCTTTTACTTGCTTTGTATGTAAAAGGGCAGCTTTCTGTAGTATATCCATTGTCTGGATCCACTCCGTTGCATTGCATTTTTTAGAGTCTATACCAGTGCAGGTGTGGGAGGCTCCTTGGAGTACAAAATTAAAGTGAGTAAAGTTTTAGCTTTCTGAAGTAATCAGGCTCTGGCTTGCTCCTCTTCCCTGACTCATCTTCCTTCACAATGTTCTCTGGTGGTATGGCTGTCGTTCTTTGCCACTCAGTGTACCTCTTTGTGGAAAGGTGCTTGCTACTGATAAGAGCAGCTTAATTTACTGTGCAACATTCAGGGTAAGCTGTGATATTTTGGAAGGGGAAACGTGCTGTTTGAATATAGTTTTTTTATAATGTGATACTCTTGCTAGTTTCTGAGACTGTTTTGTCATCTTTTTACAGTTTAAAATACGCTCATTATTAAAAAAGGGAGAGAAAGAGTCAATGACTGCATGCCCAAATCACACACTCTTACTTTTGGTAGCCTTTGGTCTTTGCTAGGGTAATTTTTACTTTCCAAGGACAAGAAAAGTTCACTGATTGCTCTGAGTCCTATATGGTTCGTAAAATAAATATCTGAGTTGAGCAAGGCAAGTGTATCACTGTATAAGTGCTGAAAGTTGCCTTCCACAAGATAAGACTCCAAAAGCCTCAACATTCACCTGAATTTTCTCAAAACTTTATCAGGCTTCAGAATTCTGCTTAGGAAAATGAGAAGAAAGATTGTTGCATTTGCAATATCCATTATTATCACAGAATAGAATAGTAAGGGTTGGAAGGGACCTCTGTGGGTCATCTAGTCCAGTATGTTACTACTTTTAGGTCTGTTGTTGTTATTGCTGTTGACTGATTTTTTTTTTTCTTCCCCAGAAAAGTTAAAATGCACAGAAATTGGCCAAACTTGGGAAGCAGATGTAGTTTTGTTAGCCTGACCTCTTTAAAATCAATGGAAGACTGGCCTTTGACTTCATTAGGGCCAGGAGTTTACCGATAATTCGTGTAAATAAGGATACAGAATATTGCTGGAAACGTTAGGGGAAAAGTGCTCTGTGCAGGTGTAACAGTTTTGATATTTCTGTTTCTCTTTCAAACCAAACTTGTTTTGAGTGCCCTTTAAAATTTTGATAGTGATAACATTGACTTTCACCAAAAAAATATTTCTAAACCACCTGTATATTAAAAGTGACAGCTAATCTATACCTGTTTGGTAAACGAAAGCAGAGGCCTGCTGAAGTATATGAAATCTTAGGTAAATCCCTTTTCTCAGTATTAAAATAATTTGCAGCTTTGTTTTCAGCAGTACATTTTCTGAGTGGGTTGAGCTCTCCCAAAGTAATTAATAACTCTTAAGCTGTCTGAATAGTTTCCCTTGAGTTGCATCATATAATGTGTCATATGAAAACAACTTGAGGCCTAATGTAACATGAAACTGTATAGTGCATCTTAATGTGATTTGAGGAAGATGGATGGGAAGGAAATTATTTCTTATACTGAGTGACACACAGCTGTTCTTAACTTTTATTTGAAAAGAATTTAAAATGCCTTTTCTAGGCAGAGATTGGTAAATTGTTCTAGTTAGTTATTTCCCCTTCTCCCATTGCATCAGTCAAGTTAGGCAAATACCGAGAATCAAAAATATAGTAATTTGATGTAGATATATAGAGAATAATGTGGAGACTTTTTGTGTTTGGTCACCTGAACTTTACTTTTATGCATAACGGATCTCAGTTTAAACCCCTTAACAAACATGAAAAGGTTAAGATTTCAGTGGCTTCATCAACGTAGTGCTAAATATGTCATTACTCACCACAGGAAACTTGTTTAAACTGACTCCTTGAGCTCTGGTCACCAGATTATTGTAACATTGTTGTGTTACAAGTGACATATACCATTACCTGGTATATGTCAGCTGGAAAAGATATGTCTTGCCATAAAGTCTAAACATCTCTCACTTCACTCTCAGGAAATGTAAGTTGGCTCATCTTTCTCTTCTTGGAAGATATTCAGCAAGCTGGAGACTTCATTGATACTTGTAAATACGGAAGTTTATCATATAGTGTAGTGTATTTTCATTTGATACGGAACAATTAGAGTTCATGAGATTTAAAAATAGATGCTGCTTTTCCATTAATGCTTTTTTTAAAAATAAAAACAAAAGGTAAATAAAGGATTGCCTTACTAAATTTGATATGGGTAACTCAATGCTGCTTTACAAAGATAGAACTAAAACTTTTTATAGCAGTGAATACACCGTTAATTCATTCATAATTACTTCTTTTAGCATGGTAGCATTAGGAGAACCAGCTGGTATCTGCATTTCAGAAATTTTCAAAACTTTTGAGGAAATAAACGAATAAGCAAATATTTTGCCAAAAATTGGTCTATACTTGATCATTACAAACAGTGGAAGGTATTCACAAATACAGTTGTAAAGTTCATGCAAAATTCCTGTAACTGTTCTTCTGGTAACTTCATACTGTACAGTCTATGCTGTGCCTGGGCCACAGCATCTGTTTTTAGGAAAAACTATGGCTACATTTAATCCAGTAAAAAAGAGGAGAATGCAACAAAAGCATTTGCAACTCTGGGTATACATATGCTTTGATAGAGCGGTAAATGGTTGTTGCAGGAACATCAGTGTGTGTTTAACATTCTAGATGCATCTGCCTGATGCTTCAACCTGTAGAACATTAAGAGATACCTGAATGTCTGGATTTGTAATGAATATATGTACAATCTAAAACCTTGTATTGTTCAGGATTTTCCTGACGGTTATCTTTGGTCTTCTCAGTCTGTCAACTGGGGCCTCTGTAATTTACAATTATGCCTCAGTCCTGCAGGCTAGGGTGGTGTAAATTCAAGCCTGCATATTCAGTTCATGTGCTTTAATTCCTGCTATTGTTTTAAGCAGTTTCCACCAAGGGTGTGCTGCGCTTTGAGAACACAGTGCTCCATTCATCGACTTGCATTTTTTTATTACATGCTACTGACAATATGGACAGAGAGAGAAAATCAAACTGTCTGAATTCCACCTAAAGTCTAATTTAGTCAGACTTTGGGCGTTTTGAGTTTCAGAGAGTGATTCAAATTGCCTGCTCTCAAGCACCACCTAACCCCTGGTGGCATCTAAAATGAGTCATTTTGGACAAGAGGTTTCCCCTGGCATCTGGGCATAAGTTCCAGGGAAGCTCGGAAGCACCATGTCTTAAGCAGCCAGGCATGTAGCTCCCACCCAAGTTTCATTGTGACTCAAAGGTGTGTATAGAGATGCCTGAATGCTGCCCATGTCCCCAGAGGTGCCTAAGCCTTTGACTATGCTTACATTGCACATAATGATCTTGGACACCATTGCATTCAACACAAACCACAGCAGTCTTCAGCACTTTCAGTGTAGAAGAGGGAGAAGAGGACCTTTTCAATAGCTGTAAAGGGTAGGGCAGCCATCCAGGAAGGATGTCTAGTTGGGATTGTCCTAAACTGAGGAAGCTCAACAGGAATGGGAGAACGTGGCTGTTGTCCCACTGTTAAGGATATTTCTTGGGAGAAGAGTATCTCAAATTCATGGTTTTGGTCCCAAGTCTGGTTATGTATTTTGGTTCAGACACTTTTCTTCAAAAAACCATGAACATCCCCTGGTTCAGAGACCAGGTGCCAAGGATACCCTCACTTACTTATCTGTTTTAGCCTGTAAGTTCTTTCTTGCATCTTTATAGGTGAATTTGCACACTTAATTAATTGTTACCCATATTTCTGTAATGTTAGAGCTTTCTTAAGACCTATCATCTCCTTTACTGCTTTCATTTTGGACACCATGATGTACTCCTCTAAGTTAAGGTTCTCTGTATTTGTGCTTTACATCTGTCAGCTTTGAGGTGAGCTTGGTACAGGTTTCCTTCATCCTTATTGTCTCTCCTTTTCCTACTGTTCTTTCCCTGTGCCACATGGAAAGGGTAAATACTCTGTGAGGAAGTACTTGTCAATCTGTGGACATGTAGAACAACTTGCTTTTCTATTTTTCATTAATGTTTAATGCTGCTTCTTTACTGTTTTCACCCTGCACGTGACATCTCATTAGTTTTCTCATTAGTTTTTAAATGTTGGTAGATGCAATCAGGCAAAACAGTATAGTAAACATTCAAAGAACTTCTGAATTTCAACTGAGTATTCTGCAAAATTTTGTTTTGGCTTTACTTGTGTTTCGATATGAAGTTTTATGTTCACATTTCTGTTCCAGCTTTTTTTCCTCCCCCATGAAATGTCATTATATATTTATTGTTAAAACGCATACATACTTCGCCTATTTCTAAGGAGTTTTTAACTGAGCTTTACAGAGTAGAAGATACCATGGTAGTAGTACTTAAATATTGCTACAGTATCTTACTGATCGTCTGTACCTAAGTCACTTCAATGGTAGATGCATGCTTTTTACTGTTACATTCACTTGAAAACATTCAGGGAGCAAAAGCATAGGAACGAAATTGTGCATGGTAATAGTATGCTAGTTTTCTCAGCATTTTATCCCTCCTTTTTTTTTTTTTTTTTTCCTTTCAGCATTCACCATCAGACTGGAAGGGTCAAGTATTAAATGTATCCTTTAAAGCATCTGTTAATGACTTTTTGGTCACAAAGGAATGTTCATATAGTTACAAAATGAGAACTCTTCTCAGAATAAAGATATTGCTTCTGTTATGTCTTTGGTATACAGTAGTTGTATTCCAAATTTGTGCCGTTTGTTGGCCAGACACTGGAATGAGTTTCCCAGAGGGTTGTGGAATAATCACCATTCTTGGAGACTTTCAAAACTCAGCTGAACAGGATTTATAGTAGCTGATGTAATTTTCAGGTTGGCCCTGCTTTGAGCAAGGGGGTTAGATCCATTGGCCTCCAGAGGTACCTTCCCACCTAAGTTGTTTTTTGAATCTGACTGAATTTATCCTTGGTCCATTTCTACTTAAATCTTACCTCTTTAGTTGACTTCAGTGAAATCAGTGTAATGCCCTTAGGAATTAATTTGACCTTGTCTGCTTTTCTTGTTTCTCCCAGTACAGTTTTCTCTGTCCGTTCAAAGGTAAGAGAAGCTAGTGAACTCCTGCCCTTTTTTATAACGCTGACCCGTGCCTTAACTCTTGTCCTGGTTTGATAAACAGTTAAGAAAGGTAATTTTAGATCATGTGCACTCACCCACAACCACATTTTTTTTTTTTTTAGAAAATTCTGAAACACTTAATGTTTTAGAAGGTTAATACTATCATTTAGTTAGCTCTTAAAGTATCAGAGAGGCTTGCAGTAAAAAGCTACAATGATGAAAAAAAAAAAGAAGTGTTCCATGTTTACTAGAGTACCTACCATGTCCAGGAACTACTTCCGTTTGTTTTGCAGACTTTTCATACCAATCATGGTTTCCCCTCCTTTCGTTGGATGAAGACTTCTGATCGTTTCCCTTCCACAGTTGTTTACCCTTTGCCCATTGATGTAAATTCCCCTGTGTCTCCCAGTACGGAACTTAGCTGGGAAAGTTAATTGCTTTTGGAGAGCTAATCAGATGCTCCACAGCCAGATATCCTGTGTAGTTTACAGCTGTAAACCTGAGATGCCATCTCCTTAGCTTGTCTGGGGTGCTGTAAACCACAGGGCTGATCCCATGTCCGGATAGTTTACTGTTCTGCAGAGACGCACTCATGTAGTACTGATGTCCAGTTAAGGTATTTTCTTTATAAATCATAAACATATTCTTTATGCTATAATTAAAATACAGACTAGTATGAAATTGAGGTTAAAGTCCTGCAAATCCTCTTCACTTTTGTCTTACCTTTTCACTTTGAAACATCTATAGCTGTACAACAGAGCATATGGGTCCACTAACAATGTGGGAGAGCAGCCAATTTGGTCCTGGAATAAAACAGGAATCAGCTGTGGGACATAAAAAAAGCCAAAGAAGTGTGATTCCCACATAAGGGACTTAAATAGGTGTTAGTCCATAGAGAAGCTCTTTGGCAGGATTTAGAGCAGGCTTCTCCACACAGAAGGTATTTTTCCTGAGATCCTAAGTTGACTGAAGTGCACAGATTTCCAGGAGGGTTGTGGGGTTGTTGTCAGCTGGTGCTTTTCTCTTATTTTTTCCCTTTGGTTTGGTTTTAGTTTTTTTAATAAAGCCTTCATAGTACCTTGCTGTGTAATTATAATCCCATTTGTATTTTTTTAGAACTAAACCATTTACTTCACATGATTGTGGGAAGAAAAATGGAGGAAATTTTTCTGCTGCATGGGGCCCTCAGTTTTCTTCTGCTCTGATCCAGTGAATGCCTTTCGCAGTGTGGCTAGTTGGGCAATCATGACAGTTTTCAGCAGAGCTGTGTTAACACTTTAGCTGCTCGTGTGTTGTGTAGTGTTTACATGCGTCGTTTTCATTTGTCTCACCGCTGCCTTAGAAAAGAAATAATTTGAAATGGAGAAGCTTCAAAAGAAAAAAGTTGATTGCACCATCCTAGTTTGTGTAGGACAAAATTAGTGTCTATTTAGTGATTACCAAAGTCTGTAGAATTGAGTTACAGACTAATTTCATTTTTTCTGAAATACAAGTTTTGCAAATAGTTCGTAGAAGTGGTGTTGTACTGCATTCTGTGATATAGGTAGCAATTCAGACCTTTTTTTTTAGGCATCAACATATTTTAGGTAAGAAAGGAATAAAAAAATCAAAGGCCGGAATGTCATTCATTCAGAAATGCATTCCTTATTTTTGTTCAAACCTGCTAAAGTCCACCTGTTCTAGTACTCAAGATGTCCGAGTCATTGCCCATGGAGGTCACTGGATCAAAGCCCCTGCTCAAAGCAGGACCAACTTGAATGTTAGTTCAGGTTATAAGCCCTGTCCAGCTGTGTTTTGAAAGTCTCTGAGGATAGGGATTACTCCAGAAAACCTCTGGGAAACTTGTTCCAGTATCCCAAGCAGTAAATTGGGAAAACCAGTATTTTAAAATATGTTTATGTGCAGCATTCACTCTGCAGCATTTCTTTTAAGACTCCTATTTATAGTAATCACAGATTAAAAAAAAAAAAAAAAGAACAAAAAATTCATTAGCAAAATCTTCAGCTATTTATTCTTGTAAATAAACTGAATTGTACTTGTGAGAAGAGGCGCTTCTGAACGCTGAAACCCATGAATTTGTATGAGTTTTTTTGAATTTGTATGTTTTCACCAGGTATTATTTCAGTTCAATCCTTTTAAGCAGTGTTTGTGTGTATAAGAGTAACAAAAAATTTTTTTTCCTCCCACCTATTGTAGGCAAGTGTTTCCAAATGGGCTTCCTGAAGAATACTCTCTAGTTGCTATATTCCGTGTACGGCGAAGTACCAAGAAAGAGCGTTGGTATATATGGCAAGTTCTAAATCAGTATGACACACCTGAGGTTAGAGTTGTCTTTGATTTATTTTTTTGATTAAGTTTCTTTTTTTCCCATATAATATGGCAAATATAGTTTAGTGGATGTTTCACTGCTGGTTTTAGCTACAGTTTATATACAATAGACAGACCGCTCTGATATAATTGATGATTTATCATAGGAATGACAGCAATTCAACAAAATGTATGGAGTTAAGACTGCAAACTAGGAAAAGAAGGCATGTTGTGATTTATAGCTGATATGTATTTACAAAGTTACATAGAAGAATGCTTCATAACGTAATTCTTGCCCAATCTATGTAGTCAAAGTATTTTTGTTATGTATGGTTTGTATATGTGTTTAATTCTTGTACTCGTAACTTTTAAGTGACTTCTTTTATTTTATTTTGCTTTCAGATCTCTGTGCTTCTGGATGGTACAAAAAAGGTTGTGGAGTATATGACCAAATCTGCTCACAGAAATATACTGCACTACACTTTTAAGAGTCGAGAAATTTATCCATTGTTTGATCGTCAGTGGCATAAGCTTGGTATTAGCGTGCAGTCGGGGATCATTTCCCTCTATTTGGATTGTAATTTAATTGAGAGAAAGCAGACTGATGAAAAATTCACCATTGACTTGCAGGGAAGGACTCTGATTGCTTCTCGTGCTGCAGATGATAAGCCTGTAGATGTGAGTAGTATGAAAGGAAAACCAGATAACTTAAAATCATGTTTCAGCCACAGTTTTACTAACTTCCTATTCTAAAGAATTATATAGATAAAAGGTTCAAAACTGATTATTAATTTTGAGTGTGTGTTCTTAATCTGAAGTCCTTAAGTCTTTTTCTGTAAACAATACGCAGTGCTGTAGCATCTGCTAAGGCAAGCTTTCTGTTGCCAAAACTACAAAAGCTTGGTTCTGATTTCAGGAGTCTGCCACTTCATTAGCATAGACATATGTTACTACATTTAGAGATAACTTCCAGTGGTAATTTTTTTCTTTCAATTTCTATGAGATTTATTTATAAGTTTGTATCGGTCATTTTTTACAGTTTGTCTCTCTTTGATAAATGCGAAACTCAAAAACAATTAAGGATTACTTATGTATCAGGATCGTATCACATGCCAGGGTAATTCAGCTATGCAGAAATAGGGGCACATTGTTCATAGTTGTCGCTCCCCCCTCCAAATGGGAGGGATTAGGGGGTGGCTGGAGGTGTGTGTCCTGCAGCTTTTGGTGCAAGAATTACCCAAGGCAACCCCATACTCTTCTGGGGTGTCTTCTGTCCCAGAGATGCTCTCCTCTGTTTCCTTGTGCAGATAGCTCACAGCAATTTGAAAGCTCCGGGAAATGTCAGTTTGTTTTAAGTACACTGACATCCAGTTACCAGGTTTAAAGCATCTGGCTTGAAGTTTATAGTGACCATCTGAAAGTTTCAGCTATGTTATGTACACTGTGCAGTTCCAGATGAAAATAGCACATTGTAAATGCAGGCTAGCATAGTGGGAGGAATCAGTCCTGTAAGGCACGAAACACTTTGGCCTGGACTCAGAGCTCCCATTTCATGGGGCCAAGCTCATGCTTCATGTTACTTTCTAAGACCAAGTTCAACTTTATTTGAAATATGTGTACCATGTCCTCATTTCCAAGTAGCATGCAGGAGGATGAGCAGATTCTTTTTATTTTATGTTGGCTGCATGGCATGGGCTGGATAATTCTGAGCAGAAGTTGTCAATCGGGATTTCCACGGTTGCAGGAAAACATTATGGGCATAAACCTGATTAAGGCAACAGAGCAGATCCTGTACCGACAGTCACTCTTCTCAATACCAAGTGCAAGGCAGAGAATAAGAGGATACAGAACAGATGCAGAAGGAGGCCTACAAGGGCAAGATTAGCTAGTTAAAATTAGATGCTGTTCATCTTGCCAATCCACCCAAAATCTCTGAAACAGAAGCTTTATGTACGGAATTTGTGATTTCTGCTCTGCGGGTGTTTTATTGGCAAGATCCAGGCAAAAGCCTGTCCAAAGTGAAAGAAGATGTTTGTGAGATAGAGTTTATCAAAGCTTTACTCTGAAGGAGAAAATTACGTTCCTGAAAAGAAGGTTTGCGGAGGATGTCGAGAGGGCTGAAATGCCTACGTAGTGTAGCAAAAGCGGTACAGAGGGATGCAACTTCGTGAAGATAAATTAAATCTAAAATGTGATTTACATCAAAGTAATAGGCTGCATAATTTGTTCCTCAAGTGAGGAGCTGTGTAATTGTTTTGGATTTGTCTCTTTTTCCAGCATTTCAGAAATAAACAGTGTTTCAGAGTGAAAATTTATTATGCCAAGATAAGAAAATGCATGCGGTAACACATGATTTTCTACACTTCATATTAACCTCTTTTGTATTTCTTAACAGATTGAACTTCACCGCATAACAGTTTATTGTAATCCAAAACTTGCAATGGAAGATACTTGTTGTGAAATATCTGCAGACCTGGTAAGGTATTTGTTAAAATGCAAATGTTAATATGAAAGAAATTGCTTCATTGTTTCATTTGAAAGAGTTGTAAAGAGATTCCAATAGAACTGTTAGATTAATTACTTCCTAATAATGAGTCCTGTATCTTGGGAAAATGACCAGCCTGGCTGAACAGGGAGCTCTTGCTGGGACTCAAGAAAAAAAGGGGGGTCTACCACCTATGGAAGAAAGGGCAGGTGACTCAAGAGGAGTACAGGGGTCTCGTTAGGTCATGCAGAGAGGAAATTAGAAAGGCAAAAGCCCAGCTAGAACTCAGGCTGGTGACCGTTGTAAGGGACAACAAAAGATTTTTTTACAAATACATCAACAACAACAAAGAGGGCCAATGAGAGTCTCCATCCCTTATTGGATGCGAGGGGGAATATTGCCAACAAGGATGAGGAGAAGGCTGAGGTAATTAATACCTTCTTTGCCTCAGTCTTTAATAGTCAGACTGGTTATTCCCAGGGTAGTCAGCCCCCAGTGCTGGAAGATAGGGATGGAGAGTGGAATAAACCTCGCGCAATCCAGGAGGAAGCAGTTAATGACCTGCTATGCCACCTGGACACTTATAAGTCTATGGAGCTGGATGGGATCCACCCGAGAGTGCTGAAGGAACTGGTGGAGGAGCTGGCAGAGCCACTCTCCATCATCTATCAGCCGTCCTGGCGAACAAGGGAGGTCCCAGATGACTGGAGGATCACCAATGCAACAGACATCTGCAAGAAGAGCTGGAAGGAGGATCCTGGGAACTACAGGCCTGTCAGTCTGACCTCGGTGCTGGGCAAGATTATGGAGCGATTCATCCTGAGTGCGCTCGCCAGGCATGGGAAAGACAGCCAGGGGATCAGGCCCCGCCAGCATGGGTTCATGAAAGGCAGGTCCTGCTTGACCAACCTGATCTCCTACTATGACCAGGTGACCCACCTGGTGGATGAGGGAAAGGCTGTCAATGTCATCTACCTGGACTTTAATAAGGCCTTTGACATGGTGTCCCACAGCATCCTCCTGGAGAAACTAGCTGCCCATGGTTTGGATGACTGTACTCTTTGCTGGATAAAGAACTGGTTGAATGGCCAAGACCAGAGAGTGGTGGTGAATGGAGTTAAATCCAGCTGGTGGCCGGTCACGAGTGGTGTTCCCCAGGGCTCAGTTTTGGGTCCAGTCTTGGTTATCATCTTTATCAATGATCTGGATGAGGGGATTGAGTGCTCCCTCAGTAAGTTTGCAGATGACACCAAGTTGGGTGAGAGTGTCGATCTGCTTGAGGGTAGGAAGGCTCTGCAGAGGGATCTGGACAGACTGAATCGACGGGCTGAGGCCACCTGTATGAGGTTCAACAAGGCCAAATGCCAGGTCCTGCACTTTGGTCACCACAACCCCATGCAATGTTACAGGCTTGGGGAGGAGTGGCTGGAAAACTGCCCAGCAGGAAAGGACCTTGGGGTGTTGGCGGACAGCCGGCTGACCATGAGCCAGCAGTGTGCCCAGGTGGCCAAGAAGACCAACGGCATCCTGGCTTGTATCAGGAATAGTGTGGGCAGCAGGAGTAGGGAGGTGATCATGCCCCTGTACTCGGCACTGACGAGGCTACACCTTGAGTACTGTGTTCATTTTTGGGCCCCTCACTACAAGAAAGACATGGAATTGCTGGAGCATGTCCAGAGAAGGGCAAAAAAGCTGGTGAGGGGTCTAGAGAACAAGTCTTACGAAGAGCAGCTGAAGGAACTGGGGCTGTTTAGTCTGGAGCACTAGGTGCTGCTAGTGCTTTTAAAATGCATTTTTTAACATTGATTAATATCTGATTAGTAACTGAGGAAGTCTCAGAGCATAGGAAACAAGTCACTGTGATGACGTGAGGATGATTTCAAATAAGAGGCCATTTCAATAACAGTTACATCTAATGAAGCACTACAGATGATAAACAGAGCCCATGAAAGAGTCTGCATGATAGCGGAAGGGAAGAAAAATAGGAAGGTGTTGAGGGTGATTCGCTTATTTCAGTATGCTAAAGTGGAAGAGTGGGTGTTTCATAATTGGCAAATACTTTCTTCTTTATAACACACATACTGAGAAGTATACGTTGTTTAACGTACGGGAAAGCATTGATTCAGTTTAGAGGGTTTGCTTCTCCCTTTGGTTTTGATACACAGAATTAGTGTAAACTGCAGCACACTAGAACTAGAGAAATGCTTGAAGTTGCAGATGCGATTGTTTTGCTGAATCAAGCCCATTTGGAGAGAAAATAGAAAAAAAAAGGAACTTGGAAAATCTGTTAAAATATTGGTCTGCTAGTTGTGAATAGCTAGTTATGAATAGCCGCAGCCTGCAGTCAGCAAGGAAAAGCAGGGTGTGCAGAAGGACTAATTGATTACATCTTAAAGAAATGGGAGAAAAGGGTACCTGGAATGGAGGGATAAAACTGCCCAAGAACAGAGGATTGTAAGACTTTGTGGGAACTGGCAACTAATAGGTGCTCTGAAGTATGGAAGAGGCTAGATCCAATTTATCAAGGGAAATTTAAATTTTAAATAGTAATTTATTGTTAAAATGTATTTCAGAATGAATTTCTGATAATAGTGCAGGCTTCCTCTTGAAGGTATAAGCTCATCGTTAAGTGAAATGAATGGATTTTTTTTTTTCCTGTAGGTTCCACTTTATGCGTGGAAATACAATTTATGTAGCAGTTATGACAAAGTAGCAAAAAAGTAAAACCAAAACAAAACCTAATTATATGTGAACACAAAAAGATCAAGGATAGACTTTATTAATAGCATCTTAAACATTAGTTCAGCTATATAGCTAAAAGCACCATCAGTTTCATTTGTGTGTTTTCTGTTGAAGATGTAAAAAATGGTGGGCTACTTGTTAATGACATTCATATTGAAAGCAGCATTCTATTTTCTGATTGATTTTTTTCATGACTTCCTTACCACTTACAAGGGCTACATTTTCAGTAATTTAAAGGAAGGAATTTATGCTCGGATAAAAATTACTACACTAAGCTGTAAACCCTGTTGGAATTTCCTTGAGAGAAGGCTCTCAGGACACATCATTACATCTTAATGAGAGCTTCTGAAATATATCAGGCTCTGCTGACTTGTCCTGTAGTATATCTTCAGGCTGGCTCAGCTCTGATGAATTACAGACAGGTGAATATTGTCTTCAGGGTTTGTTGTTTGTTTCCAAACTGTGCATGCCCAAAGTATGTACATGACAAAAAAATGACAGAATTTTCCTTCACTCTGACATTTTGCATTTTGGGGTGGGGGATGGAGGACAGGATGACGTTGAGAAGTACCCTCTTTTTTTCCCCATGGGCATTTTCTGCATTACTACTTCTAATTTTGGGAGACTTTATTCCACTGTCTGGGCTCTTTTGGAAGAAAGAAGTGCGACAGTTCAGATCAGTTTTAACTAGCATTGATTTCAGTACAGAAGGATCGCAATGTCTACACATCGTTTTAGTACAGCTTTTTTGTCTGTTTGGCAATTGTTTTGGATTCTCTGTAACACGGTGTGTACAGGAGTATTAAAACAGAAAGTATCTTAAAATACTGTTTGGATGGTATTTATCTATTAACCAAAGCAGACCAAAAATCAGAAAATCTTCTTTTTATTTTAGTGCCCACGAGAGGAGAGGCTACTTGCTACAACTTCAGCACCAGTGACTGCTCATGCTAGCAAAATATACACCCTTCAAGGAATGCAGCAAGAATCTAGAGAGAGATGCCACTGCTTTCCAAATAAAGTACGAGGTTTTCCTACTGCTTTTTAGTGCATCATGCTGTTTAATCCTGCAAAGTATTAAAATAAATTAAAAGTTGGGTTGTTTTTTTTTTCTAGTTATGAAAAATGTCATACTGGTATGTAGTTGTATTTCCCAGTTAAGAAACAGTGCATTTTAAGTTTAGTTTAACTTAGAGTTGCAGGGTTCTGTAAGGTTTAGTTGTTTGAATACACACACAAAAAAACATCCATGGTAAAAGTGAGAATTACATCTAGGCATTATATTTAGTGTAAATCTTTTTACCTGAGAATAAATTATTTTCTACATAATGCTTTTTAAAGAAACTTTCTCCTGGGTATTGCGCTGTATTTATTCTGAGTTGTTTGCTTTGTTAGGCTTTTGTGATAAAGGCAAGGAAACTAAACCAAACACATATTTTGGATCAGCTTCTTTGCTGATTTTTGATTTCTTTTAAAATCAGGGAGAAGCTGGATTGCCAGGAGTAGCTGGTTTGCCAGGCCAGAAAGGACATAAAGGTGAAAAGGTAAAATATCAGTTGAATTCTCTCTTTCAAATCTTTATCTTTGGCTTATCTTTCTTAAATAGAAACTTTAAGGATTTTGTTATTCCTTAAAGCAATCTCCCTGTCACAGGTTAAATCCTTTATCAGTCAGTCTCTGGTTCTGTGCATGGGCTTCCTGCCGGGCAGCCTACAGCTGTCTCACTTTGGGGTCCCTTCATCAACTCCATGGAGCACAGTTTACCTGCCTGGGAAGCACAAGGCCTCCCCAGCCCTGTCAGCATGTCCTATTGCCTGTTCCCTTTATCAAAAAAAAAAAAAAAAAAAAAAAAAAAAAAAAAAA
>Ga0065711_1033593_pt1 | contig 25198 bp, 9 predicted proteins | sample Hoacrofraction12_FD_59098 | JGI IMG/M metagenome (GOLD analysis project Ga0065711, IMG submission 59098) | Hoatzin crop microbial communities from Cojedes, Venezuela - Epithelial fraction 12 v2 (version 2) | ecosystem: Host-associated > Birds > Digestive system > Esophagus > Crop | place...
GAACAGGCTGCCCAGGGAGGTTGTGGAGTCTCCGTCTCTGGAGATATTCAAGACCCGCCTGGACAAGGTCCTGTGCAGCCTGCTGTAGGTGCCCCTGCTTCGGCAGGAGAGTTGGACTAGATGACCCACTGAGATCCCTTCCAACCCCTACCATTCTGTGATTCTGTGATTCTATGACCTGAGCATTGCTATGACCTAAATATTTCTGCCCGATATAAATAGGACCAAAAAAAAAGATTTTAAGATAAAGATTTTAAGATAAATATTTTAAGATAAGACTTTTAAGATAAAGATTGACCAGTCTATATAAAGCAAGACTGGAATATCATCGAAAGTCGTCCTCTAGTTTCTAGAATTCTTGTGCTTTCGTTCAATATATTCCTTAAAAATCAAAGAAGTCAACATACTCCCAGCAGCTACTGAACAGAATTTGACTGCACTCTGTTAGAGTCTGTTACCAAAGAGAAGAAAGTTATTCTTTATTAAGGGCACCTCTAAAAACATACTTTCTTCCTTAAATTGCAAAAAAAAAAAGCTATAGAGTGATATAAAAGGTGACACATGGTAGTATAGTGCTCAGAAGGATTATCACTTTTCCAGTGGTTTTGTCGAAAATATCCACTTTATTACAGTTATCTGAAAAAAATGACCTTGAATTAGTATTTAAATTCTGTATTTAGCTAACTGCTAGTAACCAATAGAACTGCAGTACCATACTGCAACTTCCAAGTTAAAGCTTGGTAGTGGATGCCATATTAAATTTCCTTTGGAAGGTGTCTTCTAGAGGACAGTTATTTATTTCATATATGTAACATTCTCCAGCCCTGGTTTTACATCATTGCAGGAACTGGAGAGTTCATGTGATGTACTGTTTTTGTCAACGAGGACTTTCTGTCTTCTTCAGCTCTACAGCAGGTCAATAATTGAATAAGGCAGCAATTACATTGGAGGTTTCATGTTCCCCTGCCTCTTCTGAGGATGCATTTGCTCTAAGCAATTACAGTCATTACAGATTGCTATTTTCACTTTGCTTTACACAGGTAGCTACAAGATTGTTGTTTTGAGGAGGTAGTTTCTGAAAGTTGAATGAGAAATCTTCCCAAAACAGTTTTACACTCCTCATGCTAAAAGGAAGCTGAAAGAAATCTATCTCCCTGTCAACCTGACAGGAGTATGTAATCCTTACAACAATCTGTCCAGTGAATGAGGAACAGAAAACAATCTATAATATGGCTTATAATGTGATTTTCACTGCTTTCAATATGCATTCTTTTGTTACATGGCAATGGCAACAGTATTAATGTTAAAGCAAAAAAAGGTGAAAATTCAATAATAAATTATTAAATAATATCTTACATTTTTTCTCTCATGTCCATTGTTCAGAAGGAATACTTTTTATCTTTCTTGGTCTTTGTACATTATTGTATTGTATGATTTCATCAGCCTTAAAAAGATAGAGCAGAATCATTATATGTTGGTATATAAAGTGAGAGTAACAGAATTTGGGGAAAAAAAGTTTTTACAGACAAAGTGATAATTACAGTGTGTAAGGAATGGGAAATAATCAGTATTTCAGGCAAAAAAGCTTTGTTATGTAATTAGTCCAAACTAGAAGTGATCACCTTCTCACATGAAAAATTTTCCTCATGCATTTGTGGTGAACAACACTAGCAAGAATCAGTGCAAATTATACACACATTCTACCTTCTCATGTTGATGTTCAATTCTTCTTCTGTAGCAGAGAAAGCCCCCAGACGCATTATACCTCCCAGGAAAAAATCACACAATTGCAAGTTCAGGTGCAACCTACAGAGTAGCTCTCTGCTGATCTCTAGGCCCTCCCACCAGTAAAGCTGAGACAGGAGGAAACAGACTTTTTGCAACACATATATTTTTGACTTTACATTGAAGTTAATATGTCATCTGGAAAGGGCTGTGTGAATTAACAGACAATTTTCTGAAGAATGCAACATGTGCTGTACTATGAAACTAGAATCTTGGAGGTCATAAGAATGAAGTAACTGATACACTAGGTGCTGTAAAAATGATTTTTTTTTTAAATCTGGTTTATAATCATAGAATCATAGAATCATGGGTTGGAAAAGACCTCCAAGATCGTCAGGTCCAACCATCCACCCAACACCACCATGCCTACTAAACCATATCCTGAAGTGCCACATCTACATGTTTTTTAAACATCTCCAGGGATGGGGACTCAACAGCCTCCGTGGGCAGCCTATTCCAATGTCTGACCACTCTTTCAGTAAAGTAACTTTTCCTAATACCCAATCTAAACCTCCCCTGACACAACTTGAGTCCATTGCCTCTCATCCTAACGCTAGTTACCTGGGAGAAGAGATCATTACCTGCCTCACCACAACCTCCTTTCAGGTAGCTGTAGAGAGCAATAATCATGCAGAATTTTAATACCCTTTTCCCCCCCTCCCTCTGGTAATGATGCGTCACTGTAGATTTTTATCCTTTCTTGACACTTACTATTTTTGTGTAATAAAAGACTTCCTGTACCTCAGTCTTTGTACACTAGGAGAAAGTGCATGTGTGTTCAAGGTCTCTTGGTTTCCTTAACAACTGCAAGAGCTCTGTACAAGAACAAGATTTCTAGTCAATTTCTGCAACATGATGTTGTATGGATGGAAAATAAAAAGATTTGCAATATTTAATGTTTGAAGTTGTCTACATTTTTTTCTGTGATGTTTTTGATGATGATGATGATGATTCAATTTACAAAATGCAGTTGAGAAACATTCAGTTCAAGTTAGATTTATGTGCATTAACTGGATAATACTATCTCAATCCACAAGACAAATCAGAGAATGCTGTAGCTAGCTGTTGTCTTTTTTTGCTAATGCCAAAAATTGCTAGGAGAGGTCCCACCTCCTGTATGAGATCCTTTAGCCAAGTCACTTTTGCTAGCTATGGGACCAGCAACTAATCATTCCTTGTGCTGCCCATGACTTTATGCTTCTGAAATCTTACATACGCATCTAGGCCACTATGAACGCACCTTCGGGACAGGGTTTAGTAGGCATAGTGGTTTTGGGGTGATGGCTGCACTTCATGATCTTAGAGGTCTTTTCCAACCTATGATTCTATGATTCACTAACAATGCAGATAGAATGGTTCCTGCCAGTCTATGTTAAAAGGTTAAGACCCTCAGATCTGCAAGAACTGTTCTGTTTCCTTTCTTTTTTTTCTCACCTTTTCAAGTATCATACAATCATACAATGGTTTGAGTTGTAAGGGACATTATAGATCACCTAGTCCCAACCCCCCTGCCTTGGGCAGGGACACCTTCCACTGGACCAGGTTGCTCAAAGCCCCATCCAACATGGCCTTGAACACTTCCAGGGAGGGGGCATCCACAACTTCTCTGGCCAACCTATTCCAGAGCCTCACAACCATTAGAGTAAAGAATTTCTTCATTATATCTAATCTAAATCTACCTTCTTCTAGTTCAAAGCAATTATCCCTTGTCCTACCACTACTTGCCCTTGTAAAAAGTCCCTCTCCAGCATTCTTGTAGGCCCGTTTGAAGTACTGCAAGGCTGCTATAAAGTCTTCTTGCAGCCTTTTCTTCTCCAAGCTGAACAACCTCAACTCTCACTGTCTTTCCTCACAGGAGAGGTGCTCTATCCTTCTGATCATCTTTCTGGCCCTCCTTTGGACCCCGCTCCAACAGGTCCATGTCCTTCCTGTGCTGGGGGCTCCAGAGCTGGATGTAGGACTCCAGGTGGAGTCTCACCAGAGCAGAGCAGAGGGGCGGAATGACCTCCCTTGACCTGCTGGACGCACTGCTGGGGGTGCAGGCCAGGAGACAGTTGGCCTTCTGGGTGTGAGCGCACATTTCTGGGTCATGTGGAGCTTCTCATCAACCACCACCCCCAAGAGCTGCTTGGAAGGGCTGCTCTCAATACATTCTCTGCACAGCCTGGGTTTGTGCTTGGGACTGCCCTGACCTATGTGCAGGACATTACACCTGGCCTTCTTGAACATCATGACATTCACACAGGCCCACCCCTTAAGCCTGTCAAGGTCCCTTTGGATGGCATCCTTTCCCTCCAACATGTAAACCACACCAGAAAACTTGGTGTCATTGGCAGACTTGCTGAGGTGTAGTCAGTCTCACTGTACATGTTGATAACAAAAATGCTAAACAGCAACAATCCCAGCACTGATGCCTGAGGAAAGCCCCTTGTCACTGGTCTCCACTTGTACATCGAGTTGTTGACAGTAGGTCTTTGAGCGTGACCGTCCAGCCAATTCGTTATCCACCAAGTGGTCCATCCATCATATCCATGTCTCTGCAATTTAGAGACAAGGGTGTTGTGCTGCACAGCGTCAAATGCTTTACTCAAGTCCAGGTAGATGACAGCTGTTGCTCTTCTCTTATCCACCAATGCTGTAGCCCTGTCGTAGAAGGCCACCCAATTTGTCAGGCACCTTTTGCCCTTAGTGAAGCCATGTTGGCTTTTTTCCCGTGTGACTTATTTTCTATGTGCCTTAGCACAGTTTTCAAGAGGATCTGCTCCATGATCTTGCCAGGCACAGAGGTAAGACTGACTGGCCTGTAGTTCCCAGGGTCTTCCATTTTTTGCTTTTTAGAAATGGGGGTGATGTTTCCTGTTTTGCAGTCGGTAGGAACTTCACTGGACTGCCATGACTTCTGAAATATGATGGATTATGACTTGGGAACTGAAGTAATAGTTAAGTGGTAGTTAGTAACTTCTCAGCCAATTTGTTCAGTCGTGCTTTTGATGTGCATAAGAATGTGAGAAGGATGTGAGAGTGGGTGTTTCATTTACCACTCTGGGTTTGCAGTAGACTTAAAGATAACTCTTCTTCCAGATTCAAATTCACTCTTTTTTTTTGTATATCCGCTTTCCACTATTAGTTTCTTGTTATGAACCACTATTAGTTTGTTGTTGTGTACCATCATGAACATCCACTTTGTCCTACCAAAATTTCTAATCAATATTGGAAATGCGTGAGTCACTCATTATTGACCATATTCACATTACTTTTCAGTATTTGCCCAGTTTTAACTGTACATACTTTTTTTGATTAGTTCTATTCAAAAATAATTAGAAGCAATGGCTCAACAGAAATATTTCTGATTAAAAATGCCAGGTACAGGAATGACAAATACTAGAGGTTAATAGGGTTTTGATTGTTTGCAGTGATTGAAAATGTCTCCCAGGTAACGTTTTTTCAAATTCACTCTGGGTGGTGGGAGCATGTTTATTGTACAGTAGACTTTGGGTTTGTGTTGTTCTTATGAATGCATTTTGTAAAAGAAGGCTTGTTAATCTTGACATGTGCCCTTTTTCTTTGCTAAATGGTGTTTTAAAACAGCAGGTATAATGGAAGTCTAATACAATAAGCAAGTTTACAGACAAGAGCAAATTCACTGTACTAATGATGAATGCAAATAAAATGAGCTGAGACTGAAATGCAGCCAAGGAAATGCAATAGGAATGAAAAAATCCCCTACACTTACGAGTTTTCTTTGAAAATTCTGTTCAGATCTCTTAATGCTTTTTCATCACATGCCTCCTTGGACTGAAGCATTTCCTATCTGAGACTTCATGCTTATACTACAAAATTTTACTTTTCTATTGTTAGTCCTGAAAAAAATCCTGAAATGACTCACCAGCTGTAGGGATACCGGTTTAATTTCCAGATTATCAGGGGGTAGAGGCGCAGAAGTAACTTAAATCTGTCTCAGACCATCCAAAGTCCAAATGAGATCTGATGTTATCATGGATAGCTATTGGCTTGATTTATAAAATATACAACATTACCTATTGTCACATTATTCACATAAATAGATTTAGGAACAGTCACCTTGAGGTATTAAAATAAGCACTCTCTAAACAATTCTTGAAATACCAGTCAGTGTCTTTCAAATTTGCATACAAAGATAATACCTTATTCAAAGTGTAAAAGAGTATAATTATTCATTAGGGTCAGTCTAAAACTCTATGTCTGAGTAAATGTAACACACAAGTTAAATTTCAAAGATTGTAAAACGACATAAATCAAACACTAGGAAGGTCGCAAAGTTTCAGAAGTCTCGTGGTGTGCAACATTTTCTGGTATTATTGGCATTTTCAAAGGTGAATGATTATATTATATTTGTAATGGGCAATGATAGTAGATCAGATGTTAGTAATTAGGAAAGGGCCAAGATGAGTCAGACTCTGAAAGCATACTGTTGTGCTTCAAGATCAGATGATAGTTAGTATACAGCCATAAGGAATTATTACGACAAAGGGTGACAGACTCCTCTCTCTCATGTTATACAAATCTCGAATCATTGCATTTTTGTTATTGCAGACATTGATATTCTCATAAGAATAGCAAAAAGGAGGATACTGGCCAAGAAAAAATAACTGAAAGAAGGAATATGAAGTAAGTATGCCTCAAAGTGGGAACCACCAGTATTGTAAAGGACAGTGAAATACTAACTGAACAATGAAATAAAAAAATGATTCATCAGATTCAAAGTCTAGAAGATAAAATAGACTGTAGGAACTGAGAAAGTGAAAAAAACACAATTTAGTAATCAGATGCTTTAAAATACCCAGCAGAAGAAAATAATTTAATGTGGAAAAAACCAAAATGTTTCAAATATTAAATAAAAATACTATGGATCATACAGTGAATGCAAATGGTAGTAAACATTATTACATTCAAACGATTTGCAAGTTGAAATGACTCAGAGCATGCCCTGAGAAGTTCTAGTCATTTATTTTCAAAAGGATGTCACAGAAACAGGGAAGGCACAAGAAACAGTAGTGTGAAATACATTGGAAACAATATCTTCAAAAGCACTCGATAAAGTAGGCTTTACTCTTAACCTTAAGCAGGCAATTAAGATGGGATCTTACTGCAGACAGCTATTTAATGGTGAGTATAGTGAACTTATTATAGAATCATGGAAGAGTTTGGGTAGAAAGGACCTTTATAGATCATCCAGTTCAACCCCCTTGCCATGGGCAGGTACAACCTCCACAAGATTAAGTTGCTCAAAACCCCAACCAACCTGACTTTGAAAATTTCCAGTGATGAAGTAGCATCCGTAATGTCTCTGGGCAACCTGTTCCAGTGTCTCATTATCCTTATTGTAAGAAAATTCTTCATTGCATCCAATTTAAATCCACTCTCTTTTAGTTTAAAACCATTACCCCTTGTTCTGTCACTAGAGTGCCTGGTGTAAAATCTGTCTCCATATTTCTTATAAGCCTCCTTTAAGTATTGAAAGGCCACAACAAGGTCTCCCTGGACCCTTATTTTCTCCAGGCTGAGCAACCCCAACTTTCTCAGCCTTTCTTTATATGAGAGGTGTTCCATTCCTCTCGTCATTTTTGTGACCCTCCTCTGGACCCTCTTCTTTGACATATACCATGAAAGGACAAAACCGAATGGCAAAAGTTGTCAAAACAGATATGCTAGGTAGCAAAAATCTTTACTATGAAGTTGGTCAAAGCCTGTAGCAGGTTGCCTAGTGGTGCTGTGCAATCCCACTCTTTGGAGATACTCAAAATTTGACTGCCCAAGGCCATGTACAACCTCCTCTGACTTGACCGGGCTCTGAGCAGAGGTTTGAACTAGATGACTTTCAGAGATTCCTTTCAACTTGTGTTTTTCTACGACTCCATGAAACTATGAAAAGGGTATGTTGAAAGTGGTCAGTGTCTTGTACAATATTTCCTTTATCTTTCAGAATCTTGAAAGATAGTTTGAGTAATTTTGCTAAACAGACGCACAAACAAGTGTGTCTGACACTACTCAGTGCTGTACCAGACAAAATTTCTTGAGAAATTCTATACTGGTAATCATACGAAGGATGGACAAGAAAGATTATTCTCAGGCCAAATACAGACTGACAGCCTTTTATAGTGAAAGTGGACAATAAGTTACAGAGTACCACGTAATTCATATCTGATCTGAGATAGCCAAAGACAGATTTTCAAAATAAGTGTCCCAGTGGATCCTCAAAGGATTTTAAGATTTTTAGAATACCTGACTAGGACTGCATGTCAATTCTGAAGCTTTTGTTGGGAGGATTCAGTGAAGTTCCTCTCTTGAGCTGAACTCTCTTCATAATCAGCCAAAAATGAGAAGAAAGTAGGTAGAGTCCAAAGTCTGACACTTCTAAGTTCTGGAATCCAAAACCACACCTCAGCCTAGAAAGTGTGATTTAAGACCTTACTGAACATGTGGGAAACTGGCAACATTAAATGTTTGTTATGATGACCTGAAAATGTCTGGGTTAATCTTTTGAATCTGAAGACTGTCTTCTTAATGAGACTCACAAAATGAGCCAAGTTAGGGGTTCTTGCTACAACATTTTTTCTGTTATCTAAATGCAGGTTTCTACAGTAAAAGGAAAAGACTTTTTCATATCTGAGTAACTTAAAAATTATTACAGTTTTGGTGAAACATTACAAGAAGAAAATCCATTGTTATTATCACTGGTTTGAACATAATGAAAGTTTACAATAGTATACTTAATATCAATAATATTTGTCGTGAAAACAAAAATAACAAATGAGATGGAGAGTGTTCTGGCAGATAAGGTTTTATTTGTGGCTGTCACATTATCCTGATGTGTAAATTGTCTTGCTTAGGTTTTTCTCTGCACACCTGATTTTTCACCTTTTGTTCATCTAATCTTAGTCAACTCTACACTGTTCTGAAGAAAGACACTGTATCCTAGCTTGTTTTTGTTGTTCCTAGTATAACAGAAATTCTGTAGTTGGAACACCTAAATAGCGCTGTAATGAAAATTAGCCAAAAGTAATGTCACAGTCTCAGATTTTTACAAGCATTTACACAGACTCAGACTATCAGGTAAATGCAGCATAGTAGAATTGCAACCTGTGGCAAGAGCCTTTGAAGTATGCCACTGCATTACCTGAAATGTTCAGACAAAGTAAAATAACTTTTTAATTTGACTGTTGCAACTGTTGTTAGAGTTCTCATTTTGTTGTCTCAGGCACTATATATACAGATAATGAAACTATATGCCCTGATAAACAGCTTGATCTCTAAGTGAGTAAGGCAGGACTTTTTTTTAAAGGGATGAAATACAAAATAAGTAGATGTCGAGTGGAGGAATAAAAAAAGAATTCAAAGTCAGATCTAAAGGGCATTGAAGTCAATGGTCCAACATCCCGTGTAAAATGGGCTTCAGATCAGATTCTTAATCAGCATAGAAGAAAATCTGGCTTTCCTACATCCCATTCATTAACAAGTCTGTCTCCCTTGGAAACCCCAAAATAATTTGATAGGCTACAACTGTAGTGAAAAAAACCCTGGTTGATCTATAAATTGCAAATACAGGGAAAATATATTTCTTAGGAGACTGAGCAATTAATGAATTTATGAACAAGCAGTCATAAGTTAGCAGAAGGATGGCAAGTCCTCCACAACATCCCCTTCCATATTCCCACTGTCCTCTACCCACTGCTGAAATAAGCTGTCTGTCAAAGAGTTTCAGGTTTCAGTGGATTTGTTACCTGTTTGTCTATATAATATTTCTGCAATATTCTGTATCTGCCAGTAAACACAAGAAACAGCCAGCAGTTGCTCTAGAAGTCTGCATCTAAGTGTTTTGAAAGACTTATACAGCAGCATCAATCTCATTTTTATCAGAACTGCATTTCTTGAAAAGGATTTCTACAGCTTACAAGTTCTTTTGACCTCTCGCTACCGTGTATGGTATTTGTTTCCACAATGTTTAGGTGAAGTTATGTGATCACTTTGAAAAGCAGCATATTGGTTTAAGAGGTAAACTCTTTCTCACTGCTCATTACCACACCCACATCTCTGTTGTGGTAACTGAGTTTAAGAGCACCCTTAATCCCTTGGTACAAAGCAGGTTTTTACAGCTCCAGGGTACAGTTCTTGGATGGCTAAACTCTTGTCTGAATTCCTGGACCTCTCCTCTCCTAACTTTCCTTTCCGGTTTCATTCTGCAGTTCTTTATTCCTTCAGATATTCTGAATCAATTTGTGAAGTGCCTCTGAAAACCTCATCAGTGAAATATTTTGGGTTAAAAAACCTTCAAATTGATTGTGTGATGACACATTCAGATCATTATAAATTTTATTATGTGCTTTTTTTCATTTATAGCTAAAATTACTTGGTAACTTTTCTAAGCACTAACTTATATTGTGCTTTTGTTCTGAATATATACCTCCAAAAAGATTCATTGGGAGTTGAAAAGAAAAAATTTGATCAGATAACTTAAAATGTTCTGTAAAACTATTAAAGCACTGATTTTCTGTAATAATATGGCCAACTAATTTACTTGATCACTCCAAAAGGGCATCTGAGCGGGTGGAAGTGGTTTTCTGAAAAATCGTGCTTTAGAAGATATCTCGTGTTACTGTTTGTATGAGGCTGCTTCTTAGAATATAAAGTAAATCAAAGAGGTCCCTAATGCTGCTGTCTGTTTAGAAACAGCCATCAGAGCCCCGGAGCTCTACCCAGCTAGATTTTTTTATTTCAGTGATTGTGGTCTGTGTTAAGACTTTATTTTATTTTACTTTATTTTATTTTTTCCCTGTCACAGCGAAGTCTAATGTGGTTTGCAGGGAGAACATGTAAGTTTTAGGTGTGGAAACAGATATGGGAAATGTGGAAAACAGATAGTGGGAAGCTGACAGTGTGGAAGGAGCAAAGAAGATGATAAGACCTGTGGTAATCAATGGGAAGGACTGACATCTCTAGGGTTGAGACATCTCGGGGAGACTGAAGGCCTGAAAGAGTTGGAGCCTTGGTCATCTCCTATGGTGCTGAGACTTTGAGGCATGTTATATAGTAGGATGGAGGTGTTTTTAGACTTAGACTACAAGGGAGTCCAAAAAATCCTGGGTATGAAGGAGCGTGGTGTCACCATGATCTTTTACCCTTCCCTTCCCAGAACAATTCTAACAGCTCAGTCTGAGACACATACATAAGTAACTGTTGTCCACTCTCTGTCACACTGATCCTCATTCCAGTAGCAATATGGTGATTATAGAGATTCAACTATTGCAATTTATTACAAATATTTCTTCCACAATGCCTAAGGTCTACTATATATTTCATTCCAGAGTTGAGAACATAAATGGTATTTACCTTACAGTGAACTAAACTTCATATGAAATTGTAATGGGTAGTGTCATGCATGACGTATATACAAACACAGAGTTACAGGGCAGCTCTCCGCACACTAAAGTGGAGCTTATTCTTTCCTCCTTCTGCAGGAAGGCAAATCCAACCCTGAAATACACAGGAGCAACCACATTTTTATATACAAGGGCAGATGAATAAATACTTCATCCAACAATTTTTATGCTGTGTAAGAGGTTAGTCATTTGTTTTCTACCTTGGTCATTTTTGTTGTAGCATCGTACAGAGAACTCTTCACATTTAGTATGTACTGAAACACATGTTCACTTATCCACCAGGTAGTTGAAATCTGTCATATACTGCAATGGTCTCATTGATACAATCCCCATCTTCATAGTGTGTCTGGACCTCCCACAGAAATTCTGATCTTTTACTCAGACAGGAACTAAAGATTCAATATAAATGCTCTAAATGCAGATATATACACTTTCTTCTATATACATACATGGATGCACCCACACAATAGAACAGTAACACTTAGAAAAAAGTCATAATGTTATAAGCACTTTCCCTTTCCTGAAATGGATTTTGACATTTCAATTAAAAAGAAAAAATAATTAAAAATTAAATCAACTTAACTTCCTGTAGAACCAAATACTTCAGTCTTTGATAATCAGGGTTTTTTGCTGTAGAAAGTAGAGAAGCAGAAATCACTCAGGCTTTCAAGTCAAGTTTAGCATATACCTAGTCATCCAGTACGTATTATATCCAGAAGTATCCAGTTAATTTTATTCTTCATAGTCACATTGTGATACTGATTCCAATAAACTGTTACAGATTTTAAGCCTAGACCAAAAATCTCAAGAAACTAAGAATGCTACAGGAAGACTCCAGACTACACATTTATAAAGCCTCATGTCCTTGCAGTAGTGAAAAGCCCAAGAGATCTGGAAGCAAGATCCTGTGGAAAAGGGTAAAGAACTTACCAACAAAATAATGTCTCCTGCTAATCCAGAACAAAGAACGGAAATTCTATACTCTTATTCCAAATTAGAGCGTGTCATCAACATGATTCCTGAATAGTGTTCATGGTATGTAACAGGGTTTTCCACTTCATCTCTTGCCTGCAACCATGGAACATAAGCTACTTATGACTTTGAAAAATCATTTAATATCTTCTCAACTCAGTTTTCTCTTAGGAATTGATTAAGACTAAAAATATTTCCGTAAAATCTCCCATGTTGCCAAGACAGATGAAAGGAAATCCCAGAAGACTTCTTCCTTTTTCCAATAAAAACGTCTTCCTGAGGACTGCAGTTAATCAGCACAAATACTTGAGTGTTGACTCAGAAACTGAATTTTTGTGTTGACATAGAATTCTAAAATGCCATTCATAAACATCACATATCTATGATTTTCTTTATTCTAACTAGCTATTTTTGAAGATAAATTTGTGATTCTAGGAACAGCAGCAGGAAAATACTGGCTTATTAAATCTGTTCATTTATTACATCTTTCAGGGCATTTCTGACAGGAGCAAAACCACAATTCAGTATTGATTTTCATCATTCAGTGAAAATAAATAAATATTTGTTCAACAAAACATATTCAGTAGTCTGATTAACTAAACTGGCTGCCTATATGGCTGCCTAAATTCAGGAAACAGAGTATGAATATTCAACTTGATTTCACATGTATGGTTAATTCTAGCAGTATAGAATTGCTCTTGTATGCTTACAGGTTTTCAGCATTTCTTTGCTTTTAATTTATTCATTTCACCCACTAAGAAATCTGCTGAAGACAATAAAACATTCAATAGCTTTATAATGCTTACCAAGAGTTTCTAATACAACTGAGCTGTTGTCCAGATTAAGAACTGAACAATATATATATAAATTTAGAGTAAGAAAGAAATTATTGAAAATATAAGGATAAAAAAAACCCTAATGGTCTATTGGCAAGATATTTAGGTAGGAAGACTAATACAAATATACGTTCTTTTCCCTGTTTCTCATGATCTTATATTTTGCGTGTTAGTGTAATATCTAGTTTTAATTATTTTAGTAGGAGATAGAGTATTTTTAAAGATACCAGGAGTTTTTAATTTATTATTCTGCAGAATTAAATATCTTAAGATATATCAGTAAGTATTTCTAAAAAGGTAGCATTAAAAAATAATTTCTTTTTTTTTAGTTCTTTGATTTAGGATTTCAGCATGTGTTTTGGATTCTGATCAGAGAAATTCAGAGATCAGCTTCTGTAGTGAAATTTCCATCCATAGTCATTTTCAATCTACCAAAAGAATGTTGGCAGCAGCTAGTTTCTGAAAAGTAACTTTTTTTTAGCTTGCTCATCAGTCTACACAAACAAGTTTCTGTAACTAACTTATTTTAGTGACAGACAATTGCAACTTTAATTAGTAAGCCTCTGTAACACTTAAATGAAAAATGAAAATAAATCATTTTGTCTTTCACTTGCATATCTATGTACCCCAAAGGGATAAGACTGAAATAAATTCCTATCATAGGCATAACATTCAGGAAATAAAAGTACATTTCTTGTTAATGTTTCTTTCCTCTCTCCTTCCCACTATGTGCTAAACATACAGAAAATAGCAAGTTTTCTTCTACCTACTGCATATACATGCAGCTAGCTACAAATGGCAGCAGTGAGAGTTGCATTCCAAAGCATAAGCAAAAGAAAGGTAGGGGTCTGTCAGTCAGGACTCTGTTTAATTTATTTTATTCATAAAATTACCATATAACCCAGGTTGCACTACATTTGCTTTGGTCTCACTTACTTGCGTTTGAGAAGCTTTAGGAAACAAAGATTCAGAAATATACATGAAGGGCAAAAACAAACACAAAGAATGTGGTAATCATTCACATATATTCACATGCTCCACAATAAAAAGAAATCTCAAGTAATATGTAAACATAACCTTTTTAAAATAGTCTTTTTTTCCCTAGTTATCACCCAAAAAATCCCCACTCGCAATCCCAGTTTCAAATGCATAGACACATCAAGAGTTTCTGCACATCTTGCTTCAGCCTCTTTGAACGCATGTACAGATGTCTGAGCAGTCAGAAGGCATTGCTCTACAGGAGCTTGCGTATCAGAAAGGACACTTTCTGATATGCAGTTATTTGATCCAGTTCTTTGGTATGAACTTTAAACAAATCATGCCATGAACAGCTCTATAATTACATAGGCTATATAATTACTCATAATATTAGATATTGTGGATAGATACAAAACCTTTTTTTTTGTTCTGAAACATATCTTTCTTAGTATGCATTAGCTCATGGCAGATCCAATGAAAGAAGTATCTGCTTTTTTATGAATATTTGATGATTGGAATAGCTGGTGTACATGTTATCCTTTACTTACCTATATATAAGTAAATTATATGATGTAGCCTCAATTAACAGAGAGAAATATTGGCAACAATAAAAAAAAGAAAAAAGAGTTCTTAACATAATTCTTTTCCTATTAGTAGAATTCTTGTAGGTTTGTAAATGTATGAATTTCTTTGAACTAGATGAAACAAACCGTTTTAATTCTTATGAGTCCCAGAATCATAGAATCATTAAGGCTGAAAGGCAGCTCTAAAAATTGTCTAGTCCAACCCTCCTGCTAAAGCAGGGTCAGCCTGAGGATGTTTCCCAGGACTGTATGCAACTGAGTTTATGATTTCTCCAAGCATGGAGACTCCTCAGCCTCTCTGGGCAACCTGTTCCACTGTTTAATCACATTCACAGTAAACATTTTTTAATGTTTAAGTTTTTTAAGTGTTAAGTTCTAGAGTTTCAGTTTATGTCCATTTCCTCTGATCCTGTCACTGGACACCATAGATAAGACTCTGGCTCCACCTTGTTTGCTAACCGATCAGGTACTTACACATATGGACAAGATTCTCCCTGACCTTTCGCTTCCCTAGGCTGAACAGTCCCAGTGCTCTTGGCTTCTCCTTATAGGGCAGAAGCTCCAGACCCTTACTCATTTTAGTTGCACTTCACTGGATGTGCTCCTATATGTCCATGTCTCTCTTGTACTGGGGAGCCCAGCACTGGACACAGCACCCAGATGTGTGTAACCAGGGCTGAGCAGAGGGGAAGGATCACCTCAGTCAACCTGCTGGCAACACTCCACCTAATGTAACCCAGGAGGCTTCTGGCCTTCTTTGCTGCAAGCACGTATTGCTGGCTCATGGTCAACTTTTTGTCCAGCAGTACACCAAGGTTGTTCTCTACTAAGTTCCTTTCCAGGTAATTAGCCACAACATGTACGAATGCATGGCGTTATTCTTCCAATGTCATAAGGTTCGTGTTGGCCTATTGTTCCAGCCTGTCCAGGTCCCTCTGAATCACAACATGACTCTCCAATGTATCAGCCACTCCTCCCAATTTTGTCTTATCTGCAAACTTACTGAGGATCTACTTGGTCACGTCATGTGGGTCATTAATGAAGATGTCAAATAGTATTGGTTCCAGTACTGACCTCTGGTTTAAAACCACTATTGTCTAGCTTCCAGCTGGACTTTATGTTGCTGATCACAAACCTTTGAGCCCAGCACTTCAGCCACTTTTCATTCCATCGTACTGTTCATTTATCTCATCTGTATTTTGTCGGTAGGTTTATGAGGATGTTATGGGAGTCAGTGTCAAAAGCATTGGTAAATTCAAGATAAACAACATCCATTTAAGTTAACATAAAGTAATAAAATTGAGAAATGTTTTTTAAATCAAACCTTCAGTTGGGGTTTTGTGTTTGTTTTTCAGTATACTGTCACTGAAACTTTAAGATTTTTAAAAGATTAGTTGGTTAAAGACAGGAGGAAGATAAAAAAAAACAACCCAAAGCCGAACTTTCTAGATTTTAAAATTTTAGCTCATTTCCATATTAAGGAAGATGAAATGTCAACAATCTTTAAATATAGCTGTTCAAATAAAAAAAAATCACTTTGAGTGTTTAAATACATTCCTTTACTAGTTTTAGTGCATTATATTAATTATATGTTAGCTTCTATTAATGCCAATATGTTAACATTTCCACAGAAGTATATATTTATTTTCCTTTAAAGATATAAAAGAGTGGATTTGAAGCATGCTTATTTCCCTTCTTACTGTTATCTATATTAATATAAAGATTTATTAACAGAGATAATTTAAGAACCGAGATAATCTTCCTCTCTAAAGCTCATACTGTTTAAAGTTTATGTTTTTAAGTAATGATACTGGCCCTACAGTGACTCAAACAGTACTTGTTAAAACTTGGAACCGAAAACAAGCACTCTGCAGAATGAGAATTTTTTAAAGTAAACAACTGAAACCAAGAAGCTTTATTACTTTTAAATCCTGTTTTCTCATTAGGACTACAACTCCTTGCCAGCTGGAAGTGATAAGGGTCAAAGAAAGGAATTTGTTCTGCTACTACTTTAATTTTTATTTGTCAGCCTGCCAAAGCTTACCTCTTACTGCAGCCATGGACCTGAGAACAGATAGGACTTGGCACAGGTTACTGCAGTAAAGAATGCCTCTTGTCAAGCCTTCTTGAAAAAATTTAGTGCCAGACCAATTTGCCAGGGAGCAGTCCATGCCCTTTTCCTGATTTTCTTTGTTTAAATATCCTATTATTTTCATCCAAGAAATAATATAGAATATAAATTTTTCTAAAATATGAGAGAACCGAGAGGCTAACAAATACAACAATCAACTAAAGAAACTTACCCAGATGATCAGAGGATAAGAATCCTACCTTATAAATAGTTCTGAAGTATTGCAATTTGTTTTTATGTCATTTGAATAAAGCAGAGACATTTATCCTTTTTCACCAGGGAAAAAGCAAGAGAAATTAAAGAGCAAAGAATACACACCAACACAGCAGATCTCAAACTGGTATGCCAAGAAGGCCATTTTTTTTCTGCAGCTTCTTTTTGATGTATGGATTAAACTGTGATAGAGATTTGAATCTGGATCTCTTACCTCTCAGTGAAGTGCTTTTTCTTGGCCTAATTTGTAAGAAGGAATATTGAGCAGTGGAAGCACTGTCTTGTCATAAGTTACCTATGTCTCTCCCTACAGAAGGGGAAGTAAGCAACAGTCTGTGTGCTAGGTTCAGTTTCCCACTACAACTGATTTGTCACCTTCAGCTATAAAAACAAATACTGGGTCTGCTTTAGTTTTAGCTGCTTTACCATTTCGTTCTGCCAAGGCACAGGATGCATGACAACAGATAAATATGTGTGACAAATACACTGTCAAATGCGGTCACATCCCACTGCCAGAATAGCCATTTGGTTTGGGAACACTTAGACATAGGATAATACACCAGGAACCAAGTACCCATCTGTAAGCCAGGAAATTCAGAAGCAAGGAAAAGCTAAATCTCTTTTTGTGAACAGTTTGTCTGGCACATAGACTAGCTGGCCCTGAGAAACTAGCTTTTCTCTCCTGAGGAAATATATTTGTCCCAGCTTTGCTGGCAGTTTTTTCTGTTCCCTTGGCACCAACTTCCCATTTGCAATTTTATTCAGATCTTAGTCAGGAACATATTATTGATGGTGGTGGTGGTTAACATGGTATATGATGACAAATAATATCTACAAATTCCTAGAAGCTACAGTGAAGATCAACCTGAAGTCTTACAATCTCTTAGGATACACCTACAGATAAATGATTGTCCTCTCATATTCTTTCTCTTTTCAGCTTCTTAGAGTTTGCTGTTATTATGACTGTGTTCATTGCTGCTCAAGAAAAATGTGCACTTCAGAAGTCTGAGCTAACCAAAATGATGTTAGCATAAAAAGCAAGTTTACATGCAGCCTGTTTTTCACCTATACATAGCATGTAATTAATAATTAATGGACTACTAATAATAGTAGCAGTAGTAGTAATTAAAAAAACTGCCTTAACAGGTAATATATGTATATAAAATAAATACCCTTTGTTAGCCCAGATGACATAGCTGAAAAAATACACAAAAGTTAAAGCGCAAAAGACCTTTCATTTTAAATACATTTGTAAAAAATTCAGTGTTGTTAGCACCTATGAAAGTGATTATACTGCAGCTGGACCAAGGATAAGCTATTATGAAACACAAAACTTTCCAATTTTCCAGCCTGACTGTCTAAGCGCTTCAATCTTTAGTTGGCATGCCCTGTACATTACAGATCCATACATCTCAGGGATGAGATCTGACAAATTTGATGGAAATATAACATGCATCTTGTTCCAAACATCTCGTAACTCATATATCAAATCTTTCTAAAAGAGGCAGTCAGCCAAACTACTGTACAATGTCCAGCTTTATGAGTTCTAAACTTGAAGGCAGAATTTACTGAAGGCAGGCAGTGATAGGGAGAGAAAAAAATTTTACCGAAGTATATGCTGAGAAAAGAACAGACTATCCAGCAAGCTTTGGAAATGTACTTTTCAAATACTTTTTGATCTTTGTTGTTGTTAGGAAAACTAGGTGGAAACTTTGCTTATACAAAGCAAATGTACCAATTGGGAGGACATGGTTGAGAATTTCAGAGTTAATTGTAGCTTGGGTGCTGGTGACAATGAAATTAGAGCTTTCATAGAACTTAATACAGAAAGAAAAAATTTCACAAAATAATAATTTTTCAAAATTATATTATATACTCCAATAAACTTACTTCATTTACTTGCAAATTTTAATAATGGATTAGTCTAAGAAAACAAAACTGTAAGAAATTTAGAAGGTATAATGAAAGAGCGTTCAGGCCAAAACATGACCTCAGTATACAACTCAACCACAAAGATAAAAAAGATGAATGCAAATATTTACTACAAGCTGAGAGACAAAATTGAATGAGGCACAAAGATGCAATAACCAGAAGCCAGTTAGCAGCAGGAGGGAAAGCTGAACTTGTTCTGATGTGTCATTCAATAGAGAAGGAAAGCTATTGACGGAAAGTAGTCTTAAAAGAAAGTTCCAAGTTATGGATTATCTGTAAACAGAATAAGAGAGATTAACTTCAAAGATGTTAATAGCATTAGATCTGGCCAGAGACTTCAAGCACAACAAGAAAAGATTCTGTAGGTATGTCAGTGCTAAAAGGAAGACTAGGAAAAATGTGCACCCTCTCTGGAAGGAAACGGGAGATCTGCTTACCTGGGGTAGAGAAGGCTGAGCTGCTCAATGACTTTTTTGCCTTAGTCTTCACCAGAAAGTGCTACAGCCACGCTGCGCAAGTTGCAGAAGCCAAAGGCAGGCACTGGGAGAAAGAAGAACCACCCACTGTAGGAGAAGATCAGGTTTGACACCATCTAAGGAACCTTAAGGTCCATGCAAACTGATGAGGTGCATCCGTGGGTCCTGAGGGAACTCGCAAATGAAGTTCCTAAGACACTATCCATCATATTTCAGAAGTCAAGGCAGTCCAGTGAAGTTCCTACTGACTGGAAAACAGTAAACATCACCCCCATTTCTAAAAAGCAAAAAAATGGAAGACCCTGGGAACTACAGGCCAGTCAGTCTTACCTCTGTGCCTGGCAAGATCATGGAGCAGATCCTCTGGAGAACTTTGTTTAGGCACATAGAAAATAAGGCACATGGGAAATAAGGAGTTGACTGGTGACAGCCAACATGGCTTCACTAAGGGCAAATGGTGCCTGACAAATTGGGTGGCCTTCTACAACAGGGCTACAACATTGGTGGATAAGAGAAGAGCAACAGCTGTCATCTACCTAGACTTGAGTAAAGCATTTGAAACTGTCCGGCACGACATCCTCATCTGTAAATTGGCGAGACATGAATTTGATGGATGGACTACTCAGAGAATAAGGAATTGGCTGGATGGTCACATTCAAGGAGTTAAGGTCAACGGCTCGATGTCCAAATAGATGCCAGTGATGAGTGGTGATCCTCAGGGGTCAATATAGGGACCAGTGCGGTTTAATACATTTGTCGGCAACATGGACAGTGGGATTGAATGTAACTGTACCAAGAACACCAAGCTGTGGGATGCATTCTACGTACTGGAGTGAAGGCATGTTATCCAGAGGGACCTTGACAGGCTTGAGAGGTGGGCTTGTGTGAACCTCACAAATTTCAGGCAGGCCAAGTGCAATCTCCTGAACATGGGTTGGGGCAGTCCCAAGCACAAATACAAGCTGTGTGGAGAATGGAATGAGAGCAGCCCTGCCAAGAAGGACTTTGGGGTGCTGGTTGATGAGAAGCTCCACATGACCCAGAAATGTGCACTCACACCCCAGAAGGCCAACCATCTCTTGGGCTGCATCAACAGAAGCATGGCCGGCAGGTCGAGGGAGGTGATTCTGCCCCTCTACTCTACTCTGGTGAGACCCTATCTTGAGTCCGGCATCCAGCTCTGGAGCCCTTAGCACATGAAAGACATGGACTTTCTGGAGCGCATCCAGAGGAGGGCCACTAAGATGATCAGAGGGCTGGAACATCTCACCTATGAGAAAAGGATGAGCAAGCTGGGGTTGTTCAACATGGAGAAGCGAAAGCTTTAGGGAGACCTTATAGCAGCCTTGCAGTACCTGAAAGGGGCCTACAAGAACGCTGGAGAAGACGTTTTACAAGCACATGTAGTGATAGGACAAGGGGTAATGGTTTTAAAAGGAAAGAGAATAGATTTAGATTTAATATAAGGCAGAAATTCTTTACTGTGAGGGTGGTGAGGCACTGGAACAGGTTGCCCAGAGTATCTGTGTATGCCCCCTCACTGGCAGTGTTCAAGGCCAGGTTGGATGGGGCTTTGAGCTACCTGGTCCAGTGGAAGGTGCCCCTGCCCAAGACAGAGAGGTTGGAACTAGGTGATCTGTAAAGTCACTTCCAACTCAAACTATTCTATGATTCTAAGTATTTCTTTTCCCTATATCTTAATGACTTGGGTGGGGTGGTGTTAGTTTGAGCCTTGAGATGAGGGTTACACAGAATTTTAAACTGCTTGCACTATTCTGTGTTAGAGTGTGTGATGAGAATCTTAAATCAATATTTTTTTAATATGAGGGAGTCATTGCCATGATATAGTTCTAGAGACAAATATCAGAGCTAAGGTGTGTGATTTATCTTCATTCTTATATTTATGATCTGTGATATTTGGGGAATGTAAATTTTTAATTTTTTTTTTTTTTTGTATTACAAGTTTGATATCGTTCTCAGTGATTTGAGTGAAAGCAATAAGATTTTTTTTTATTGGCAGCAATTACAGAAGACTGTATCTTGGTAGTTTATCTTTTGTGAAACTTCATCCAGTTTCCACAGAAGAGTTTCAATTTCATAGTCAGAAATATTTGTTTACATATTGTGTATGTCTGAACAACCATCATGTTAGTAAGTGGAGGGAGGTAAATGACAAAATTAAGCAGAAGAGCCTAGGTATGTTGTTATATAATAGAAAACCTCGTTGAGGTAAACCCATTTACAGCACTAATGATATCACAAAAAGAACTTGTCTTGTGGAAAGAAGTCAACATGAGGAATCCTTCAAAGCCTCTAGAGATTTTGAACTCTTTCCTGCCTTTTATCCATATGAAGCTAAGATTTACCATTTTTGAGGGCTGGAGAAAGAAAATAAAGTAAAAAACAGGAAATACATTAAGAGTACTACTAAAATCAAAAACATACCAAGGCACCAAAGTGAGGGAACATTCCCAAAACAACCCAGATTCATACCTAAATACTTTCTAATAATTTTTTTGTTTTTCCCCCTTTCTCAAATGAGAATCCGAGTCTTTCCAAAAGGACCTGCCATTTTGATATGAGGAGCTCCTTTACTGTTTCTTCTTAGATCTGTTGAATAATGCATAAGCAACTGGATTTTCTTTGAAGCAGAGAGTTACATCAGTTCCCTGATGACTAGGTCACCGAATGAATTTCCCTGACTCTTCCTGTCTTCACATATTTAGAAACTGCAGCAGGACATTAATACTGGCGTAAGGTATGATCATGACTTTCACTAGCTCTGTGGAACCTAAATTCAACATACTCGAATTAAAGAAGCAACATTCTCACTCCTAAGTTAACAGTCCAGTCTTACGCTGCAACTTCATGTTAGTACTTTTTAGTCTATATAAAGATCTGTCAAGCTAGCAACAAAGTACATTCAGTATGGGAAAGAACATCACCCTTTTAGCTATCAGAATTTTACATTGATGTACAGTCCTTTTCCGATTTCAGTAGCATATATAGGTGTACTTAGACTGAAGAATTAAGATGACTTCTTGAGTTTCAGTGTCGTTCAGGATATCAAAAAAGGCTTTCCCTCCAGCATAGGAAAGGATCGAACATGTCTGCTGTTTCTGCCTGTTTTTTGTTTAATGTGTTCTTAAAGACCTCCAGTAATGAGGACTCTACAACCTCTCAGGTAGTCTCTAAGTCTCACCAGAATCACCACTAGAAAGTTATTTTCTTAACATTTAATTTGTAAGGATTGTTTTCTGTAATTTAGATCTCTACTTTTTATATTTCCACTATAAATATGAAGAAAATAAACCATTTGCAGGAGCCTTTTACATGCTTCAGAACAGTTGTCATACCCCTCCTTGATCTTCTTTGGGATAACAACTCCAGATCATTCAGGCTTTTGCAGAACAGCATGTTTTGATCCTTTTTATCAATCTCTTGTGCAATTTGCTTTATGAGTCCGCATCTTTCTATATCACTTTATCTGAGCCTTGCCAATGTTGAACAAAGCAGAAAGATTACTTTATGTTCCTACATGTTACTACTGTTGTTTACATAGCCCAGCATAGCTTTTCATCAACATTGTTTCATTTGTCAACTTGTTTATAGATACGATCTGCTCCAACTATTGGATTCTATCTGGCTAAATTTTCACTATCTTGTGCTCATTCAGAGTTGTCCTTCCTACATGTGGTGTCTTGTATTTCTCTCTATTGAATAACATATTCTGGTACATGCATAGCTGTGACTGGGTTTGAATTTTATTTTTCTTCCCTCCCTGCACTTCTCCCCCCATTTAATACTGTTACTCTCTCATATAACAATTAGGATTTGTCCAGTCTTGTTCTTAATAAACCTCTATTTTCTAATCCTTAGTTTCTTGTCACATTCGAAATATTTACAAGTATTTTTTGTCTAAATGAAAAAAAATAATGTAGTATTCCTTTCAAAAATTTTAATTAATATCATGAGTCTGTTTAATTTCCCAAATACAATTTTTTAAAGACCTTCATTATGCTTGGTTTTTTTGCCAATCCTCTGGAAATTCGTTTGTCCATCATAAAATTACAAAGATAATCACTGGTAAATCAGGGTGGGTGTGACATGGATATAGGTATGCAACTCTTCCCTTTCACGATTTGAGAGATTTGATGGGTCTAAACTCTGGGTAGAGTGGTTGGTTTTGGTTGGCGAATGACACGGATCCGTCTTATGCCATCAGGTGACAGGATGGGTATGAATTGCGTATTGGGTAACACTTGTAGGATTAACTGAACAAAACAGGAGATAATACATGGTTAAAACATTAAAGCACCAACTGTGCATAACAGGAATAGTAGCAATTGTTTCACCCATCACGTCTCTGGTAACCAGGACTACAAATCACCAGTCCAACCATTCCATGTTTGGACGGGAACATGAGCGATTCTCCTAATATCTTTGGTCAATTGGAGGACCACTTTGCCCACATTGTCTATCTCCAAGCAACAGTTAGAAATATTTAGTTTCCCACGCACACCCCCTCTTCAGCTAACAGGTAATCCAGGGCCATGCGATGTTGAAGGATTGCCGTGCGCGTCTGTTGAGACTGCCAAGTTAAAAGGTCTAAGACATCTGCGGTTTTATTAGTGATGATTTCTAGGACCACTTGCAATCAAATTATCCTATTTAAGTTATAAATTGGTTCCCTTTCTCCCGATATTGGTTCATTGAGGTTCCAGGTGGCGGGTCCGTAATGCTGAATTATTCGCTCGGGAGGCCACTCATTGCTCCCCTATTTTTGCATTCCACCCAGGTTAATCTCAATAGATCACGTCTTACAGCCAACCCTTCTATCCCCTAGATCATCATATAGTCTTATCCCCAAATGAGGTCTGCCCGTCTCCGGAAGGAGGGAAAACATGGGCTGGATAATCCCTACGTAACAAGTCCCTGACCATTCTGCCGGTAAACGTTTATAGGCAGTGTGTCTGCAGATCCAATAATGATCCCTTTTAGCCCAAGTGCCATAAGCGAATGCTCCAGCTGTCTCCCTTGGAGACTGAAAATAAGTTGTGTCCTTGTCGCCGAAAGGGCTAAAAAACTCAGTGGGACTGTCATTTATGCGGCCGGTGCAGTACCAGGCACCAGAATTGTTTTTCCACTCACACACTTGACTACAGGTGTAATAATTGGACTGTCGAAAAAAGAATGTTTCGTTTTGATTTGACCAGTACTCTTTAAATCCCTGATTGTGCCCAACTCCGTCAAGCCCCATCTATATGTGGACATCACTATCAACTAACTTACGGGTTAGCGTCCATTTGCACTTGCTTTCCCCAACACGGATCCCTCCCTCCTGAGCACAATTTAAACAATATTGCCCGACAGCCGGAAATTGAATTCCGCTATAACCCGAAGTGTCATTAGTGGTCTCACTATAATTGCTCATAATCTGGGCTGGGGTGAGGGGTGTAGATGTCTATGGCCAGCTCGATAACCCCAGGGGTCCACCGCAGACCCAACAGTGACTCCGATTAAAAGCTCAGCTTACAGCTTTGGCTAACAACACAAACTCCTTGTCCCTAAAGGGATCACAGGGATCAGTGGGAAGTGGAGGAACTGGTCTTCCGTTGCTTTCATAGATACATCCTCGAACTAGTATGATCAGAAATAACATGTGCATTCTGATTAAGTCACAATCTGTGTCCATTTTACTTCCTCCGGGAGGGTGTATACAGGTCGGTTGCTCCTTCCTGGAAAATAAGAACAGAAAAAAACTCACTTCTCGGGTCAGAAGGAAGGAATAATAATCAACCTGCCAGGCCTCCCACAAACCCTTTCCTTCTCTCCAGTGCAGGGGGTCATTTTCCAGGGGGTGTCTGCCCAAACT
>Ga0065711_1033595_pt1 | contig 25198 bp, 6 predicted proteins | sample Hoacrofraction12_FD_59098 | JGI IMG/M metagenome (GOLD analysis project Ga0065711, IMG submission 59098) | Hoatzin crop microbial communities from Cojedes, Venezuela - Epithelial fraction 12 v2 (version 2) | ecosystem: Host-associated > Birds > Digestive system > Esophagus > Crop | place...
ATAGGAAGTTCCATCTGAACATGAGGAAGAACTTCTTCCCTCTGAGGGTGACGGAGCACTGGAACAGGCTGCCCAGGGAGGTGGTGGAGTCTCCTTCTCTGGAGATATTCAAGACCCGCCTGGACGCGGTCGTCTGCAGCCTGGTGTAGGTGACCCTGCTTCGGCACAGGGGTTGGACTAGATGACCCACAGAGGTCTCTTCCAACCCCTAATATTCTGTAACATTCTGTGAAATAGTCTTCTAAGTGGACTGTTTTCTGAAGAAAATTGATCCATTTTAGTGAAATTATAGCTTCTAGCAATTTTTTTCTGAAAAATTCCCAAGCATTTCTAATCAAGTAATAGAGTTCAGGAAGGGATAACACTACTTGTGTGCCTTTGCTTTCTCCCAAGTCCACGAATGCTCCCAAGATTAGAAATAGAACAAAAAGCCAATTTATAACATTCGGAAAAGGAAGCACAACGGAAACCAGTGCATTCTTATGAGTGCACATGCAACCGTCCTGCACATTGTATCTGACCACACAGCATTACAGATTGTTATGAGCAACTGTATTTAAATAAAATCAACCAGCTAATAATTTTGAAATGAAAAATCAAGAGTCTTTGAAATACAAACTGCTGCAAAAGACATCCATTGGAAGAGTTTTCACTAACAGGAGTTAAAATATTAGTATCTCAGTCCTGTTAGGGCTTGGAAGGACTCTCTTCCACTTCAAAGCCTGGTGCGCTTCGCCCGAGCAACCTCAAATACTGGCTGATGAGGGCAGCTGAGGGCTGGATTCAGGCTCATTTTGGCAAAAATACAAAATCAAGTTCTTTCAGATTTTCCACTAGTGCCACTTGCCCTTGGGCACATTTCCCTGCAAAAGCTACGAAGGGCTTTCCAAGGACTTGTCACTGGCTGCAGGCTTTGAATTGGAGCAGAACTTGGGCCGTAACAACCCTTTTTGGACTACCTTTCCAGTAAAAAAGCTAAGCTTTGTGCTCAGAACTATGTTGGCAAAAACATGGCAGTGTTTTGAGCCTTATTTGTTGCATTATATTATGTGCATCAGCTCTGGATGTCTTCTGTCAATACTGCACAATATTTATATTTGGTTTGGTGCTCTCCTCATTATGAACGTACAATAGCATGTACCTAGTCCCTGCTAGCAAGGCTGGTTTAAACTCAGACCTCAGAAAATCCCATTTGAGCTGAAACAAATCTGTGTATCTGGGAGTTTGCAGCTAGTCATAATATTTCTATTTTTATTGTCACTGTGTTTTTTTACAAATTCCTAAGTACATGCAGAATAAATACATCCAATTCTCTGTAGAATTTTTCAGTACAATAGACATTTATGACAAGTAAATTGCCAAGAAAACATTTACAATGAATATAATTTTCATGTTAAATCAGACCTTTTAAATAGAAGTAATTTTTTTTTTTAGAGTTTCACAATTTTTTCAGTAAAAGCTTGAGAAACGAATGTTTCCCTTCTGAGAAATAAAGCAATAACATAATTGCAGGGCTGCTATGAACCATTTGGCAAAAGCTGCTCACCATGTTTGAGATTATCCCTATGGTAGGTTTTACTTTTTCTTATAAAACTTAAAGCAGCCATTAGATGAATAATAAAGAATTAGCCTGGAGAAATACCCATATTTGGCCATGAAGCCAAAAGAATATTAGTATGCTCTTATTTTACTTTCAGGACCTAATGGAAATGCAGATTAACTGAAAAAGAAAATGACTGGATAGTGTTCTGTATGAATATAAAAGGAGTCTTAACTTGGATATCAACTAAAAATGCACAACTCTTGTAGGGAATCAATCTACAACTGTTTTTAAAAAAATGTGTCATCTTCCTGTTTTTCTAGCTAGCAAGTTATAAGTCCAAAGAGAAGAAAAATTCAAAGAAAGGATTGGCAGAGTCATCTAGCTACAGTAGTACTTTTGAAATATTTCCCCTTGAGTTTTCATTTGGTGCAAGACCAGACTGTTAGAACTCTGGATGACCACAGGCCACAGCAAGAAGGCAGAAGTACAGTCTGAATTGTACAAGAATGGGAATTGCACTTCATGAACCAGGAAATTAAAAATAAACAAACAGCTATTAGCACTGGAAAGCATAGATTTCACACTTTCCTGCAGCATATAACATGTGTTGCTAGCTCCAGGAATTCCTGAAATTATACTATATACACTAACTGCTTGCTCTTTCCAGGCCAAAGCAGGGCAGCAAAATTGATTCGGCAGACAAGCCAGAAATGCCGTCAGCACCAAGCCAGCTTTTCAGTCATTCGGATGTAATATGGTCAACACTAATATTAAAATCTGTAGCAAATAAAGAAACAAATGCTTAAGATGCCTATTCTACAGAGTTCAAATGTTTCACTGACACACCTGAAGGCTGGAAGTAGAACTACAGAGATCATGCGTATTTATGAACAACTGCTTTTTATTACGAAAACTAAATCTCACCATGTCTTTAATCTCAACTGTCAAATCCAGTGTCATTTCATCATTGAACACACTTTGGTATGTAGCCTTTTCATAAAATATTGAAATTTCTGAAATATTAATCAATATACTGTCAAGCCAGTTAAGACAAAAAGGGTAGCTCTAAATCAGTCTTTAGTGTAATAAACTCATAACTGAATTTGGTTTTCTATCCCAAAGAACAGCTCTGATATCATGAAGATTGAATATTGACTCTGATGTGCATTGTGGCTTACCGGGAACAATGTGACTTTTCAAAGCGTTTGAGCTGCAAGCGGTTCAAAGAAACAGTTTACTGTATTCAGAGTTGTGTGTTACTGAAGGGTCCTTTATGGAATCACTGCAAAGACTTCTCTCTCCCTCCCCATGCTCAACAGCCTGACCACAAATTTAACAAAAACTACAGTAAATACCATTTCTGACATGCCAATGCAAGGATCTTTGTTTTGGCGGTTTCAGACTGTAATTTGTCCAGCGCTGTAGGATTTCTTTGAATTACTTCGTGCACATTTGAACCAATATATTTTAATCTCAGGATTTCACACAGCAATTACGTAGACTCTGTGGCTGTTGTCACCTCTCCACCAATTTTATTAATCCATGAAGTTATATTAACCACATCTTGGGTTTCAGTCTAAGCTTGAAGACATAGCATATGAGATCAGAGCGTGTTGTAAAACAGGACATGGTTTTGCATGACACCTGGTATTAATCACAGATTATAACAAGCATGGGCTATTTCAAGCTATGCTTACATTTCAGAGAGCTCTTGAAAGAAGCTTTTGTTAGACAGCAATGATTTATACTTATTCCTTTTAAAACATTGTGTGCAAAAAGCCAACAGGAGGAAATAACTAGTGGGACTTCTAGTGAAATTGTAGAATGCTAACCTTCTCTGTGATTGCATTCACAGCCCCACTAACCATTTCTAGTAGTTACATTGATGAGAAAATTATATGCTCTTGCACTGGGTAGGTAATACTAGACAAGAGCAAAGTTTCGCCTCTGCACATCTTGTCTTATGTGAAAAAGAAATTACTGTCAAATTTTGGGAAGCTGTTTAAAGTAAAAATTAAATTCTGCTGTAGAGGAGTCCTGCAATAACTATGTTTGCATGGACAAATGAGTGTATATACAGTGTACTAATACCTATGGCTCGACTCCTGTCCCTCTGCATCATCATAATAATGTGATGTTACTCTTCTGAAGATGTCGGAAAAGAATATTTTAAGGCAAGTCAGTGCAGCAAACAGTTACTGTCAGTCTAATACAGAATTAATGTGATGTAACTGTGTATATTATTCAGAAGAAAAGCCACAAAATATGAGTGTAATTCAACAAAAGGTAATTTATGCTATCTAAATCTATATGAATGCTAAGATACTCGCAATATTTAGATCCTCTTGCATTCTATGGTGTTTAAAAACATAAAGGCTTTGCTGTCACACTTATTTTATGCATCTGTATTGTTCATGTAACACAGTAATGTTTCAAGTGTGACATCATTAGCAGCCTCATCACCTGCATCTGAGAAACTGAATCAAGCTGAACCCAATCCTGCTCAAGAGGAGATGAAACAGTGAGGATACTCCCTCAAACAGCCTCACACCTTTTGGGCAGCAGAGAGCCGAGTCCAGCATTTACCCTGTGACCCACAGAACTCCTCACGCCGCTCATGTCTCATCAAGTTTGGGAAGAAAATATCCAGGTAGGGAAGGGAATTGCTGTCAAACAACCTTTCTGTGAGTGTCTTCCCACAAGTCTATATCCCTGGGGATATGTGCTGATCGTGTCCATGTTCCCAGAAGTTCCTGCACTGTTGTGTGAGTTGTTCACAGAGCTAAATTAAGCTCAAAGTACAGATGATGCATTTTCATTACTTAATGTCTTTATCATACCAATTAAGGTTACGTCATCAGCAAATATCCTACAAAGCCATTAAGGGGAAGCTTTCACTAATTTCAAAGAGAATAAGGTGTAGTTAAGAGTGAAGCTAAGTTAGTAACTTTAGCAAACCTTTTATCCAGGTTCCAAAAAAATATTAGTGTATACAAATACTCTGACAGAAATACTCGGAAATAGAAAAGAGATTACAAATCAGATATGGACAAAAACTACATTAGATTCCTTTGAAAATCAGCAAGAATCAGTTCCACACACAGTCTTCAGAAGTAGCATCAACCATCTATAAATTTGTCTGGAGATTTTCAATTGTAAATGCAGAGGTTCCTGCCTGACAGTTGACCCAGATAACTGAAATTTTCTCTGAGATATTCTACAAGGACTAAACTATCCTTATAGTCTCTCCTCATGTTAGCAAGAGACCATTGCATCACTGACAAATGTGAAAAGGCCACAGAATATGTGTTTTCAGACGTTTTGATGAACATGTTGAAAAACAGTAACAACAAACATAAAATGAATGCAAACTACCTTGTTACTTGTGTGTATGTCTTACTATATTTGATGTAGAGATAAGTCATACTATTTGCACTCATTAGGTTAAAAAACAAAACTCACCAAAAAACCCCACCCAAAACAAAAAAAACACCAAAAATCCAACAACAAAACCCAACAAAAACCCACAAAACTCAGTAGAATTTTTGTCCTGTTTAGACAGGATTTTTGTCTAATGTGTCTGGATAAGCCCTGGGGGAAAAAAGAAAGCAAAATTGTCATTTTCTGATTTTTATTCTTCCTTATGTGCTAGTGGAGGGCAAAGACCACTGTTTCCCATGACAATTGCAAAACTCTTAAGATACTAGGGATTATAGAACACAGGATCAAGAATTAAAACTTTCACCTTTTGTAAATGCAAAGCTTTTATTTTGCTAACATTTACTCAAGTGATGGGTGTGGCTTATTTTGTGTTTCAAAATCTAGCTTTGTTTCACACTACAAATGAATAATAAACTCATATCTGAATTTATAAATTGCTTTTGTTTAATGATCCCATTCCACTTTCAAAATTAGGAAAGTCTTTTTTTTTATCCATGTGCATGAATTTTTCCTTTTAGATAGCTATTTTTTTTGCCTTCCTTCCCTATAATATAGATTTTAAGCCAGAAAAAGTCTAAGCAATTAAATCTTTGCAGAAGATGATAAAGTCTTTGCTGTCCATCTTCCACTTAAGAGTAAAATCGTCTTTTGACCTGTATAGCCTTTTACAATGTACTTCCCCTTATTTATTCAGTGGAAAGCTGCTACAGGAAAATTCAGGGCAGTAACCACAGTACTCTCTTCTCTCAAAAAAATGAATCTCTGGTTATTATGCTCTTCCTCGCTTGCCTGCTGTTTCCTAATCTTGCCGCCCCTGTTGTCCCAAAGGTGGGATCGTTTACCCGGTGTGCAATATGCCAACATATACACAGAGCAGAGGTATTATCTTTATTGCATATTTGCACAGATATGGTTGCTAGCTAGTAATTCCATAAAGGTAGCACACCACTTAATAGAGTCACAACGACTATATACTCTTACAAAAACAAATAAATAACTCATTACATTCTGATTTGTTCATCGCATTATATGCTTATCCTAAAGTTATACTCCTTCCTTACTTAACTACACAAGATTGCATGATAAGGGGGGTGCAGTCTTTTTGCTTCTAAATTGAGTCAGTGGTCGCAGTCTATCCCTGATGCCTTTACCTTTTTCCTAGTTACCCTAGATTTTTGTTAACTTCATGCTTTGTGGGCAGTCATCCAGCTTTCAGTGCCTTCTGGGCTGGATGTTCCCCTTTTATCAGTCTGTTAACTCCTCTTCAAGGGCATAGTTGCAAGGCATGCATTGTTCATACAAAGTAGTCAGGCCTAAATCAAGGAATATCACTATGACCTAAGCATTTCTGCCCTATATCACTACAACCTAAGCATTACTATGACCTAAATATTTCTGCCCGATATCATCCCTGTGCTTGGACTCACTTATAATAAACCATTTTAATTAAAGCTCTCCACCTCAGTATTATGTCAACAGGAAACACGCAAAAAGTGATGCAAGCTGGGTAAAAATGCATTCGTTTCATTATATTACTGGAATTTGTGTTCTATGCGTCTGTGTTAAACCCATCTATCACATTCAACTTGTCAATCCAAATCTCTTATGCACTGAGGTTAGTCTTCTTTGTTGTGAAGAACAGAGTCTTCTGGTCCTACTTGGTATATTTATTTGTTCTCTATTCTGCACTGAAGTATTAAAAAAAAAAAGAGGTATTCAGAGAAAATGGTTCCGAGTTCTTTAAAGTATTTGTCCTCTGTCTATTTGAAATGTGCAATTTTATAACTGTACCTCCCAGTTGGCATAACTTTGCATCTACTTCACCCCAGATTCAGGCAACAAGTTTATTTTACTTGTGCTGAACAAAATTTTGAATACCAGGTACGTGACATGACTCCATTACTTTTTAAATGGTCTGTGAATCAGATGCTTCTATACACAATAAATGGGAAGAAAAATACTTTTCTGATGTTATGCTACCATGATGATCAGAAAGATTTTTTTTTCCTTCTATCATAAGCAAATATCTGTGGCAACTCTGTGTAAAGGTTTTTGTGTTCATATAATTAAATACCTTTGATGACCACATAAGAATCAATATACTATTTTCCAACCAAGGACAAGATGTAATTTCTAGTAGAAGATGCTTTTTTAATATTTGTGATATAGCACTTCTGCACTGCGATCATTGCCACAGTGTGTGTGAATACCAAAAGAATAATAGAAATTTGTGGGCTTGAATGACATAAGAGAAAAGCAGATGGTTTGTGACAGATTAGCAAGTATAGCAAAGACCTCTTAACCTGTTCAGAAAGAATAGTGACCATAATGTAGTTATATATAACCCACGAAAAATTGTTAGATTACAAAAAATGTTATTGGCCAGTGAGGTAGATGACATTAGCATACACAGCTGTACTCTCTGCATGAAGATGGCACCCCTTTGCAGCCCAGTTGTTAAGAGCAGATGTTCTGTTAAGCACATTTCAATTAATCGACTCTATCTTCCAGTGAGACTACGCAAGAAACTTTTTCTGGCTTAATTTTTAGTAGAAAGGAGCATACTTCTGCACTAATGAGTGCGAATCAGTGAATTAGTGCTTCTCTACCTAGGAAAGGATTCACTGTTAATAATCCATGGAGAATATCGAGATGTACTGAAGTAATGCAAGTCCATTCAAATAAATATATGCTTCCAAAAGAAAACAACTAGCGAAAGAAAAGATCTTGGGTAAGCATTTTTCCTTGACTAGGGAGAGATACAAATATTTTACTGAAGAAGAATACTTATTAAAAAGATATGCAAAAGTGTGCACAAGGCATTTGGATATTCTACAAAGATTATTAATGTGACTGAAAAAAAAGCTGATTTCTGGATTTCCTCAAAGTTTCATGAAAATTTGGAACCAGGTTGTAAACCAGATAAAAAGACAGATGAATAAATTCAAGACATACAAAGCATGATGGTACATGGATTGATAACGCACACTACCTACACTCTTTTTTATAGCTCTGGCACAGAAGAAAAGGTACACCTTAGGAAGAACATGTGTCTTTGTAGATGAAAGCGATGAAATTTAGCTTTGCACAAAACCATGAAGTCTTCTTGCAGAATCTCACTGAACTACTTTGGCCAGTGTTTTCAACAACATAGACTTTGAGGACTACAACGTAGCAAATTTACATTAAAAAAAAAATTAATCCTTTTTTCCCACCACCTCTCCATGATGGAAAAAAAGTCCACCAATTTCCTTGCTTTTTCAGCCCAAGTAGCAAAATCCGAGTTAACCCATCCATGAAGCAAAACAAATAAGAAAAAAATAAATATCACTTAATTTAAGTGAAAAGTTGCAATCAGAACCAATTCTTATATCAAACACTGCATACCAAATACTCACAGCAAATGTTTGGCCACAAATAATTTAATGCCTAAAGGTAGAAAAATAGTATAATAATACCCGGGAGTGGGGATTATTTAAATTTAATAAGGGGACATAACAAAGAAATAATCTGGACACACACTAGCTGAAGTCTGGAAATCCGTGCCAAACTTGTATGCATCTGATGTTGAAACACAAAGGATAAAATACAGTTACAGTTTTACTTTGCTTACTATCGGTGCCTATCTATTTGATACAGAAATACTGAAATATCCCTAGGAGGAACTTCTTGTATCTACAGGAGATCACAGACACACACAGTGACCTTTTAACATCTCCAGACTGATTTCCACACACAAAAGCTTTGAGTAGTTTTGAACATTTGAATGTTGAGTGTCTGCGAGCCAACACTCATCTCTTTTCAGGGTACTCCTTCAATGTGAACAAGTCCTTACTGGCCCAGGTAACACATCTGAACCCAAAATTATTCTCCTTGAAGGGCTCATTACAGTGAATTGCAGGCAATGGATTTCCAAGGTTGACAAGTACCACAGTTTCAGGTAAAGTCAGTGCAAGTTCTGGGTGTTCAACATAACTCAGAAAGAGACAAAAAAAATATCCCCTGATTTCAGTCACCTTGAATGGAAGGGATTGGTAGTTCGATCACTACACTTACCGAAGGAAACAGATTCATGACCTGCACCATCCCTGCTGGCTTCAATGTGGCATTATGAATTTTTCCCCTAGTGCATAGTTTTTGTCATATACCTAGTCTCTAGCAGTGATCAGTATAGAGCTGACAATAGTTTAAGGGCTTTAAGTAGAGGCTTAAAGGCTTCTGAAATGGTGAGTTTCAACTGAATCTGAATAGGATGTGTTTAAAAGAGTTTCACCTACAATAATCTTTTCATGCTGAAATGGTGAGAGCAAAAAAGAGATGATGAGACAAGACTGAAAGAAGCAGATGTTGAAAAGATGAACAGTCAATATTTAAGAATTCCTCCAGGATAAAGCAGCCAATGGAGGCAGCCTATAGCCATGCCGATGACAGCTTGGATCACAGCACTGTACCATGAGAAAATCAGCTGATCTTTATTCTTTGTGACATTCTTTAAGGCCCCTCTCTGACTTTATTTCTTATTTTGAACGAATTATTGAGATCACATTCAAAAGCTTATTTCTGACAAAGCTTCCACAGGTGTTTGTGCCTGGGCATACTCAGAGGCCCCTCTGGATACCCTTCTGCATATTAGCCAACAGAGTACTTTCCAAGATCTGGCTTTGTGTTACCAGTTGTCAGCACAGATTGAATTCCTGAGGAAAAGATACTGGGAGAGAAATGTGCAGGCAGATGTTCAGAAAGCCAGAGTTTTTTCATGATCTGGTTTCTTCACATTGCCCAAACGTTGTAACGCAGACAGTCTGTTCACAACAGGCAAACAGAATATTGTCCTAATGCATGAAAACACTGTAGTCTACAAAGCTGTTAGATCCATCTCCCAGATGAGCAATGTCGTCACCTCATGCAGCAAAGCAAAAAGAAAGAAGCTTCTGAAACAAAGCAAAGAAACCTTTGGTATGGTAGCCAGACACAAGTTCTGCTTTGATACTATAAAGTATATATTGTGGTGGCACCACTGTAATCTTTGCAACTCTGACTGTAATCTTTGCTTTTATATTCTGCTTGGAACAACACAGCTTCTGTTTCAAACTGAGTTGCTTTCAGCTGCAATCAAACTATATTCTCAAACTTAATATGAGTAATACTACTGCTTCAGATTTTGCAGATATTCCCCTCATCACAAGAACAAGACTAATTTTTAATTGCCATCTGCAATACTGCACTGTTTTTTCACTTCAACATCTCCAAAAGCTGAATTTGTGACAGTTAAATTAGTGCAGTATTTCTTAACCTTCACCTGATTCCCTCATGCTTATTTTGGAAATGATATCGCTCAATTCTATCACTCATTTAATATGATGGAGTCTGCTCTTAGTCCTTTGGTATGTCATTTTGCCTAGGTTGGTAGCACTAAGATTGCACGGCCAACCTAATGGCAGAAAGAGTATTATACCATGTTACAGCATTACAGTCTAGTGAAACACATTCTGACATGCAACTCATCAAATGCTTACTTTAACAGGAGCCGGAGGTGCCCATCTGCAGTCACAGATATTTCCATGTGTTTAGGATATGCATATATCATGCATTGCAAAGAGTCCGGTGTCATTATCCCTCTACCACTTGGCATTACAAAGATTTTACATTTCCATGAATCATGACTGAGTACAATAGTTCTGGCATTGACAGAAAATGCTGCTATTGTAAGATATGCAAAATACAGCTTCCAGCAGAGTCCAACACAGCATGGTTCTCAAAAGCCTGGCCAGAAATACTCTTTCCAGTTACTCAACAGAACGTCGCTTTATTGGGCACTGTGGTTTGAGCACAACAACTGTACAAACCCAGACTTTAATAAGTTGGAAAGACAATACCGTTTGAAGATACTTCAAGAGATACATTTTCCTTTCTGTGTTGTTGGGGTAAACCCATTACCTCCACTGAGGTCACTGAGAGCATGCTGAATGATTCATGGAGTCTGAACATTCATGCATTGAGTTCTGCACAAACACCAAACAAGTAGAAAACACAGTCCGCATCTTACAAATAGATTATAGCCACAAAATAGATGCTGACAGTTGCATAAGTTTTCTCCAGTGTGTGACTACAGGCAGTCCTACAGAAATACCATCTTCATGGCTTTCAATGGTTTAGATAAATGCGAAGAAATATGGCCACAGCATTAGGGAAATATACCAATGACGCAGCCTAGTTTTGCTTCACTGACTTTAGTAAGTATCAATTTAAAAATCAGTTCCTAAGGAGACTCTTCTTTGTGTTTTGTAACATCAAGTTTCCTTAAATTACATCCCAGGTAATCACTGCCTTTCTCCAGAAAACACCTCTGAGCTATTCGTGTCATAAACTTGACGACATGTAGAAGACACTTCACCTCAGCAAAGAGGGATATGTCAGATAGCACTGTGTGTAGTTTATTGACTGAGAGAAGCAAATGAGAATCAAAGAGAAAAACTTTTGATACTAAATGAGTAAGAATCTAATCTGCTGCCCATTGAACTTAATGTTCTTTTCTACTGATTTCAAATGGACATTGGTTAACATACAGAAAACCTCCTTGATTGTTAAAAGCAGCAAAAACATCACATTTACATTTCACCAATGGCATACAACTACATTCCTTTTGAAAAGCCTGTGTGATTAAAAAAATATACGGAGTGGAAAAATACTTTCCAATTTTCCTGGCCATCAATCAGCAGCAATTATAGAAATAAATATTTTAAACAGCGATGTTGGTATCATGCTCTACCTGCCCATCCCTTTCACATTTTTATTTCATTGGTGGTATTAATTTAGAGTTGTATTTTCAGCTCCAGGTAACCTATTTATGTGTCTGCTCAAAATCAGGCAGTCCCCATTTTTCTTCAGTTTTTTACTGCATGCACCTTGAATGATCTGGATGATTGTATGTAGTTAATTTACATTTTTACCTTGTTACCTTCTTCCTCTTTTTAAAAATAGATTCTTTGTTACATTACATTACAATGGAATACAATATGCTGATAAACCATTTCCAGTTCCTAGCCATTCAGCTATATAGAAATATTTTTGTCATCTTTAATATCATTGATGTTGCAATTCAGTTTCTAAGAAGCTTAAGAACGTATAAAGATACTCTACTCTTGCAGCATAGCATATAGGGAATACGTCTTCAATATATCAACTATGAAGTCACATAAGTTTCCTACAAAATTTTTCATGTATCCCAGAACGACAAACTCCTTTCCTATCAGGACACAACATACTAACCCCTCAGATAATACTCCTCTTTTGAAGCAGAAATACCTCTTTTACGTTTGACTTCTTTCAGGTTTACATGCCCCTTGGAGGTAAGCTAGCAAATTACACAGGAAAATTTATGTGATAAGTCAGTCATTTCTTATGCAAATATTATGTTCTGCTTCAGGGTGTATCCTTAAGCTGCATTAGATATTTACTTCAGTTTTTGAAAGTATTCCTTCTGCTAGAGCAAAATGGTACATCTCGTAGAAAGGAAATTATACTGAAAATTGTGATGAAATCTGTAGACTTTTTAAGAGGCATTATTGCTAGAATTGAGAAAAAATAAGATTCTACTGCGTAGCAATCTTCTACCCATTTCCAATTCCTATTGGGTCACTAAAAATCACAGCGATGAAAGAAACCAAGGAAGTTGGTTTCCAACTTCCAAGGAAGTTAATTTCCAAACCAAGCTCCTCAGATTATATTAGGTCTTCTGCCTGTTGGCGATATATGTGTTTAACCTTTTCTGACTCTATTCACGTTTACCTTCCCACCAACAGCCTCTGATCTTCATGATGTAAAGCAATATGAATTAATTCACTATCTCATCATATTTCTTACAGTAACTTGTATATGTTGTCCAATTAGCAATTGACTCATTTTCTTGACTACACATTTAACACAAATATTCAAAATGATGTGATTTTTTTACTTTGCTAACTGTATTCATAATTAATGCTGAGATCTCAGTATTAGCTCTCCTGAAATTGCAATGACCTGATTTTGAGTTCCTAAAGTTAAACGTTATGTGCCGATTTCAGATACACAGCCTTACCATTCTGGTTCACATCAAAGCATTAAAAAGGTCTCAAGGACACTATTCTGAAGCATGCAAAAGAAAGCCCTAGCTATACAGGCTTCCTTCCTGGAAAATAACACCTTTGAATTAGGTGGGAGATACACAAGAAACTTTTTTAGATGTTAGAGATTCATTATGCAACTGCTCAGATGTAGCCATTACCGTAACTGAAAATTCCAGCAGTTTTTGGCTTCAAGGCAAAAATTCAAGGTTACTTTAACATAGCTTTCTCTGTATTTGATAATACCTATTTTCTGCTAAGGAAAAATTAGTTTAGCACTCCTGCCTCACACTGCAATTATTTTTTTCATCAGTTAGAGCAGCTGCCAATTTACCACACTTTGTGACCTGTATTAACTTGGTTTAGAAGCCAATCTAACAGTAATAAGCGTTTCTGAGCAGGAAGAGCCTCGGTATTTCACTATTCAGGGGATGGAGAGAGACGATAACATCAACAGTACTTATCAGATAACAAATGTAAACCCCGTTCTGACTCAGTTCTCAAACAGCTATGAATGGATTAGTTTCCCCATAACACTTTACCTGAAAACTCTGTAAAACAAATAATGCGTCATGTGCATGGGAAAAAAAAAATAGTTTCTATTATTCATCTGTGTTTTCATTATAGGCATTTCACATTTCAAGTACGTCACATTTGACAGTACCACTGCACATAAATATATGATAGTGATGAAGCCAATACAGTAGAATCTGAGGATAACACAAAAGCAAATAAGCTGTAACCTGCACATATAATCGCATTTACAAAAGATAACCACTACTAAAGAGAAGTCAAGAAAAGAGAAACATCTATTCAGAAACAAAAATCATCCCTCTTTCTGAGCAATATTGTTGACTATATTATCTATAACAGCAATTAGTTTTGACCTTCCAGAAAACACTTTTAGACACATTGCTAGATAGCAAGTTAGAATTTTTATTTTCCTTAAGTTTCATCAGTAAAATACTGTGAATTTCATAGTTAAAAGCAAACTATGAGTAGCCAGAAGATGTATTTCTATATCAGCAGTAGTAGTAATTATTAGACTTTTTAACTAAAAAAGTCACATCTCTTCCTTTGTGAAAGCTAGGCAACTCCTATTTCTTTGGGAATTGACTTTGGGGTGAATACCCCTGGGAACCAAGAACTCAATGTTTCTACAAGTGCAAAACACAGTTCTTTCATCTCACTCTGTAGCACAAATAAATAGGTCTCACATTTAAAAATAACAACAGAAAACCATACCGAAGGAAAATATTCCACTGTAGGTCTAAGGAGAGGATACGGAAGCAAATAACCTGTGACAGATTTGGTTACTGAATGTACTACTGGGAAATGCTCAGATCCTGAGGTAATAAACGCATTACAAAAATTCATATAGAACAGAGTAGTCTAATTCAGATGCAAAGTACTGTGCCCAAAGCATCAGATGTTCCCTGGGGGCATATAATACAATGGTGATGAAAATAACTGAATAAAAGAAGAAAAAACACCACAAGTCAGAACAGTTGGCACTTCACACTGGAAGAGATTAAAGTGAAGGAGGTAGAAATGAAAATGACTCTGGACAGCTATGAGGACTAAAGTTCAGTCTGAACCACAATATCCCATGGGAGATAAGGTATGCCATAAGGTATAGTAAGATATATGTGAAGCATCTCAAGGAGTCTAGTGACAAGGAAGAAATATCCTGTATTTTCTCAGGGTTATGAAAAAAGCACACAATTTTGCAGATTGTGAATAGAAACTCATTTTTTTCCGAGAAGGAGATTCCAGTTCTAGTTTGCTTCTATTCTTTAACTGGTCTGTACAGATAGAGAAGAATACACTTATCAAAGGTCAAAAATATAGAAGCTATGCTTTACAACATAGACAGTTTTTGATAGAAAAGGCCCTGACAATGGCAGGTGTGCTCATATTCAAGGAGGGCCACCTCGTCAGTGAGGTGAGGTGACAAGGCCTGTCAGCATGGAGACACTTTGGTGTCTACAAGGCAGTTTGTTTGCATTGGTCACACCTGCTAAACTTCCTCCCTGACTGTACCTTCAAACAGGTGTAAAACCATAAGATAAAAAGAGCAGCTGAGGAAAAACATATCCTTTCACCAGAATGCTAATAAAGAGCCATCATTCCAGTCAAGCGATGTTTCTCTTGAGAAAATTATGGTACTAATACTGATCACATACACATGGAATGCAAACAGAAGTAGCATTGGTTACAATTGGTTCAGCTTTTGAGATAAAAAAGCTATATTAAAACACATGGGGACATTTTGATTGCTTTCCACTATGAAATATCTGCTTGTGTTTGTGTTTTCAGCTGTTCAAATATAGATGTTCACTCACATCTTTAAATGTGGAAAATACTATGGTTTAGGGGGAATAGATCATGATACATATTTTCAGATCAGTCTTACTACAGAAAGTCACTCATGTAGTGTTTTCATATTAGGGGTACGTGCCACTTCTGTAAAAGATCCAGATCTTTAATTAAAAGAGCGTTACAGAAATAAAATATCAGGAGTCATAAGTTAAAGTCACAATATAAATGTTGCAATTTCAAGTATCTCAAACTTATAATGAGCTCAGATCCAGGACTTCCACTCAGTTCTATTTATGGCTAAACTGAAGACCTTTTACATGATTCAGATCCCCACCGTCACTGCAGGCCAGGTGCCCAGGTCCAAGAGCTGCTTTGAGTGTATCGCAAATAAACACAGATAGAGAGTGTGGATTGGTTGAGAAGATGTGTCAAGAAAAGCAATTTATTTTATATACTGAAAATAAGAGATATATTTACAAATATATAAAATGGCTCAGGCTATTATTGACTGGTTACCTGGGGTAACCATTTTTACAGTACATTTGTATTTAGATTACATCTTTACAAAATGGTTCTTCTTTATGTATGACACATGCATGGAAGGGAGGATTCTATTCACTGAAAACTGGAGTTATTTGTGGCAACTCTAAGTGTTGCAGGTATCCCAGCAGAGATAATTCTTTTGTATTATTATTAAGAATGCATACATACATCAAGCTTCAGCTGCTTCTCTCAAGAGGGGTACTCGAATGCATGATAACACATTTTTCCTTAATAAAGAGTCTGTCCTTATCACACAAGAGCAAAACAGCAAGCAAAAATGCCAATGTTTCTGACTAAAAAGATAAATACATAGTGTTTTTCCTATTAATTTCATGTTCAGCTTTTCTACATGAAAATATTTTAGTGATCAATTACAATTTAATAGGTAGGATACCTATTAGAACTCTTCATTGTTATTACTCCAGTTCACTCTGTATGGCATTTCTAGTGTGCACCAATCAGTATTCTATGAAAGACTTTGCCTTACACAGCTACTGCATAAATACAGTATGTACAGAGTTACTCAAATTAATCCAGAGCAGAAAATTAATGTGCATCTCGTATCTTTGGTAAAACTGATCTGAAAATCAGTAGCATCTTCCCTAAAAGTAAGACACAGTTTCTTCTAGATAAGAGCATGAGGATGACAAAAGCTATTTTTATTTTAAGTAGCTTTCATAAACATAAAAGCTAAAGGTCTCAGTCTACAGATTCCTGGAGCTTGAAGAGCTCTGGTTTGGTAAAAACTATATTATGGAAAATATTACAGGCTCCTTGCTACAGAAGATACCACAGATGCAGAAAGCAGAAGATGTATTTTCACCTGAGCCAGCTCTGTGTGTATGCAGGAAAAGGCAAGGCCAGTCCTGGCCTTAGAGCAGCAACTAAAGTGACCTAAGCTATACTGCTACAGTGCCAGTAAAGATATTATCTTTCCATACTCTTTGACTTGACCTAAATATTGCCCATGGCTTCCTATTAGTAGGCTGTTTCTTCCATCTGAACAAGAACATTGTATCTCAAAACCTCTTATTGCAGAAGCATAGTATTTGCAATTTGGAAGTTCTCAGTTTATTTCATTGCCAAAATCAAATAAAATCTGATGTTTATGGAGAGTTTTTCATTCAGATAAATGCTTTCACTTGGTAGAAAGTAGGAGTCTGACGTAAGTGACCTGTATTATTCTTCATGCAGTGCCACACAAGTTCGACAATGCAACGGTAGCTGCATAAATTTGCATCTACCAAATTTCAGAGTGGATATTTTTGCTCTAAATGTGTTCCTATTTGTCAGTATAGTATCTGTAACTGTCTAAAAAAAATTTAGACTTGTAAGACAAAGCTGTACTCTTGTCAGGAACACACCTGCACACACCCAAAAAATAGCATTTACGAATAGCAGTTAATCTCGGTGTGGGAGGCGAATCACTTAATGTCAATATGTGCAAGAGTTCTGTAAAAACATATTCATATTTGTTAAAGCCCATATAATTCTCAATTTTCAAGCTGAAAGAAAAAGAAATAACTGAAGTAGCTTAAATACATTTTTATGGGACATTTCACAATCGTGTCTTTCATAAACGTAGCACAAGATTTTCATTTGTGGGTAAAAAGAAATGCATAGACATGATCAGGGATCACATAGAATTAGAAAGCAACAAAAAGGTGGTGGAGGTGTACAACAAAAAAATCCTTACACAAACAATTCAAAGTAAAAAAGAGGTTAATTCTCTGGAAAAAGTACTGCTAATTCAGAGATCTAGTACAGTAAATCCTCTGTATTAAAGGGTTTATTGCAATATTAATCACAAGACATTTACTGATGGTCCAATATTTATATTTTCTTTGCTCATAAATAGACTATATTTCTATTAAGAATTGACTGATGAACATAAACAGTGGTGTCAATAAAGGATGTTTCATTTCAGGTAAAGAACGCATTGTTAACTTCATGTATTTCCAAGAAATAATACCTGCAGTTACATTTGGATGCCTTTTCTTAAGTGTTTTATAAAAGAATCACCATTTATCTGATGCAAATTAAACTAATAGACACTATTGACTTTTACAGAATTGAAGATTATAAAGAATTGAAGCACTAGGGGAAAACCATACAGAACAAAGATACCTAGTGGCTTCCTTAGGGAAAGCCTATTATTTTTGAACATAAAAATTTTTCAGGTCTTTCAAGTCAGAGATACAAAGTGGTACAAGTCTTTCACACAGCTGGAATTTCAATATTAGACCATCAGAACTGCAGAGATAGTTTAATTACTGGTCTGAGTACAATCCTTTCTGGCTCGCACATAAAATTTTCACATCTCAGGATTCTTCCTAAAAGTGATAGACAGGTGTTAATGAGAATCCTTTATGTTATCATGTTAACTGATTTAGTCAAATAATTTAACGATGTCATACCATGCAGACAGTGAGCTATCTGGGCAGACACGTTTTACTGTTTTTCTGTATAGTGGTGAGCAAAATGAAACTTAAATTTTAACTAGCAAATGTTTGTATTCTTTATTGTTCAGTTAATAATTCTACACATATTTCAGGTTATTTACAACTACTTTATAGCCTAGTTAAGGGATTTTTTTTCCACAGGTTTCTTTTTGATGTCTAAGCTGGAACCAGTGGCAGCTATACAGGTTGCTAACAGTTTTGAAGCTACAACTAATTTCCTCGCTTTCTTAGTGTTTTAACAGGAAGAAATTGCAATTACACCTGACTATCCTCAGCATTATCTTCAAAGATAATCTGTCAGACATCGTTGTGATATCTTTTGGGAACAAAGCATAAAATACTTCACAACAGTGATGAAATGAACACTTCAAAGTGGGTGCTTAAGGTGCCCAGATAAAAGACAGAGTAATGTCTACTAATATTCAGAAACAAGTGGGTACACAGATGACTGCTGTTTCTTTCCTTCATGTGAATCTATTTTGTATGAATATTACTATTATTAGCAGTTCTCTGTATATAGTATAAATCATATATCCCTGCTTGCTAAAGCAGGGATATGCAACAATTACCCCTCCCTCCTATCTGATTTGGGCCTTAGTGCCAACACTCACAGCTTCAAGAAGCCACATTACTGGATGGCTCAGTCTTCATGTCTTATTCCTGTTTAGTTTGTCTTCTAATATCACCAATGAAGTGGGAAGTATGATGATTTCACTTTTTGTAATTTGGAAGCAAGACCAGCAAAATCTAGCTTCAGATTGACAATTAATTTCTCTTAGAGCAGGCTATGCAACGCAATTATGCTGTATTTCAGCCATGGCACACTTAGCTGAAGCTCACACACATTGAACTATCCTAGCCTAAAACAATAAAGCATTCATATGCTGTTAAAAGTCTTTTTAGTTCTCTCTCTATATCTATCAAAAACTTGATATCACTGGATGCCAAACAGCGCAGGGTTAGGATTACTATTTACAAAGCTATTGGTGTCTGCTCTGCTGCACCATCACCATGTCTGAAATGATAATTTAAAAAAGTGAAAAAAGAAAGAAAAAAGTTTATTATATAAAAAAATGTGGGTTATAGAAAACTGGTTTCCTCAAGGAGAAAACACAGCCCTGAAGGTTACAGCTCTGAAGGTTGCTTTCTACTGCCTTTGCTTTTCAAATGTGATAAAGTCCTTTTACAAGCACCCCAGTCAGAGTTTACAACCTTCTCCCAGGGATTGTAAATCCACTGCTTTTCTCCTCTAAATTTTTAACGGATATCATTGTTTCCTCAAATTGCACACAAGGGGATTGAAAGAATTAAGATTATTCTCAAGTACATCAAATTCATTTTCAAGGGCCTTTATGACACAAAAAACTGCATCAAGGGATGTTTAATAGGCACAACAGATTCAGTCCTGAAAGGTGAGAGCGCACTGCATCAGTGGATAAGCAAAGTTAACCAAAATTTACAACGGAAATAAGCTGAAACAAAGATGTGTTGCTGAAGGAGTCACTGCTTAATGCAACATCAAGCCATACATTAATAGTAATATAACACAAAATAGTTACCTTTATTTAACCCTCTAAGTAAAACATTGACCTGAGCTGAATGTCTTTGAGAAGTAGCAGAACAGAGATGGTGTCTGTGAGGACAAGTTCGCTTGCTGATCCCTCTGTACAGACACTAGAATTGCAAAAAACATTCCATAAAGTACAGGGAACAGGCTGGGTTTTGAGGTAAGAGAACCCCTTCTAGAGAAAATCAAAAAGTGGGAAATCCTTGGGTCACCCGCACATTAGAAGATTAACCCTCATCACAAGAATCTATCAGAAGCTAGTTTTTTAAACAAATCCAGCTAGCTAACATGCTACTTAAAAACATCTTGACTTTCCACTACGATTTAAAGAGTAAGCTAGAGCCTTACATTCACATCTGCTTAATTGGGTCAGAAGCATATCCTATGACTGTATTTGAGTATTTCCCACTGTCAAATATTACATGAGAATACTCAGCTAGAAAGATTGGAGTGTGAGGCCTTCCATGCAGCATGGCCCTAGTTTTACATATAAAAATGTACATTAAGAGTAACTTTTTTTTCATTAGTAGTAAAATTTTCAGTAGAAAAAAAGTAAAGCATTTACTTGTTGCCCAGAGGAAGGCAGTAGTAAAGACAGGCTTCACTTTATCGTTACATTGAAAGCAAATACCAGGGAGATGTGCAAGAAAGCGGGAGTATTACGACGTATTTACTTAGGCAGCCTGTGTCAGCAGTTCCATGGTGTGGATGCTATGGTGTGTATAGAGAGAAGGAAAATTTGATGCTAATTTAATAAAAAATTATAAACAGCTCTGTCAGGTTGAGTGAAAAAAAAATGGGAAGCTTAACATCAGTACCCAGGAAATAACAAATAAGCTTCACTACTAGGCGAGTGAGAAAGGACCTGCAGCCTTTGATTCAATCCCCTACACTGCTGACAAATATTAAATGTAGTCTTTCCCTTAAATACATCAAATCCATCTTTATACAGCATACAGTGCTCAACTTCTCAGATCCTGGTGGCAAGATTGTTCCTCAGAACTTCAGATGTCATTTCTCATGGCTAGAAACAGTCTGCTCATTTCCAGCTCTGCTGTGCTCTGTGAGCATCAGCTCTTTATGGAGCCACCACTCCATGTTAGCTGCCAGTATTTCTGCAACCAGTGTTAGACAGCACAGCTCCTCTCCACTCTGGTCTGAAATCAGTTTTCCAGAATTATACAGAGTATTTCAGGTAAGAACATAACTAGGCTTTCAACACTGGTAGTTTCAGTTTGTTTCAGTTCCATCCACCTACTCAAAACATCATCTGACACACAATAAGGTCACAGTGGGTTTGTTCATGTTCTTGGCACACTTATGGCTCCCAGTCATCTGGGATGCATAAATGTACATTCAGATAATCCACTTGACATCAAATGATGAGAACCTCCAGTTTGTAGAACTGTTTGTTGTACAGTTGAAGAGCTTGTGATTAAACCTTGAATGTGCCTTAATACCTAGTGTTATTAAATTCCCTTTTCTTTCTATAATGTCACTAAACAAAATAATTTGTTTTTTCATGTGTGAAATCCTAACAAAGCCTTCCAGTTTGCTTTTTTATTTGCCCCTGGGCAATTTCATCACCATAATATTTTACTACTTCTTGCAACCACTCCAACACAGATCTGTAAGGAACTCCTCCAGTTTGGTAAGTCCCCCTCCATATACCTCATCATCTGCTTTCCAAGCAGCTCTTCAGTCACGTTATATTTTCCTCCTGCTCCTCTTTTAATTCCATATACCTGATTTCCCAGGTGATGGCATATCAAAAGCTTTACTGAAGTCCAGAAGTGTTTCTTTCAAGCTTTTGGTGCCAGAGTACATTTCAAGCCGGTAAAAAACTTTGCCACAGAGAGGCTACTTCTCAAAGAGAACACATTGAAGATATACTGGAAAGCACATACGTACAACTTTGATTTTGCTTTCCAAGGGAATTTAAATATATAAAAATGTTTCCTAGTTTTACATGCACATTATTTCATATTCTTCATTACTCACAATTAAAGATTAGACTGGGTGGAAATGGATTCTGTGCTACCTTTACACTACTGAAGTCTTGCATATGTATGTGTGCATGCAATAACAATGACAGATCAAGGGGAAAAAGCGGTTTGTTTTGCTTAAGAATCCTAGTGGAACGAGGCAAATAGTGTTATCATTCAGCTGCTTAACCCTAGTGCTTCTTCCTAGAACTTTTCACAGCTTCATTCCTGTCTGGCTTCCTGCTACTTATATCCGTCTTATATTTCTGCTGGCATATTTGTAAATATACAGAATATACATGTGGCAAACTGAAGTTAAATATGTTAAAACCTTAGTAAATATTATGTGTCATATTTCTGACTGAAGAAAGGAACAAAAATTTCTTAGAACAATTCTGTCTTCCTCCTGCTGGAGCATTTGTACAGTGACTAAATATATTTCCCTCTGTTTTTAATTCCCCTAGTAAGATTGACAACTTTATAAAATATGCATGTGTAAAAGCATTTTCTTTTACTATTCTGGAAAGCAAGATTAGTGATCCTTATACTCTCTATTTTTAATGATTCTAAAACAATAGTGATGGATGTCGTGTGTATTTAATATCTCAGAAAAAATCTGCCTTATATTTACAGATATCATATTGTAAAATGAGGTCTGACTATTCTGCCTTTCAAAAGAAATGATAAAGCATTTGGAAGTAGGAGGCTTTTTAAAGTTAACTAAACAACCTTTGTGTTCATGTTCGAAGCCATCAGCTTTCACTTCAGTGGTCAAATTGCATTACATATCTTTATTTCCTTTCAAACATATGGATCTATTTCTTTGTCCAAATCATCCAGAACTACTAGTTATAGAACTAGTGTATATATGCATCTATCTCTCTATACACATACACCCCCCGGGTATGAATCTCACACCAAGATGATGAAGAGTTCATTCTATACTACAAGCAAGAGTTAAGATGCCACATGACCTCTGAACAGTGGATACTGTCATGAGCTTCTGTGGAGTCTGACACAACACATCTGAAACACATTTCTGTTCTCATGGAAGTCCAGCAAATCTCTGTGTCTTTTATACAGAAGAACAATGATTTGCACTGATTAGATTTAAAGCCTGTCATTTGTTTAAAGAGTGACACTGTGTTGGTTATGACACAGTATTGCCTGATGCAAAGCAAACCTGGAAGCCATTTTGAAAGGATAGCAAAATCCAGAAGTGGAAATTCCAGAGAGCAGGAGCAGGACAAGCCGTGTATTAATACAAGCATTATATTTGCCCCACCTCAAAAATTTACTGCCTCTTTGTATCACAAAAAAGATCTTAGATTTTCCACCTTCTTTTCTCGGATTAACAGAAAACAAAATACTTAACTCAGTTACAGAGGAAACCAGTAAACTATGAACAAATGAATATGTCACACCATTAATATTCCTAAACCCAGGATAAAATCATAGAATCATAGGTTGGAAAAGACCTCTAAGATCATCAGGTCTAATCATCAACCCAACAGCACCATGCCTGCTAAGCCATGTCCTGAAGTGCCATATCTACACGTTTTTTGAACACCTCCAGGGATGGTTACTCCACAGCTTCCCTGGGCAGCCTGTTCCAATACCTGACCACTCTTTCAGTACAGAAATTTTTCCCAATATCCAATCTAAACCTCCCCTGATGCAACTTGAGGCCATTTCCTTTTTTCCTATCACTTGTTACTTGGGAGAAGAGACCAACACCTGTCTCACCATGACCTCCTTTCAGGTAGTTGTAGAGAGCAATAAGGTGCCCCCTCAGCCTCCTCTTCTCCACACTAAACAGCCCCAGCTCCCTCAGCCACTCCTCATAAGACTTGTTCTCTAGACCCCTCACCAGCCTCGTTGCCCTTCTCTGGACATGCTCCAGCACCAGAATGCTCTTCTTGTAGTGAGGGGCCCAAAACTGAACACGAGACTCGAGGTGCGGCCTCACCAGTGCCAAGTACAGGGGCATGATCACCTCCCTACTGCTGGCCACACTATTCCTGATACAAGCCAGGTTGCTGTTTGCCTTCTTGGCCACCTGGGCACACTGCTGGCTCATGTTCAGCCGGCTGTCAACCAACGCCTCTTAATTACATATAAAATCAATGGGACAGATTACAGAATTTTTATTATCTCTGCTACTGTACTGCAACAGAGGACCTATTCTTTCCAATCAGATGAAAAAAGCAGTGAATTTAAGCATTGCAAAAACCAGAGCGACTATCCCATCCCAATTTACAGCCTCTGAGACTACGTGGATCGCTATCTGCAGTGCTGCATCAACCTGGACCAGTAAGGCCTGTATCGCTTTTGAAATAAGACCCCTGATTTTAGTGTTGACATTTAGGTTTAGATATCAAATTCTGGGTACTGTGGTTTGAAATTACGGCAAACTCCTTTTTTCAGCCTGGTGGACTCTAGATCTATGAGAAATCAGTTCTCACTCCTCTTCCTTTGCACTCTAGTTCACAAACTCCTCTCTTTTTACTTGTGTTCATTTTTTTTTTCTTTAGGTGTCTTCTATTTCTTCCTTACTTGTTATTCAGTTGCTTATTCTCGATTTTTCTTCTCTTTCGTCTCATTAGTTCCTTATCCACTTACTATTCAGTTGCTTATTTCAAAGAATTTTACAATCCATGCTAGTCTGCTCACGTTTTCTCAGTGTTGTGCAGTCACAACAGAAAACATTTTCTCCTCATGGCTTAAATTTATCAAAATAACTGCTTAGTTTTCAAGTGCTTGGCCTAGGATCTCTTCTAATTTATATTCCAGCAAGAAATAAAAAATTTTGGATTTCTTACCTTGCGTGTGACTTGTGACACAGTTTACATAGAGAAGAGCTGAGATCATGAAGCCAAGACTTCTGGCCCCTGATTATAAGCTCATTGCCTATCATTCAAAGCACTTGTATAATGTAACGTTGCAATAGTTGTATAGTTGTAAATTGTAATAGTTTGTTCTATCATCCCCTCCTGTTGTCTGGGGATCCTAGTAAGGATCTGGCAAGAGAGGCTCATTTCTCTTAACTCGTTCACCTGATATCACCAGTTCGTAAACTGAAGCATCCTCTTTAGAGGACAGCCCACAATACATAGAATCACAGAATCACAGAATGGTAAGGGTTGGAAGGGACCTCTGTGGGTCATCTAGTCCAACCCTCCTGCCGAAGCAGGGTCACCTACAGCAGGCTGCACAGGACCACGTCCAGGCGG
>Ga0065711_1008248_pt1 | contig 25197 bp, 21 predicted proteins | sample Hoacrofraction12_FD_59098 | JGI IMG/M metagenome (GOLD analysis project Ga0065711, IMG submission 59098) | Hoatzin crop microbial communities from Cojedes, Venezuela - Epithelial fraction 12 v2 (version 2) | ecosystem: Host-associated > Birds > Digestive system > Esophagus > Crop | place...
TTCCTTTCCTTTCCTTTCCTTTCCTTTCCTTTCCTTTCCTTTCCTTTCCTTTCCTTTCCTTTCCTTTCCTTTCCTTTCCTTTCCTTTCCTTTCCTTTTCCTTTTCCTTTTCCTTTTTCCTTTTTCCTTTTTCCTTTCCTTTTTCCTTTCCCTTTCCTTCTTTCCTTCTCTCTCAAGTAATCAACAAAAGACACTCCTAGCTACACCGTAACGCCACACTCCGCCGTGTCATACCAATCTTTTGGCAGAAGAGTTGGTCTTCTTGTTTTCTGTTTGCAGCCTTTGATGATGAGGTGCTGGAACCCGGGGCCTTGCTTTGGCACGGGCTGGTTAGCTGGGTGATTGCAGCGGGTGGGTCAGTCTTTGCCTGGGAGCGGGGACGGGGCAGCAGCAGAAGGGACTGTGCAGGGTCCCATTGCCCATGGGTCCCTAGGGCATCTTCTGCCCACAGGACCCTTTGCTGCATCACGGCTCAACACTGCAGCACAGCACCCTCCAGACCCAGCTGCAGACTGCAGCTCTCCAGGGACAGCTTGCTAGCAGATTTATTTAATCTCTTTCCACATTCTCTGCTCTCCATCCGAGACTCTGCAAGTCCCAAGAGTCCTAAGGAAGCCACAAAGCCCCCTCTTCCATCATCCTTGCATCACTAAATTCAGATATCTCTACCTGTTTGCTTTGTTTAGCTCCACATTACTCTACAAAATGAGACCAATATTTCACCAAGACCTCATACTTCTGATCAAATTACTGCAGGCTGGGACCTCATATAGTTGTCCTGTTCAATGTTTATTGCGAAGAGGCTTGGTTGCAGTGACTCTTCACCGAGGGCATATTTAGCACAGCTCTGTTTCCTTTTTATCACAAAACTATGGAGAAAAGGTTTCATTACCTTGTAATGTTCAAGATGCAGTGAAACATTTACCTAAAACAACCAGAATGCTCAGAGGGAACGGCACTGACAACAAGCATCAACGAGCCCTGCTCGGTTTGCTGCCTCCTCTAACTCCCGGTCCCTGGCAGCAGACAGCTCACTCTTTGCACTTTCTTAGGATCAGTAATATAGCAATTACACCGTTCTTAAGGACAGAAAGAAAATGCCATGTTGTAGCAGAAAGGGGGGGTATCTGGATTTGATATCTGGCTGTAGCTCTGTGCTCCAGTCCGCTGAAAGCGTTTCCATGAGTGCCCCTCTGTGGACCTGCTGATGGAGGTCCTGTTCGCAGGGCATTTCGGCTTCGTCCCCGCCTTGCAAACCTGCAGCAGGGTTTTGCGAAGTTATTATAAACACGTTAATTGCTTCTGGTGCTTTCCACCCTGTGAAAACCAGTGTGCATAAGCTGCTGAGCCTCCCAGGTCATGTCCACATCTCATAAACACTGGAGACAGTCAGAGAATAAGGTTTTTCACCCATGCTACCCGGGCATCTCCCGGCTGACCGCTTCGCCCTGACCTCCAGCTGCCCTTGCCTCCCCGCCCGGCTTGGACCTCGCTGAACCACTGCAGGGCAATTTGGGAAAACAACGCAGCATCTCTGCACAGTTTTGCCGCACTCGAAGTCAGGGTGGACTCGAGATCCTTGTTCAGGGCAAAGCAGGGAACACAGATTTTATTTGTGCCCTTGTGTGTGACAGGAAACTTGCAGGGCTGAGCTTTGTGGCTATTGCTTGGTCTCCAAGGCCACAAGCATTGCTCTACCCAGTGCCTGTCCTTGTCCTAATGTCCCTGGGAGCATCTTTTTTTCCATGTTTTGTGCCTCATGCATCATGTAGGGCCCCAGATGGGACTGCCAAGTGCTCATGCCAAGCAAGGGGCAACGGGCACAAACTGAAGCAGAGGAAGTTCCGCCTGAATATGAGGAAGAATTTCTTCCCTCTGAGGGTGACGGAGCCCTGGCCCAGGCTGCCCAGGGAGGTGGTGGAGTCTCCTTCTCTGGAGATATTCAAGACCTGCCTGGACAAGTTCCTCTACAGCCTGCTGTAGGTGACCCTGCTTCGGCAGGAGGGTTGGACTAGATGACCCACAGAGGTCCCTTCCAACCCCTACCATCCTGTGATTCTGTGATTCTATGCCACCTAGTTCAAAATAAAAACCTATACAATCCCGATTCCCATATTTGAGCTGGGGGTGGGAAAAAATTGCTCTTCCTGGCTTCAGTCTGGGTTTGTTTTCAGTCAAATGAACTCAGTGCCCACACACTTCTCAAAGCAAATCGAACAAGACAGATGTACATGCAACCCCCTTCTTCTTCTCTGAGACGCTCCCCGGGAACGACCGGCCCGTCACCGGCCGATTGCATTGCAGACCAGACTGCTGCTCTGCAAAGTCAACACCCCCGACAGTGTAATGGATTTCCTTCCTTTATCTTTCTAGGTGCAGCCCATATTTTATCGCCCCTCTCCTGCTCCATGGGAGCTTTAAGTGGGTCAGGGATCGGCAGTCCGCTGGGCGTTTTAATCAAGCAGTGATTTGCCTGCCTGCCGCTCGCATGTCAGAGTGTGGGCACAGGCATCGGAGGAGAGCAACAAAGAGCAAATAAAGGAGACAAAATGATACGCGGTAATTAAGTTATTCTTCATCTTCGAGATTGCTGCTGAGGACAAGATTGGTACAATGAGCCTGAGGCGCTTCCTCCCTTCACTCCTCTCCATCTCAATGCCTGTGACATGGAAGATGAATATGCAGCATTTTCTATTTGTGCTACTAAAACGCCCATTAAATGCCAGCAGGGAAAAACGATACATAAATACCAGAATCCTGCTTGAGAGAGAGAGAAAGAGCATCCCTCCTTCATTGGGAGAGCAAGCTGCCTTCGGCTGGGGAAGGGGCTGGCGAGGTCTGGCGATGGGCAGAGCTCCTGCCAAAAGACAGGGAGGTGTTAGTTTGGTTTTGTCTCTGCAGACCTGGTAACTTACTCACTACATGTCTGAACTCCATTTTCCAACCAAGAGATGCTGTAAAGGGTTTGTATTTATGTTTAATGGCCTCTTGCCCCTGACCTGGTGCAAGGCCAGAAGTGTTACAGACACTGAGACAGCCTGAGCTCCAGTGGCCTTTAGCTGGTGCCCAGCAAACTCGAGCCCTCTGATGCAGATCCCCTCCTTTACGTCACTGCAAAAGGCTCCCTGCGATGGGATGGGATCATCTGGGATATCATTGTACCCCAGATGGGACAGGCAAACATCCTCCCATGGACACCAAGGAGGTCCTGCCCTTGATGGAGTACCATTACAGCACTGCTCCAATGTCAGAATCCCAGGCGAGATTTGGGGAAAAGAAAAAACCAACTAACCAAAAAAAAAAACCCCTCGTGCTTTGGAGTGGGTCCTGGCCAAGTGGCTCTCTCCTAGAGAGCACGAGACGGATTCTCTTGCGGGGTCAGCCAGCGGTGGGAGGCAATCTCACCAAGCAACGCTGCTCTTCAGCCACTTCCTTTGGAGATACATTCTTGGCTGTCCGCCCCTTGCCCCCCTCCTCCTTATAATCCCATTAAGACCATCTGCGTTTTGCAGCTGGCGGGAGCTTGTCTCCAGCACCAGCACCGGGGCTGACTATCTCCAGCCTCACACCTTGCAGGCAACACCAGTTGCCAGCAGACACTCATTTCCACCCGCGGTAATCTTGGCAATATCTAAATAAAGAGAGCTGCCGGTGAGAGCTCCCGAGGAAGCCATCGGAGAGAAGATAAGCAGGGACTCCGTCGCCGATGCGTAATGCCAGGTTTCAAGCAAGGAGGGGAGATTAGGATCGTTGTGTTATCTGCTGTTATCTAATTCAAGGAAATAACCATGTGCACGGCATCTATTATCAAATGCACAGAACTCCTCCAAAAATGATATTAAGCCAGGAACTTCACAGTTCCAGCTGCCACTTCATCTTTAATTCACTTCCCCACCCCCACGCACTCCTGGATTGCTGAAATCTCGGAGCAGTGGGTGGCCGGGCTGCCATATGTGCTCCATAAAGCTAGGTGAGTTACAGGGTGGGAGAAGAGCCTTTAATTCTGCAGCACTATGTTTTTTTCTGATTAAGCAATAAGCAATGTTATTTTAACCACATCTTTTTCCCTTTTTTTTTTTTTTACGCTGTCCACAGAGAGGGGAGGGAGGCCAGGCATGGCTGTATGATGTGGGGTTTGGAATACACTGGTGTTACTGGTCTTGCGCTGGGGATTGGCATGGACCGGGTGCTCTGCACCACATGGATGCAGTCCCTGCTCTGGCACGTTCATCACTTCAATAAACAGGGGAGGAAAACCAGACCCTGGGAGCAGAGACAAAGTGACTTTCTCATGGCGATGCAGCAGGTGGAGGACAGCGGCGGGGAGGGAAGCCAGGCGAGCTGGCTTGCAGCGCCTGGTTGCTGCACTCCACCCGCTCGCCTCCCTGGGTGATGCACGGCCTGTACCGATTTTAATCTCCCATTTGTGATCCAGCAGGGAAGGATTTTTTTAATGGCAGGGGAATGGATGTCGTGTTTAAGCATCATCTCTAGTGACTTTTCAGCCTGACACGGCAAAGATTTAACACTGCAGCTAGACCACCTCTGTGGGAACCTATAAAAATGCCTGCACAGCATAGTTTCTCAGCAGAAAAAAAAAAGATGAAATTTTTAATGGGGGTGATGTTTCTGTTCATTGTCACTAGAGACTGAAGCCTTAGTCTTGGAAGCTGCTGTTTAACTAGAGATGTAAATTTAAGGTTTATATCCAGCATGGTAGGGAAGAGATACCTCCTTATGGGAATTGACTGCTAAAGGCACGGCATCACACCACCGAACAACGGAGCTTACTATTATGTTTATACAAGGCTCATTATGTTCAGATCAAGGTTCTGGAATAATAACACCTTGGCATCACTGATAACAGAGTTGATGGACGGGGGGACATGAGGTCCCAGTACATGGCTCGGGCACATCCTCTTGCCGTCCTAAGCCTGTGATTTTCCATGGTCCTGAGGGGTCAGGCAGGAGTAGGGTTCATTTGGGCCTGATCCTAATGACGTGCAGTGATAGATCGTCCTTATCCCACAGCAATTAGACCCTAAATAGTACAGGCTGGTGTCCAGCAAACTCGAGCCCTCTGATGCAGATCTCCTCCTTTACATCACTGCAGAAGGCTCCCTGCGATGGGACGGGTGATCTGGGATGTCATTGTACCCCAGCTGGGACAGGCAAACGTCCTCCCATGGACACAGGCAAAGGGAGGTTCATGGTTTCTTGGTGGATCCAGGCTGAATGGGTGCAGTGGTGGGTCCTGGCACTGCCCCACTGAGGGCATGGACATGAAAACCATCTGGAAACCGGATCCAGGGGGCTTCGGAAGTGATGCTGGTGTCTTTGTTCAGTTCTCAGCCACTGCCTGGTAGACACAAAAGAGCAGACAATTCCTTTCCAGACCTATTTGTTCTGAGTCTATGGGGTGAAGTAGCTGGGAGTAGGGTTGGACCTGGGGTTTCAGATCTGGTTTTAGTGCCCCATAAAGCTTTTGTTGCTTAACTTCCTATGCATTGAGATCTTCCCATCACACACAAAAGATGCCTATGAGCCTTTACAGTGCAGAAAATAAACACCCTGGGAGACACAGACAAAGCCTGTGAATGGGTGCCCATGCCAGGCAACCCTCTGGTAACCCTTCTCCATCATGAGCATGAGGTGAAGTACAAATCTCTGCCCAACACTGGCACATGTGGCCAAGGGTGCTTGTGGGGTGTGCCACCCAGATCACCCACCCAGCCTCAGCCAAATCACCTACCTGAGCCTTACAGCCATGACGTGCCACATCGTGAAAACCCCACAGTGCACGAGGGCAGCGAAAGGACCCTGTGACAAACAGCACCAGGGTCCCTCTCTCATTGCTTGACTCCATCAAGGTGGGACAGCCAGATCCACTGCTCGGGCTCCATGTGTAAGCCACAGGAGCAACACTCAGGCAGCAGTTTTGGGATCTCTTTCATGATCTTTCTCCAGAGATGGCTTACGTGGAAATTTCCAATTATTCAGCTGATGCACAAACTGCCACTGCTACAGCAGCTGCGTGCTCGTCCTCGGTTTAGGCTGCTGCAAGGACATCAGATTTGGGCTCAGATTCCCCCACTGAGTCCTGGGCAGTTGCTTGTGCCAGTTTAAGGTCACGGTCCTCATTTTCAATGCAGTTCATGGCTCCAGCTCCAGCTTACATCAAAGAGTGGATTTTGATCTGTGAAAAACCATGACAGCCATGCTCCTTCGCGACAAGGCAGCTCGCAAAGCCAAGAAGGGAAGGTGACACAGCTGGGGACAGAGAGCTCTCTGTGGAGGGGACCTGGAAACCTTCCCAAAGCAGTGAGGTGATCCAAATGGCTAACTGCAAGCAGGAAAACTACAAAGCCTTTCTCTTGGAAAATGTGAGAGCAATACTGAGGACCAGCACTCCTCACTTCAGCTGATACATCCAAAGCATTAAAAAAAACCCCAAAATATTCACAAATATGGACCTGAAGGAGGGGGGAAAAAAAAAAATCACCAATTTCTCCAGGGAGTCCCCTAGAGACAAGGGGTGTTTGCACCGTCGCTGGTTAGACAGGGAGCTTTGCCAGTTAGATTAGCTCTCCTGGATCTGCAAAGAGTTGGTGCAGAGAGAGAGAGTGGCACCATCAATAGAGAAAATGAAAAATGAAACAACCAAAAACCCCTCCCTCCCAGCTGGGTCAGCACAGAGCGCCTGTATCGCTGCCCGAGAGGCGGCTCCTTTGATGTCAGCCGTCCTGCTTGCTTTCTCTTTTCCAGCTAAACATCTAAATGGAAATTCATGTTGACCCTCAGAAAGAATATTTTCACTTCAAAAAGGTCCAGAAGGGTGATTTCAAAAGTTTCAGCGTTTTCCTGTTTTCGAAGGAGGAGATACGCAGAGATCGACTCTTTGCTGTGAACGGTTCCGATGTTGGAAACCCGGTGACTTCTACAGGGAGGGAAAGGACGGGTCGCGACAAACTCCCTGAGCGTCTCCGCTCCCTTCCTCCCAAAGCCTGCTCCGTCCTCCCCGCTCCCTCGGCAGTGGCTCCAGCCTGGGGTGAGGCATGGCACAGCGAGGCAGAGCCAAAGTCCGGCAGCAGAGACAAGAAAAGGGCTGTTGTACATCACCAAAGCACAAAGGGTGAATAAGCAGACGCTCACTGCTGTGGAAATGATAGAGTAGCTAAGCAGGGGGACGGATCTGGCACACCTGGGACATGGCAAAGCAATGAAACCAGGGAGCATAATTAAAACCAAATTACCCAAGGTTTTATTTATTATTTGTGGACTGCAACAGACACAAATAATAAAAAATGCAGCCTCTCAGCCAAATTGCTTTCTGACCAGAATAATGTTTCTTTTTTTTTTTTTTCTCCTGGACTATTTACAAGTGATGAATAAAATCCAGGAAGGCCAGCCTGCAGCGTGACACAGAGCAGCTCGGGGAGACAGGAAGCCCTCTGAGGGCAGAGGAATACCTTGCAGCACTGAATTTCACAGATTTGGGGGAGAAAAAAAAAAAAAAGAAAAAAAAATCCATTTTGTTTCCCCACTTCTTTCTTCTCCTTCCCTCACCAAACACAAACAAGCTTCATGCTCCTATTTTGGGTCATCTGGTGTTGATTCACACGCGGCATCACTCCGCAGCACTGCAGACTTTCAGAGTTTGCACCTAACACGCGGGTCAGGAGCATTCACATTTGCTACCAACTACCTACTTTACTTTTCAAAAATGGACTCAGCAAGTGATGTGAAAACAACCATTAATGCCTAAAACTTATTGAGAGGTGTAACAATCGAGAAAAAAACAGTTTTTACAAAAAAAAAAAAAAAAGAAAAAGGAAAAAGAAAAGAGTCAGAGCTATTGAAAACTAGGCTTTACCTATTAACTCTTGAAAATTGTCCAAACCATGACAAAAACAAGATAGCACAGAGTGGGTGTTTGTTCTTGCTAAGTAATCATTGCTACATTATGTTAGTTTTTATGGTTAATTGCTAGATGATGCTTCTGAATATGGATTTTTGGATGTGGGGAGAAGAAATCAACATTCCTTCCCTGCCTTGAAGAAGCCACAATTATGAGGGTTGTTTTTTTTTTTTTTGCTGCCTAGAAGAAGAAACATAAAACAATCCCAGCAAAATGGTGCTGGTGAGGAGAGGGTGGTGCTGGTTGTAACAGGCAGTTGCTCCCGACTGCTGGATTCATGCCATTTTGACCATTTTGTTTTGTGATGCTGTTTTGGGACTTACTCCCTTGTCGTCGTACTCTCCCATCTGGGGTGAGCCTGGAAACAACCCTGGAGCTGAAGAACGTTCCTACATCCTCTTCCTCACCTATCTGTCCAACACACCAGCGAGCTCCTTTTCTCTCCATACCCTGGGTCCAACACTGTTGTGGTCCTTCGAACTCTGCCACCGAGGAGTAATTGGCTTGCTCCTGCATCACCGCGTGAGGGAGGGGGGAAATCCCTGCCAGAAGTTGCCGTTTTAGAGTCATTTTGCCCTGCCCTAATCCTCACATCGGTAGATGAGAAACTAGAGGATGAACCAAAGCTGAATGAAAACAACAGGCCTAAATCTGAAAAATTAAAGACCTAGCAGTGTTGTTGTGTGTTCAGTGTGCTGGACATTGGCCCAGAGGTGACTGCAGTCCCAAGGGACCCCATCCTATGTCAAACCAGGGTTAGGATCCTCCAGGGTTGTTTCCTCTTCGGTGGTTTCCAAAGCCCAGCGAGTGACAAGATCCTCTGTGACTTGATCTCTAAATTATGATTCCTAATTTCGCTGGGGGAAAATAAAAAAATTCACTGCAATTTTTCCGTCAAGGTTTTCAAAACTCAATTCTGCCACTGCACTTTTGACAGAATCTCAGCACTCCTTTTTCTTTTCTTGCTGGTTTCTAGCTTTCTTGGCTGGAGACAAAAGATTCAAAAAGCAATCTATTTGCCTTCACTTTTTGAGCTGTATATACTTCCACCTCAATGCCTAATCTTCAATGCAGTCTCTAGGCTTCAGCTGAAACACATTAGACTGCTAGATTTGTTATATTCTGGGTTGTTACCATGTTGGTTTGCACTCTGACACCTCGAATGGTACCTTTTCTTGGGGGAGAAAGCAAACCAGTCACTCCTAGGGCAAAACTGTCAGCAGGAAAGGCATGGCTGGGGGTGGTTGAAACCATCGGGGTTAAAAGGTGAAAAAAGGGAATGAAAGAAACAGAGAACTAGATGTACAAGGGGAAGAAGCAATCCAGCACACCATCCTGAATGGTTATGGCCCTGTTAACCCTTATCAATAATTTATGCCTGTGAACATGGATTTTCTATTATTCTGATGAGACCAGCTCTGTTGCATATATGTTGTTTGGCACCTAAAATTAATTGACTGTTGAAAATTTAATAGCACACTTTCTTTTTTTTAATCCTTTTAGAGATTATCTCTCTGCACTTTTTCCTCCTCTCATACTATCGAAGCATCTCAGAGTGGGCTTAATTTTCAGGTAATTGAGCATAAGAGAAAACCTGGAGGATGCCATACATGCTCCTCTCCACTCTGCTCTAGGACTGTCCCCCTCAGCTCTTCCCCATCCTAACGGACATACATATTTAAAAAGTCAAGACCTCCATCTCCTTCGGGGGGGGGAAACTCAGCTGAGGTGCAATCAGGCAGCAAAGCTCTTGCCTCCAGGTTCTTGCAGCATGTGGAGATCCTCAGCGCTGCAGCAAGGACATTATTTCCCAACTCTGTCCTAACCTGCCCAGTCATCTGCCTGCAGAAAGCATTTTATCTTACATACAGGACCAATGTAGTTTATGGCTGTTGCTTATCTGGATGTGTTCTGAATGTGCAATGAGCTGCCAGCACAGGGCATCTACCCTAGGCTCTTTTCCTCCAGGAGCACAAGGACTACCTCATCTTGCCTTTCAGGTCAATCTTTTTTCCTCTCCTGCCACCTCCCATGGATTGCACACCTTTCTCCATCTCTCCCACTCCTTTTTTCTCCTGCTTCAGCTGGAAAATTAAGGGACTATGAGAAACTGGAGACAGCCAGCCTGCCAGTGGTCAGGGGACTGTTACTGCTGATGCAGTCCTCAACATCTTCTTCAGTGTAGCACTGATGTATGAAGACACTAAATACTGTTCAGTTTAGAGAACAGGATGGGTGAGATGGTACGAGTTATCTCCTAATCCACAACAGTCACCCGCCAGGAAAGAAAGCTTGCAAATAGGCAGACATGCTAGATTACACCATGAGTTTTTTTGATGAAAATTTGCATGAATAACTTGGCAAATTATTTTCCCTGGGAAACCAGAGGGTTCTTGTGCCAGAGGACAAGCGAAGTAGTACAAACCTTCTGCCAGGGCTACACTGCAGGGGAAAGTGGAGAAACCATCACATGCCCTGTCCCTCCTGCCTTGGTCCTACCGTAATGCTCGCTGGCATGGCCACAGCTAACCATGGCTTGCAAACCAATGCAGCACGTAGCTGTGCTTGCTTGGTCACTGTGGTCCCAGATGCTGGTGGAGAAGTGGCACAAGGTGGTGATGGTCATCCCCAAAAGATCCAAGGAAGAAGCATACCAAGGCTTCTATAAGCAAAAAAAAAAAAGAAAAAAAGGCATTGTGACCCACTGCAGGGCCCAAACCAGCAAAGTTCACCTCCAACTGAAGCAGCTCAACCACTCCATCGCAGGGGCACGCACCGCATGCCTGTGACCAACAAGCACCAAACCTCCCACTTTGTGGACCACCAACCTGGAAGAGACCTACAACTACGATGCGATGCTGCTACTCAGCCCTGGTAGCAACAATCTGCAGCGGTGGGACCGGCCCTGTTTCACCTGTGACTTGTGCCTAGAAAAGCTGGAGGAGCTGCATCGGCTTACTCACCTACCCAGAGGGAACGGAGCACCAGGGTCTGCAAGGCTACTCTTTAAAACCCCAATCGTGCACTCTCTGCATGAAAATAAATCACCACTGAGGTCTCATTGCCAGCTTTGAAAGTCTCATTTTGGTTTGGTGTTCTGTCAAGAGTGTAACCACTTGAATTTATGCAGATTATGCACTCCTGCCAGGTGTTTATTTTATATGCTTTTCTTCCCCCCTGCTACACTGCGAAAGAAAAATTGGGTAATATTTGCTAATGAGGCAAGTGGGATAGTTCTGGGCCCCTTTAACTTACTAGGAATAAAATATATTTTTAAAAAATTGCTGACCCTTTAAACCTCAACAGTTAGTTTATCTCAGGGACATGTTTCTTAGTCAGCAAAGGGGCTTTCCTGAAGGAGTTATTTGTAATTCGTTAGTACTGGGGTAATAGCCACACTCCTAAATAATTCCTGTGCTTATAAAATACCATCTGGTATCATGCACTCAGGGCCATATGCTCTGTTGGTGTAAATCAGGATAGCTCCATTGCCTGGAATGGGTTCTGATGGCTTTACATCCACCTGCGAAGCTGGCCCACAAGCTCCTCTCCAAGGTCTCGTGTACCCTGTTTTACGGGAGCTCTCGCCTTGCCTCCTCGAACACGGCACCGTCGCCTGCGCTGCCTGCGCAAGATCGCTGCTGGGCGCGAAGGCAGCGGGCTGAGGAGGATTGCAGCGGGGGCGAGCCAGGCCCGGGGCGCGCGCAGCTCTTGCGGGCTGTATTTATGGGCACTGTATTACAGCAAGCAGCACATCCTCTGCGCTGATTAATAAAACCCGTCGGAAAATTCTGAGTGTAAGAGGGGGTAAGAAAAAGGTCCGATTTTGACGCCACTCTGACTTAAGCTTAAGCTTTTTGCTGAATTAGACGGCAGAGATGGATTTACATATGTTAAAGTAGATTTGCTGGGGTTATATTCCACTTTTTTTTTTCCTTTTAAAAAAAAAAGGGAGGAGGGGAGCAAGAAGCAAGAGAGATTTACAGGACACATCCAACGACAAAACTCACAGTTCATGCTAATCACCCAAATATTAAGCATTTCCCACTCACAAATACTGCCTACAAGGTTTGAAAACTGCTTTAGAGCCTCTTGTGTTTTATAAAGGATGAATGCAGGCAGCCAAAAAGATGGACCCGGACCAGCCACCAACAGAGCTGGATCTGGGACCGGCTCCTTCCACCGCCCTGGGCAGTGCCAAGCCACCCCATCAGACTCCGCAGCAAACAAACGCCTCCAACCTCCTGGCAGCTCCAGCCTCCGGCTCGCTGCTCTCCAGCTGCTTTTGAGACGGTAAAAGCTGTCCTTATGTTTCCAGGTTTTCTCCATTTCCACCGGAGACTTTGTGGAGTTGGGCTCCAGGAAAAGCGATCACTTCTTCTGGACAGGGATAACATTTCAACAAACCGAAGTGAGATTTCATCAGGGCTTTTTTCTGCAACAAAATCCAGTGCCAGTGTGAGCTTGGTGCCCTGGAAACTCACTGAAGACAGAGGAGGGACTCAGCATTTTGCAGAATTGGGTCTTTTTCACTTTCCTAGGGTTTTTTTGCAGGTATCCGATAACCCAACCCCTAATTTATCTATTCTGCCTCCAATCCTCCTGCGGTAACAAAGCAACAGGAGAGCTTTCGGCAGTTTGCCTGCTGCAACACAGAAGCCACCAAGCCCCTGCGACCCTGCCCAAAACACAGCACCACACACCACACGCACCTCCCCTGGCAAAACAAAGGCTTCAAAATAAACCTTTTCACTGAGGATTTCTCGTCTGGATCCAGCCCTGGAAAACATAAATCCACCCCCAGCTGTGGAAGTCGGCTGAGTCTCCTGCAAAGGCAGTTCGGGGTTTGCAGCAGCAGCTTTAAGGGCTTTTGTGGCCTTTTAAAGGCTTCTGTTTTCCTTCCCCTTCCCTTCCTGGGGTGCAGAGATGGCAGCTCCTGGGGTTTCAGTTTCTGCTGAGTCTCCTGTCCTCAGTCCCCAGAGGCACAGCCTGCTTCATCCAGGAGCGATCAACACCCCATTGCTCCCAGTTCCACTGTCCCAGTTCACCGCAGCGCTGAAAGGCTCCCGACATCATGGCTTTTCTACTTATTTTTGTTAAAGCATTTTCTCCTTCAGTCCTCTGACGATTTGAAATTTTTAAGACTCAAAAAAAAGGACAGGATGAGCTGAAGCCCATGCGGACTGTTTTCTCAAACCAAGCGCTGAGCTGACCTGATCTGCGGTTTGTAAAACTCTCGGCTGTCTCCTGCTTGAACCCAGCCTTGAACAACCCCGTTCCTGATCTGTGTTTGCACCGCGACCCCGAGCGAGGGCATCTCCCGCAGATGGGCAGCAACAGGAGGTTCTTCGGGTCAGGAGATGGCACCTCGAGGTGGGGCAGGGCCCCGAGAGATGCTTTGAGGAAGGGAGATGATGATACAGAGGGGAGGAGGAAGGAACACACAGAAGAAATACTCCGAATTCCTGCAGCACCAAGCTCCAGCAAATTCTGACCCATAACAAAGCCTCCTAATTAACAGCTGTTAATAATGAACAAGTGGGAGTAGGAACAGGACAGAAGGAAGGTGAGGAGAAAGTATAATGGGAATGTCAAGCAGGGGGAGAAAAATAAAGACCCTTTCAAATGCTGTTGTCATCTGCAATAAAGCCCTGCAAACCCTGGTGATTTATCTGGGGTTTGCTCCTTCTCTTCTGTCTTTCTCCGCAGTGTTTAAAGATGCTGATATTTGTGGAAGGTGCAGTGTAGCCACGGGATAAGGGAGAAGAATGAATCCATCATGGCTTTCCCCCTCAGTGCCTGACAGCTTGAAGCCATAAAACCCGAGGAACACAGAGCTTTCCCTTTGAGACAGGCAGCCTGGAAACACGGTCAATATAGCTTTGTATCCCCTTGCCATGAAGACAAGCTTATCAGCAGGGTGCCAGGAGTGCAGAGCATGCCGGCTGACAGAAAAATCAAAGTTTCCTTCTCTTTGCAATTCATATCTGGGCTACTTTTGCCTCCTGGCTGGACCAGGCTCCCACCCCAACTTTTACACCGTACTGTGGATGCTTTGCCTAGCCAGCTGCCTCTGATTTTTGGAAGGGCATCTTCTCTTCAACTTCACCCTGTCCCACCCAAACCCCACCCCTCCATGCTTCCACGCAAGATCGTGGTGTGCAGAAGTACAAAGATCAGTTTGCCACTGAGGCTGCGAAGCCGCAGATGCAGAGGAGGCTCTCTGAAAGCAGCAGGTAAGGACTCCAGAGGGTCATTTCGCTTTTGTCATACAAGATGAAAGCCTGACAGAAGTTACAGCAGCTGAAAAAATGAGTTACACAAAATGGCTTATGTCTTCTACAGACCTACAAGACTGCTCGGGCTCCCGGCCAGCAGAAGGACCTCCCGGGAGAGGAGAAGGGACAAGATCTGGGCTCCACACCCCAGCTGAGAGCTCCTGGAGGGGCTGTGGCAGGGTATTTCTCACCTTCTTGCTCTGCTCCTTGCTAAAGTAGCTTAGGAATCAGCAGCGGTAAAACCTCTGGGAAGACCAGAATTGCTTTGCCTCTACACCTCAGCTGAGGTCTGGGGGGTACCAAATGATAAGTACCACATGAATTTCTTGGGGTTGGCAGTTACAAGAGAAATTCTTTGGGAGAGAAACTTCTTCCTAAGACCTTGGTTGACCTCCTAGTCCTTGAGGAGGTACATCCCCTGACCATGCAGCTTCCCAGAGAAGCACAGGGCCAAAGCCAGAGCAATGGGCACAACGCAGTTAAGCTGAACCAGCAGCAGAGCAAGTCAGAGCAGAGAACACTGGCAGGATCAAAGCACCCATCAGAATTTAGACCATGAAGAAAACGCGAACATCGCATGCTACTGCTTCCCAAATGACAGCACCAAAGTCTCTGACAGCATTGGACCATCAAGCAGCAGAAGGAGGACAGTGGCACAAAGCTCTGGCTGTCCCCACCTCCTCTCTCTGTTTCAGAGAACCTTTCTGTACTAGATTTCAGATAGCTCATAATGTGACTCCCTGCGCACAAACGCAGCTAGCAGTGCGGCATTCCACCAAAAGGCCTCTTACAAGATTCTTTCCAGTAATTAAGAGACTTTGACAGTAATAATGTGAATAGAAATAGGCACAAGCAAAAATAGTGTGGTTTTATACCCACCCCAGCTTCATTTTTCGGCCTTCCATAAGCTTCTGTGGCTTGTTTGAGCATTTTCTTTGTTTTCCTACAAGAACCTGTGTCGGGCTGTAAGAAGCGATGCCCCGTGCTCTCACCCAGACCTCTGTAATTCAGACATGACTGCAGTGAAGCTGATGGAGTTGCAAAGGAATAGAAAAGGCCCAAGTAAGAGGTGTGTATGTTCGCAAGGTTTATTTCTCTAGCTCTCCTGTTTCTTGCTTTTACCCAATTTCACACAAACATTTTGGAATGAGAGATGGTTAAAAATGGAAACAGCACATGGAAACGTGAAGTTTTGCATGCAGCTTTTGGGCCATAATGAATCTCACCTGGCTTCCAACTCTTTGCAATATCATTGCTAGAAAGAGCAAAGACCTTAATTTTCCCTGCACACAGCTTAAAATGCTTCCGCTCTTGGCTGAAATGTCAGGGCTCCCTTACGTCCATAATCCAATATAAACCCTGAGGACAACCACCTGCATCTTGCTTGCCCTGTTGTAGAGGGGTGGGCTGCAAAGGCAGCCCCCCCACTTTGGGAGCTGCGTCTCTGCGCTGCCTGAGCGGGAGCAGACTCACCACGTCATGGAGAGATGGACCTCACAGCAACCTGCCCAGTGCCACGCAAAGCTGGGCTGGCAGAGCGAGAGAACACAAGCTCTGTACATCTTTTGGAGGAACATCACACATTGAAGAGGAAAAAAAAAAAGTACAATGCAGCATTTTTATAAATGAGATTTCCACAAAGATGTATTATTCATTATGCAATAATTAAGCACATTTATGGACCCTGTCTCGGGAAGCCGGAGCGCGCAGAGTCGCAGCTGCACAGTCCCACACAGCCCGCGTTGCTCAGCCTGGCCCAGACACAAAGCCAGGGTCCGGGCGCTGCAAACTGAACCCAGAGGTCGGGGACACCAGGGTGAAAGCGGCTGGGTCCTTCGCCTCCCTCTGCTATTGCCATTGATTTTTTTTTTTTAGCAAGCTCTTCTTTGTGGGGCTGGAAAGCCCATGGTGCACCAGCACTGGTCCCTCCCTGCAGTCACAGTTTAAATCAGTGGTCAGGGCCTGACCCTCCACGTGTCCACCACATCTCAGCAGTCAATAGCTGGCATTTTCTAGCAGACGTGTTCCCTTTCTCGGCTCTTAGAGTGCCTGTCACTATAGACAGACCTAGTTTTCTCCCTCCAGGCTCTGCAGGCTTAAGTGCTTCATTAACGAAAGCATTTTATGCCCCTGAACGATGCCTGGCAGACCCTCGGAGCCTAACCCAGGGCACAGATCCGATCCCTTCCCAGCTTGTTGACCTGCAGGGATGAGGTGAGAGCAACAGGGGCCCCACCACCGCATTGCCCCCAATAGCTGGGGGTCCTGTCCCCTCTGACACGGTCCCCCAGGAGGGAGCAGCCCCCAGCTCCTTGTCCAGCCCCAGGCTGGATACAGGCTCTGCTCAGGGGCTGAGGCTGGAAGACTTGCTCCATGCCAGTGCTGCACTGGTTTATGCCAGGGTCTGGCCAGTTGAGTCTGGGCTGGGTCAGAGCGAGCACACAGCCCTTCTGCTGCAGGGAGATCCCAATCTCACCCCAGCAAGGGGAAGACATTCAAGCAGAGAAAAAGTGATTTGAGATTACAGTGGCTTAAATGAGAGGTGGGAGGGAAAGGAAAAAAAAAAAAAATCAAACCCCAAGCAGACCCAGCAAAACCAACCAACCCCCCCTCAAAACATCAAACATCAAACACAAACAGCCACATAAACCCCCAAACAAGCAAACAAAAGCCTTGATCAAATTGTCTGGAAGGCCCGAGAAGTCTGGGATCAAGTCCCAGATCTCCAGGAGCCAAAGCCTCTGCTCTGCACATCCAAGCAGGCTGGACAGACCCAAGTGAAGCCGACTGGAAAATTAAGTGTCACTCTGGACTAGTTTTGTTCTTGAAGAGTAAGATGTTGAGAGACATGATCTTCACTAAGAAGGAAAAAATATCAAAGCAGAAATAAGATCTTTGTTTCCTAAATGTTGCATTGCGTACACACACACATATATATTTCTCACACACAGCTTTGCACATCAGCGTGTTGCCCCCAGTCCTTTATGAAATTGCCTTTCTGTTTAGCAATGTGCTGAATCAATGGGGCCATTTCCCCTTCATCTTTCTGTAATTAGCCTGTTCTAAATCCTTCAGCAGCTCTGCTGAAAGATGTTGATTATTTACAGTATGTGCAATTCAGATGTCACTGGATTATTAACCTTGGCTGTGTAGCCTTACATGTCTGGATTAGCGGATATGAGTTTGTCTCCTCCGCTTCAGGCTAGAAAAATTCAGGGAAAAGAAGGGCAACATAAACAGGTTGGAAAAGCCAGTGCTCCACCACCACCTTGCAGCCACAAAGTACAGGGAAGAGAAGGGTTAGCAGCAGCAGCAGCTATGCTACACCAAGAGGCTGGACATCAGGAGCTCCAGCCCCAAAGCTACCAGTGGCGAGAGGTGCTCTGGAAGATTGGCACAGAAGATTCTGCTTTCAACAGGGGAAACACAGAGGTTGAGGGCAAAACCCCACAGCAGCCTCAGAAGTCCCTGGGTGGCACAAACTCCTGCTTCTCATGCATTCACTCACAGCACCGGGAGCTGATTTCCAGTCCTGCCTCAGCCTCAGGAAAGGATTTTGGGCAAGCATCCTCCGTTCTCCTGTTCTCCATCTCTTCACAAACAGGGGATGGGGACGTGCTTAGACATAATGTTGAAGAGGCAACAGAAATATCTGCTGCTCCGGAGGCAGCTCAGTTCTGAAACACAGCTGCGAAAACAACACTGTCAGCCACAGGATGTAAAATAGATCATCCCCCAGCTGTTTTCCTGTACACCAAGGACTGAAGCACGTCCCTCCATGCTCCAAACAGCATTAGGGGGGCTAAAGACTGTCCCTTCCACCAGACCTGCATGGAGCTGGCTGGACTTCCTTGGGACTGAAGGATTTCACATCCTTTTGCAGTCATCCCATCCATCGGCTCTTCTTGAAAAGATGCAAGAATGAGCACCAAGAGACGCCCCAAGCCCCTGGGAAAGAGGAGTTATGAAATCACACCTATTTCCACCACGTTTGAGGACAGTTATCAAAGGATTTCCACAGATCACGAGTGCAGCCAACTGCTGGGTCTGTCTCTAACACAGAGCTGGTGGTACAAAGTACGGCCCAGCAGGTCCTGAGGACCAGACCTATGGGTTTAGTGTATACAGAAGCAAATAGAGGGACATCAGCAAGTGTATATTTGTAAGTCTTAATATAAATACTAGACTGACTTGAAAGCCTGCAGTTGTCAATGCACTGGAAATGTCAAAAAACACTCTGTGCTGTCTCAGAAATAATTCACTTTGATTTTGATCCCTTTTAGACAGCTGCTTTTATAATAAAATTGAAGGAAATGATGAAGTGGAAAGCTGTTTTGCATGAAGCCTCCCCAAGGTTTTCAACTCTGCATGGGCTTTTCTGTTTATTTTTGGGTATTTTCACAGAAATAATTTTGCAGAACTAACCCAAATATGCAAGTGTGTTCTGTTGTTGCTACTCCAAGGTTTTTCGCTGACAGTAATCCACCTTATCCTAGTGAGGAGCAGCAGGAAGAACTCCTGTCACTACCAAGAAGGGGGGAGGTAGTGAAAATTCAGTTGAAAATTTCTGTGAGTCTCAGGAAACTCCCTTCAGCTCCAGAGCACAGTGAAGAAAATGCCATCGATAATTTCCCCCTTGTACTAGGTTTGCAAAGGTTGACTTGCAAGGAATTAAAACATGGAAACATTTAAAATATCAGTGAGTTCTGGCATCCTAAGTAATGTGACATTTCTATGATAATTTGGCAATTAAATATGCAAGCAAGGATGCCTTTTTTTTTTTTCCTCCAAACATCAAGGTATGGTGCTTTCACAAAACAGCTTCCAGCATTTTACAGGTTCACCTTCTGATTTCGGCAGAAAAATGTTTTTTGCAATGTGTGGGTGGGGGACACTTCTACCCGCACAGATTCACACCAACTCCGCAGCACCTCACAGCGCACCACTGCTCTGCCAGACAAACACCACGTCGGGGAGCTCCAGGTGGAAACCCCACGCCTCGCTGCCTCAGAACTGGGATGCCGATTATTGCCGACTAGGGGAAAGAGTGTGGGTCAGAGCTGCTTGGGCAACCCAGCAGCAACGCTTCACTGCAGAATAAGCTTACTGCCAGTATCTCTAGATGAGCAAGCAAAAAACCCAGAGGCACTGACAGTCTGGATATGGGTTATATGTGCCTGCACAGGGAAGAGCCCCATCGCCTAACCCGGCATGCATCCCAGCCCTGTAACACCCACACAAAGACAGTATCACCCATCGACAGGGTCAGGTTCAGTTATCAGCTGCGCTCTTCCCAAAATTGACACACCAGCTTAAACCCAAGATACCTGCAGAAATAAAAAGTTTCTCTAAGCTGTATGGCTGGATGAGACCCCAGAAAGAGGAGGTTTTGCCTGTGCTGGGAAGGTGAAGCAGACAAAGGTCTCCCTTCAGCCAGACTCTGACTGCATCACCCCCCAGCAACAACCACATCCTTTCCGTGCATCTCAGCAACTCACTTCCTCCACTGATGAATAATTTGGAGTGCCTCAGCCATTATTAAATAATAAAGACTCTTTTCCTTGCAGAAATAATTGAATACCGGAGCTGAGAAATTGAGGTCACCCTGAGCTCTGCCCCCTCTGCCAATGCTGCTCCCACCAAGACGTCAATTCTGCATGGCGCCAGCGGAGCCGGTGGTTATTGGAGCCACACGGCTTGGCCGGGCTGGGCTCATCGGTGCTTGTCCTCTCACCTTGGGGCTGCTGAGAGCGAGCAGGAAAGTCTCAAAGCTGGCATGAAGGCTGCAGTGAGTCATGACTCTCTTAAGAGACAACGAGTGTAACTGAAGTTTATGAGGGTCTTGGCTGCATCACCCAACTGGGACTCTGCTGCTGCCGCCTGCAGCCAGCTCTGCAGATCCATCAGTTCTTCCTTAATGGCAGGGAAATACAAGCTCTTTTGGGTACAGTGGTGTACAAGCTGTGCTACTGGGGAAAGAATCATCAAAATCATTGAACGGCACAAACTAGATGACCCACAGAGGTCCCTTCCAACCCCTACCATTCTGTGATTCTTCCTCATTAACAGAGACCTCACTCCTTCCTGCAGGCAGAACTTCTTCCTGCCTGGCACAAGTCCCACTTTTATCCTGGGCTTGGTGTTGCCATCCACTGAGATGAGATCTGAACTAAAAGTTGCTAACAGCAACACACCTAGGAAAACTCTGGTTGTTTCAAGCCCTCTCTGCTCCTGCCAGCTTCCCCTTATTGCTGCATCCCCAGTAGCTGGCTCTCAATCCCATACTGCACAAGTTTTTGCTCCAGGCTGATTCCAAGTGGATGCAAAGGCGTGGCTGAGATGTGTCCTCCCATCTCTAGGCTTGTTATCCACTGCAGAAGAAAAAGCCAACAAGAAAAAACACTAGCAGAACAAATCCCCACTTCGCTGACCTGCATGGAGCTGGATCTAGCCTACCTTCAATCCAGCAACATTTTTTCCCCTTCTCTTCCTTCCCTGATCTCACAACCTTCTCAAAACCAGGAAGGAGACAATGACAACCAAGGTATCACACTTTTCTGTCTGTCTTCACATTCCTGTACATGCACTGATAAATAAAATTCTCATTGACCATTACATGAGTAATGGCTTATCCCAGCAGCAAAAATTCTATTCATGTAGAATCCAGCCACAACTAAACTAATGTGGATTTAGAGCAGTTACACTAATAACCCATGCAATTCAACAGGGAATGCGATCCTTTCTGTAGGATTTTCCTGAGGCAGTTCAATGGCACCAGGAGAAAGAGCAGCAAGTAACCATATGATGCACCAGCCAGTACAGTGTGGAACTGATAGTGCAAACAGTTACTCACGAGAAAAGATGAATTCACTATATCACGAGAAAAATGGGAGAGATGCCAGCCCCCACAAATAAAAGATCTCAAAATCATGTTGGTTTGCCCTAAATCCTGAAGTCAAATACACAACAATGAAGACATTTGGAAAGACTTTCAGAGCTAAACTTTCTGCTTGGGGAGTCTCTGTACTAATTAGGCACAATTAAAACTGCTTAAAGAGTGCCAATACATTTGCCATGCACTGAGAATTGTCATCTCCTCATAAATACATCATGTTGGATCCAGTGTTTCTGACAAGGCAAGGACTAACTCCATCAGGCTGAAGTGAGAACTTCCCTGAAGACCTTGACTGAGCATCCTGCAGAAAGCAAAGCTCTGTGCTGTCACAAGCGATTCTCCGGTCTTCCATTCCCTGTGAATCGCTAAGGCTGAAGAACAAGACCTTTTTGAAGTCCCATCTCTCTTTCTGAGGGTGTCACTGAGCTTGACAGGTGGGGATTGGATGCCCGCTAGTTTGTGCGCATCGCAATACTGTTAAAAAATAGAAAACCATGCAATATAGTTCTATTCCACAAAATAAAAACTTGAGTCACACTTTTTGCAGTCTGTTCCCTTTGGAAAGCATGTGCTCAGAAACCCAAGCTTTCTCAGGGAAAAAAGTTCATTTTCCAGATGTCCATCTGGAATTTTTTTTTTTTTAATTAGACTTCAATTTCTGTTGATGAACTCCTCAGTGATACAACGGCAACAACGGCAGAAGAAGGCATCAAGAAGCAAGTTCACTGCAGCTCAGCTCAAATGGCTTTGAGAGCCTTCCTTGGCAAATTCTCCAAAAGCCGAGCACATACATCTGTTAATTCTAAATAAGATAATCCATAATTAGAAGTAAAGCTCACACTGGGAAGGCCTGATATGGTTTTGAACTTTCCCCATTCTGCACTTCTACAGCAAAATAGTTTTGTTTACATGAGATTTTCATTTTTATTCCAGCTAATGTGACCTTGTGGATAAAAAAGACAAAAAAGGATATGTGTACACACATGGGGAAAGCCTCTTCCTCCCCCAGGAGGAAACAGCACAACAAAACTGGAATTGTTCTGGGGCTTGTCTGAACTTCTGAAAATTTATTTCAGCACCGAGGAGTCTGTGCTTGCCTCGTTCATAGTCTCTGCCTGCCAATGTGCAGCATTTTTGTCTCTGTTGATAAGGGAATTTTTAATTATTGTAATTATCATTTGAAAATTGGGTTCCTGCCACAGACAATTGAAATTAGATTCTGTTACTTTTTATCTTTGTTAATGTCTTTTAATCTGAGGTTTCATTTCCTATCAGCAATAAAATATGTGTATGGATGCATACATGTGCTCAGTTTAAGTACACGCAGAGAGATCCATGCACTCATAAAATATATGTGAGCGTATTACATATGCCAGACAGATTTCACAGCAGAAAGGACTGTTATGATCAGCTGGTTCAATCTACTACAAAACAAGGACCACGTCATTCCACCCTGTCATTTCTGCATCAAGTCATCTCTTTCAGAAAAGACATCCAGCCCTGGCAAGAAGAAATTGTGCGATGGAGCATACCCTCACCTGACCAGCGGACGGGATTTTCAGGGGTGACTCCTAGTTTAGGACTCACATGGTCTGCGTTATGCAGCTTGGAGGGTACGCACACAGCCCACAGATGAAGAAGGGGTAGAAAAGGTTTAGGATCCCATTACGGTCAGACTTTGGTCCTTTCTTGCTGGCAAAGCTACCCCGCAGGTTCAAAACTAAGGTTGTTGTTTTTTTTTTTTTTTCACTAGGACTGGACTGAAACCTCAGGAACTCGTTGGACCCAGGCTGCTGTTGGACACCTGACAGGAGGTGAGAACCAACAGTCTGAGCTGCACAAACCTCAGCGACCTTGGCATGGGAGCAGGGACAGCAGTCACGGTGCTGCTGACGCATCCCTGCATAAAACAGCCTCTCTTCTCTCTGCTTTTTTCAGCTAAAATTCCACCGCTGCTGTCAGGTTTCAGCACCCAGGAGACGGAGGTCTGCATCCAGATCCCCACTCCACCTCTGTAAATCCACTGCAGTCAGCTGCTCTGTTTGGGCATAGACACAGCTGGCAACTTCACCCAAGATTTGAAGGCAAACCCTCCTTGGTCTCCACACTCCGAAAACAGCCAGAAAAAACAGCTTAAGCTACTGGTTGTTTTTTTTTCCTTAATCCCCTCCCCTGCCAGTGTCCCTCCAAGTCTTTCAGCCTGCCCAGTTCCCCACAGCCGTCCCTCACAGCCCGACACGTTTGCCGTTATTGACCTTTATTTATTGCAGAAAGGCAGGTAGATCCAGCAGCCGCAGGGCAGGGCTCACCGCGGAGGAGGCAGCCGTGCACTCCCCCCATCTTATCCCTGCAGGACACAGCTTAGCCCATGCAGACCTGGAACTGAGCTTGCTGATTGCTTTTGCCCCCCAAAGAAGAGTGGTGTCAGGTGGCCTGACCTCCTCTTCAACATGCACAGGGTTTCCATCTCGGTGCACAAAACCCAGGCTGGAGCAAGCCAGGAGAAACTGTCTCTGCCTCAGAAGCACTGGGGGAACTGCTCGCAAGCAGAGGGAAGTCTTCTCCTGCCTTGCTGCTGCTCCGTTGGGTGCATTTCCTCCCAGGTACAGGCCAGTGCTCACTCACCTGGCCAGTCCACCTACCCACATCTCCCAGCCAAGCCAAACCCTTCAGGGTTTCAGCCAGGCATCAGATGAGGAAACTATGAGAACAACGGCAAAAATCTCAGACAATAAAGTCATCCTCTCTCTCCATCCCTCTCCTTCATAAGCTTACGAATTTCTACCAAGATTTCTTCTTCCCTGAAGCTCCACAAAGGTCAACCCTTTGAAATACGTAGAACAGGCAGAGCCTAAAGACAGGAGTGGTGCAGAGATTGAATCCCACGGGCAACACCACAACCTCACGGCCAGTCTTTGAGATTACAGACATCGAGCTGGCTCTAAAATGTCTTGACTACCTTTAATGTACTTTATTTCACTCCTTTTATTGGAGAGAAGTGATAGGGAAACTTTGCTACTGTTTCTGAGCCTCTTTACCAATGCATCATCGCTTTTGTGTTTCAGGGAGGATGGAATCCTGGTGCAGAAATGTGTTCCAAGATGAGAGTAAGGGGGTTTAAAAGATAAGAAATGAGCATCGAAACAACAGTACTCCATGGGTGCACATGTGCCCTGCTTTATAGGAACTGTTTAAATCCAAGAATTGGAGTAAGCTGATTTAATTTTTTTTTTAAATGAGAAGCTGGAGAGTTTTATTTGTTATATGCCATATTATGAACTTCATTCAAAGCAACCCTGCTCTCTTAGAAGTGGTCAAATAAACCTTCCTGGTTTAATCTGCCTGCTCTGGAAAGGAAATAATCAGATCCTGCCTTTTGCATAGACAGAGTTTTAATTACCTCTGAAACTCGCCTGGTCCCATATGAGCAGCTTTTCAAAGGCAATCTATTAACAAACAATAACCCCGCTGCTTGCTGCCTGGTACAAAGAAGATGCTATCGCTGCCTTTGCCTGTTCCCCCCTCGGCTCCCCCCATCCTGCCACAACACGGATCAATTAATAAACTCTGCTGCTCACGAGGATGGAGCATGGGGAGAGGGCTGCTGGAGCCACCCGGCTGGCCGAGGCCAGTGGCCAGAGCAGGACATGGACCATCAGAAGAAATGCATGTCAGGGCTGCGAGCACAGCTCTGAGGTTTGAGTCCCACGTATAATTTTCCGCAGCAGCTGAACTGACAGGGGAGGAAGATGTCATTGGCAGCTCTGGGACTGCCAGCCTCGTTAGCTAGTTGACTCCAGCATTGGAATAATAAAGCTGTGAGCAGCTGAGGACATGTTGGGTGTCCTAGACCCTCTGCCCTTCTGTAGAGAAGGGCCAGGAGGATTTTCTCTTTTATCTCTAGCAGCAAAGAAGGCGGCATCAGTGTTCTGGACTTGCAGCTTGTGCGAGATCGTGAGTGGCCAAACCTGCACATAATGACTGAGGTGTCCCAAGTAGTGTGCAGCTACCAGTAAAAAGGAAAAAACAGCCTGCAAGGGCACGTTCCTGACCTTGGCAAAGGAAAAAGAACATTCATAAGACCTCACAGGTTGGGTATTAGAAAAA